>WNFZ01005562.1_pt1 | contig 11544 bp, 10 predicted proteins | sample 5400081 | NCBI WGS metagenome assembly WNFZ01 (sample SAMN13153365, study PRJNA577476) | soil metagenome | isolation source: 80 cm soil or saprolite under grassland replicate 1 | place: USA:California | collected 2016-06-15
AAGGGCTCCTCGCGGATGCGCGCGCGCAGGGCGGCCGCGTCGTGGCTCAAGGGGTGGCGCGAGGCGACGAGCAGCAGGTCGATGTGGTTCACGTGCCAGACTTCGACCTCGGGGAAGACCGCGGCCAGGGTGGCCGCGACCGTCGAGATCGTCCACTCGTCGACCTCGTAGGCTTGCACCCACTGCAGGAACAGGCCTTCCGGCCGCAGGCGGGAGGCCACCGCGTCGTAGAACTCCCGCGTGAAGAGGCTCGCTATGCCCGCCCGGTAGGGGTTGGAAGGCTCGGAGAAGACGAGGTCGTAGGTGTCGCGACCCACGGTCAGCACCTCGCGGGCGTCGCCCGTGATCACGCGGACCCGGGGGTTGCTCATCACGTCGTGGTTGACCGGGCCGCACATGCGCGCCACCTCGAGGATCGCGGGCTCCAGCTCCACGACGTCGGTTTGCTCCATGCCCGGCACGGCGGCCAGCCAGCCGGCGGTGCTCCCCGTGCCCAGGCCGATCACGAGCGACCGGCGCCCACCGGGCCGCAGGAGCGACCCCAGCAGGCCGCCCAGCACCTGGGTCGGGGCATCGTTGCGGGCGTTGCCGTCGACCTTCCCGTTCACGACGAACGACAGGCCTGCGATGACCTGGACCGCCACGCTGCTCTCCACCCCGTCGCGCTCCCACACCACGGACCGCCGCGCATCGTGGACCCAGGCGCGCTTCGCGTTGGGCGTCCGCGAGGCCAGGGCATTCGCGCGCCCCGCCCCGATGGCGCTGTGCCGCCAGGCGGCGGTGGGGCCCTCGGCCAGGAACAGCGCGCCCGCCACCACGGCGGCGGCCGCTCCCGTCACGGTCACCGTCCTCATCGTCCTCCGCCGATCCACCGTGGCCGCGACGACCGCGAGGGCGGCGAGGAGGAGGGCGGCCGCTCTCCAGCAGCCGGGGGCGCTCAGGATCGGGAGCAGGCCGAATCCCCCGGCCAGGGAACCCGCGATCCCGCCCACGGTGTTCCAGAAGTACGCCCTTCCGAGGTGGCGGGCGACGCCCGCGCGCCCTTCGCCCAGCAGCGCCACCAGGAGCGGAAACTGCGCGCCCGCAACGACCGAGGCGGGAAGGACCACGATCGCGGTCACGATCGTCCAGCCCGTGAGGTAGGCCCCCAGGACGGCGCCCGTGGGCGGGCGCAGGCCGAGGGCGAGGAGGGCTACGCGATCGCCCAGGACGCAGGGCAGCGCGATCGCCGCCGCTTCCAGGGCACAGCTGACCGCGAAGGCGGGCAGGCCGACCGGCCGCCGCGCGAACACGATCGCGTAGAGGATGCCGCCCGCGGCGATGCCGGCGAGGGCGACGGCGAGCACGAGGCCGAACGTGTAGACGGTGCCGCCCAGGATGGGGCTGAGCATGCGGTACCAGACCAGCTCCATGAGAAAGAACGCGAAGCCGACCACCGCCGCCGCCGCCAGGACGAATCGCGGAGGCGCCGCTTCGGGACGCTCCCGGGCCGCCCCCTCCCCCGGCGAGTCCGGCACGGGCGAGGACCGGCGGCTGAGCGCTCCCGCCAGGAGGGCGACCCCAAGGTTCGCCACCGCGGCCAGCCAGAGGGTCCAGCGGGTCCCCAATGCCTCCAGGAGCCAGAACGTCGCGGCCAGGCAGCCGGCCACCGCCCCCAGCGTGTTCACGCCGTACAGCAGCGCCGTGGCCCGTCGCCGAGGGTCACCTTCGTGCTCGATCGCACGAGCGGCGGCGCCGAGCGTCCCGCCGGCGACGAAGGTCGTCGGCAGCAGCACGAGGCCAGCCAGGGCGAGCCGAAGGGCGGTTCCGCCCCAGGGGCCCAACACCACCGTGCCGCCCGCGGCAAGGTAGGCGCGCCTCACCAGCCCGAGGAGCGGCGGCGTCGCCGCCGCGCTGAGGGCCACCAGGGCTTCGAGCGCCGCGTAGAACCGCAGAGCGTTCGGCCGGCGGTCGGCCTTCGGCCCCAGGAACCAGCCGCCCAGGCCGAGGCCGCCCATGAAGACTGCGACCACGGCGGCCGAGGCCGCCGTGGAGGCCCCGAAGACGAGCCGGAGCTCGCGCTGCCACCCGATCTGGTAGACGAGCGCGCAGAAGCCGGATCCGAAGAGCAGGGGCGCGATCGCCCACACCTGGGTGCCGAGATGGCCGTCGTCCTCGGGGCTCCGCGCGCCGAGAGACACTCCCTCGTCGTCTGGGCGACCTTTCGCGCGCCGTCCTCGGCTCATCCGTGCGTACTATAAGCCGGCTCCCCGGGGACTCCCGGCCACCCGGCGCCCCACGTTGCTCACTTCGCGAGCGGATCGGGGCGAAGCTGAAACCTCACGACCTTGCTCGTCGTCCCTTTGCCGCCTTCCATGTGAAAAGGCGCTCGGGTGCTCACGGTCGACCAGAGCCCGCGGCCCTTCCAGCCGCCGTTCGGATCGTCGATCCGGCCATCCAGCCATTTCGTGTAGAAGCCGAGCGGATACGGGACACGGAGAACGATCCACTGGCCGTCCTTCAGGACCAGCAGCCCTTCGGACGCATTGCCGGTGTCGATGGGCACGTTCCGGCCCAGCCCCAGGGTGTCGAACCAATCCACCCACGTGTAGTAGCTGCTCTCCGCGCTCCCCGAATCCGTCACGCCTGCGAGCTGCGGCAAGGGCTCCGGGTAGAGCGTCCAGCCCTCGGGACAGTGCTGACCCGTCGCGGTCGGCCCGTTGAGCGGCCCCTTGCACTTGCGGCGATCGAAGCTGGCGAGATGCCCGCTCGCGAGGGCCGCCCAGACGACGCCATCGCGGTCGACATCCATGCCCCGCGGCGAGAACCCCTGGACGGGCGCTCTCGGATTGTCCAGCGGCGGCTCGTACACTTCCGCCAGCGCGGTCTCGGGCGGGTTCGCTCCCGGACTGAGCCGGACGATGGCGCCCGGGAAACCCAGCACCGATCCCCAGACCGAGCCGTCCGGTGCGGGCGAGACCGAGTAGAAGGCGCCCCCGAACCGCTTGTCCTTGGTCGGGTCGAGCGGCTGGTCCGGTTCCACGTAGGCGTCCCGCTTGCCGTTGCCGTTGGTGTCGAGGACGAGCGCGGTCCAGCCCTGCGACTTCACCTCGTCGCCCGTCTCTTCGAACAGCTTCGTGTTCAGCCAGCCCACCACCTGGCCACCGCCGCTCGTCCAGAGCGTGTGGTTGGCATCCTCGGCGAACATCAGGTGGTGAGTGCCGAAGCAGGTGCCGATGTGGGTGAGCTTCCGGGTCGTCGGGTCGTACATCGCGAGGTGCCGGCTGGATCGCGCGATCGGGAACAGCTTCGCCGAGGGATGGCTCGATCCCTCCTTGCAGACGTCGGGGTTGTCGGGCGGGCGCACGGCGGAGGTGATCCACAGCCGGCCCTTGTGGCCGATCATCGGGTTGTGGACGTTGTTCCGGCTGTTCCAGATCACCTCGTCGCTCCAGTAGGGCGACGGTTGCGGCATGTTCGGCGCCGCCGCCGGTTTGGTGTTCGGATCGCGGACGGTCAGCGTGATCTGGCTCGTCGTGTGGTGCACCGGATCCAGCACGGGGAGGTAATCGGCGCTGAGCTCGAGCGCTCCGTAGATCGGTCCGTTCGCATTGACGCGGGGATTCCGCCGGTCGGTCGAGACCTCGTCGTGAAGGTAGGCCTTCGGGTCGGCCCAGTCCCACTCGGTGATGACGACGTTGCGCTCCAGGCCCTGCGGCCGCGGCGGTGCCGGGGGCAGCTCGCCGGCGGCGATGCGATCGGTCCAGTCCGCGAACAGCGCCAGGCCCCGCCCGCCCAGCCGGTTGGCGCCCGCGAACATGTCGCCCCCGGCCTGTCCGGACAGGATGCGCCGCTCCCAGGCCGCGCGCGAGGAATCGAAGGCCCCCAGCGCGCGAGGGACCTCCCGCGTCGCCTTGTTCCCGAGCTGATGACAGGCCCAGCAGCCGCCCGACTTCAGGTTTCTCAGCCACTCGGCCTGGCTCCTGATGGTCGGCGAGATGCCGTTCCCCGCGGGAGCGGTGCCGTGGAACTCGCTCTTGTCCGGAACCCGCAGCAAGGAAAACCAGTACCCGGCCGGGTAGTACTCCGCCGCCGCACGCGGGCTGGGCGCCGCCACCGCGTTCAGGTTGAGGATCTGGCCCGGGGTGGCCCGAGCTTTCGGCGAATCCACGAGCCCGTAGCCACGCACCCACACGCTGTAGTTCGCCCTCGGAAGGTCGGGCAACACATAGCGCCCTCGATCGTCGGTGACGACGATCCGGACGAACCGGGTGGGGAGGTCGGTCGTCTCCGCGATCACCCACACGCCCGGCTCCGGCCCGTGCGGGCCACTCACGACTCCGCCAACGTCGTCGCTGTCGATCGGGATCGCTTCTCCGGCGGGTTGGGGGGCGCTGAACCCACCCAGCGACGCGACCAGGCAGATCGCGAGACCGAGACCTGCGTTTGTCGGGGTCGGCACTCTCATCGTCATGCTTCCATCTCTCCGCTCAAACTGCCGGACGATACATCGCCCACTTCCAGTTCACAACGGCCGTCCCCGACCCATCCCCTTGAGCAGCGCTTCAGCCCGCTCGCTCAGGTCGCTGCGCCCACTGCGTCCAGCCGCGACACTGCGAAGCTTGCGTCTAGCGCCGGCTCGCCCAGCGTATTGGGCGACAGCGTCCCGGAGGAGCTGCGCGGTCGTCCGCTTCTGCTTGCGGGCTATCGCCCTCACCTTACGGTAGTCGGCTTCTGCCAGGTAGATCGTCGTCTTGGTCAGGCGCGCGGGCCGATTCATCTCGTTCGCCCCGCACCGAACGTCTTGACCAGGATCAGCCCGGCGATGAAGCCGCCGACGTGGGCCGCGTAGGCGACGCCGCCCGCCTGCGAGCCGCCTCCCAGCAGCCCCATGCCCGCCACGAGCTGGAAGAGGAACCACATGCCGATCGATACCCAGGCCGGCATCTCCGCGGTGCCCGTCCCCATCAGCATGCGCACGCGCCTGCCCGGGAAGAGGAGCATGTAGCCGCCGAGCACGCCGGAGATCGCCCCCGAGGCCCCGAGGCTCGGCACAAGGGTGTTGCCGTGGGTAGCGACCGTGGTGAACACGTGGGCCAGCGAAGCGAGGACCCCGCAGACGAGGTAGAAGATGAGGTAGCGCCCGTGCCCCAGCGCGTTCTCGATGTTGTCCCCGAAGATCCAGAGATAAAGCATGTTGCCGGCGAGGTGGGCGATGCCGCCGTGCATGAACATCGAGACCAGGAGGGTCAGATAGACCGAGACCGGGGTGGGTTGCAAGCCCGGCTGCACGAACGACTGGCCGCTCACGGGATCCTCGACCCTGTGGGCCGGAGTCACCACGTCCTTCCCGGTGACGATTTCCATGGGGACGGTCGAGAACGCGTAGGTGAACCGGTCGTTCGCCCCCATTCCCTGCAGAAGCACGAACACCGCGATGTTAGCGGCGAGCAGGAGGAAGTTCACGAACGGGATCAGGGTCCGGTCGGAATTGTCGTCCGCAATCGGAATCATGCCCATACCTTAATTGTAGGGCTCGGTTGTGTCCCTGGCGCAGCTTGCGTTAGGCCAGGGCTGAGGTGCTCACCCCGCGCCTTCGGACCGCTGCGCTGACCCGTGCGGCCAGACCGTCCGGCAGCTTTAGAGTGATCGTGCGCATCTGGAAAGTCTGGTGGCCTGGGACGGAATCGAACCGCCGACACGCGGGATTTTCAGTCCGAACCAGCTGCGGCACGACCGGTCTCCATCTGTCGCTGTCGCCGTTGATCCAGCGAGTTACGACGACGCTCGATCCGGCCAGATGGCCGATCTTGTCGGTAGAGACAAATAGTTCTGCCAAGGTTCTGCCAAAGTCAAAGGCCACATGCGGCGACCCGCGTCCCGACGAATAGACCGATAGGACGTTGAATCCGCGGTCCACGGTGCGGGACTCATCGGTGAGAGACTTGGGGCCCCTTGGGGCTCCTGCAACCCTTGCACCAGCCATGCGAGAGTGCCGGCCTGAGCTCGGCGGGCCCATTTGGCCCGCATCGACGCATCGAACTTCCTTGCCTGCCTTGGACGGAGACACTACCCCCCTTCCGGTGTGATTGATGGTCAAGGTTTGAGATCGGCTTCTCAGCCTGGGTTGGCCGGATCTCTCGCCGCTCGTCGTCCGGCGGGACACGGACGACCTCTCGGACGTCAGGAGGTGCCTTCTCCGGTAGGGTGAGACCGAGATGGTCCAGGATCCGGCGGATCGCGACGGTGTCGGTGATGTAGGCAACGACCTTGAAGGGGATGGAGTTCTTCAGCACGTTCGGCGGCAACCCGGTGGCGTGCGCGGCCGGCCTGGCCGTGCTCGACGTGCTCGAGCAGGACGCTCTCCAGGCGCACGCCCGCCGCGTGGGCGAGCACCTGCTCGGCGCGTTGCGCGATCTGCAGGATCGCCGTCCCCTGATCGGCGACGTGCGCGGCTCGGGTCTCTTCCTCGGCGTCGAGCTGGTCCGCGACCGCGTGACGCTCGAGCCCGCCACTGACGAAGCCTCCTACGTCGTCGACCGCCTCCGAGCTCGGCGTGCTCGCCGGCACGGACGGTCCGTTCGCCAACGTCCTGAAGCTGTGCCCGCCGCTGATCTTCTCGGAGATGGACGCGAGTCTCTTCGTGCGGCGGCTCGGCGAGGTCCTCGACGAGGACGCCGTTTCCGGGTAGCTCTGACTCGCTTTCGACTTTCGCTTGCGGAGACTCCGGCCCGGGCGTATGAAAGCGAGGCAGGAGGTTCCGATGGAGTGGCTGAGAAGCATCCTGCCTTTCGTCGTCGCCGTGGGGCTGGTCGTTACCCCGGCCGCCGCGGCGCAAGCACCCGCAAAGCCCAAGCCGCCCTCCAGGCCCGCACCGCCCGCGGCGGAGAAGACGGACAAGACCAAAGCGGTCGTACGCTCGATCCTCGACCAGCACACCGACGCGATGCTCACCTGCGATGCTGTGCAGCACGAGAGCCGCGCCCTCATGGACGAGCTGTCCCGTCAGCTGCAGGAGAAGAAGCCGCTCGGCGAAGGGCTGGACCAGGTCGGGATCGTCCAGCAGCAGAACATGGAGTGCGTCGATTCGGTCAGGAGTTTCGTCCGCGCGAAGCTCGAGCCGACGGGCTCCAGCCCCGAGCTCCAACAGGAAGTCTGGACCACCTGGCTGAGCGACGTGCGCAAGAAGGCGGAATCGGCGACGGAGGGCTCGACGCTCACGCTCCAGGCGTCCCGCGGACCCACCTTGTGCCGGGCGGCGTTCGCCTCGCGGCCGGTCACCATCATCGAAGGCGGCCCGCTGCCCCAGGGCACGGCGGCGGTGTACAAGCGCGTGGCCACGCGCGCCGAGATCTGGGTGCCCGAGCACGTCGCCCAGTTCGCCTCCGCCATGCCCGGCGCGCCCTCCGCCCTGGTCCTCTGCGTCCGCGAGGAGATGCAGCGGACGGGCCAGGAGTACGGCCGCGGCATCCCCGCCTATCGTCGTGCGTGGGAGGTGCGGGCGGTCCGGGCGGCCGACGGTCTCATCCAGGCTCTCGGGGACTTCAGCACGCCGCCCCGCAGTCGAAGCGGCAGGGAGAACTCGGCGCCGGGCCGGCGCCCCACGCAGAGGTCGTCAAGTGGCTGGAAGCACAACAGCAGCCCTCGAAGTCGACGTGGACGGTGTGGCGGCGCCTGCAGCTGGAACAGAAGAGTGGCGGGTCCACCCGGATCTGGGGAGGTGTCTCGCCCGATGGCCGCTGGTTCGCCCACGCCGCCAACAATGGGGTCGCCCACCTGCTCGATGCGGACGGGAAGACCGTTCACGAGATCAAGGGTCCGAAGTACGGCGAGATGCCCGTCGCGTTCTCGCCGGACGGGAAATGGCTGGCTGCGGGCGCCGAAGGCGGCGTGCAGATCGTCGACGTGGCCACCGCTCAGGTCGCGCGGCGGCTCGCCCTCCCGAGGAGTCCCGCGGCCCTCGCCTTCTCTCCAGACGGCGCACGTCTGGTCCTGGGCGAGGCATACGAGTACAAGGACATCAACGTCAGCTTCTGGAGCGCGGCCGACGGACAGATGCTGAAGCGGATCAAGCTGAAGGACCACGCCCGCGGGGTCACCGAGCTCGCGTTCTCCGCCGACGGCCGGCGCGTCGTCATGGCCGCGGACGGCTCCACGGGACGCACCCTGAAGACACTCGACGGCGATTCGCCTTCCGCCGTGGCAATCGCTCCTGACGGGCGCTCGATGGCGTCGATGAGCGGGTATGGCGACACGACGGTTCGCCTTTACACGCTTCCGGACGGGACGTTGACGGAGACGATCAAGGTGCCTGGCGGTGCCGAGGCCATCACCTTCGCGGCCGACGGCAAGACGCTCGTCCTGACCTCGGGTGGCGGGCTGACCGTTTTGCGTCGTATGCCTTGAGCCCGAGCGGGGCGGCCGTATATCGTTATTCCATCGGTCTCGCGCCGCCGCTATCGCGGCCGCGGCCGCCATCGGACTCATGGCGAGGGGACAGATGACCGGTGTCAGCAGGAGAGCATTCCTCATCCGCCGTGCCACCGCCGCGGTTAGCGCGGTCGGCGGCGCTCATGCCCTGGGTGGCCTCCTCGCCCGCGCCGCGCTGGCCGCGGACGGCACGTGCGGCCTCCAAGCCCTTCCGGGGGAAGAGAGCTACGGCCCGCTCGAGCCGGCCGGCCCCGAGCTGGCCCTGCCCGCCGGCTTCACCTACCGGAAGTTCGGCGAGACGGGGCCCTGATGTCCGACACCTCACGCCCAGCGCTCACGACGGAATGGCGGCCTTCGCCCTCACCAACGCCCACATCCGGCTCATCCGCAACCGATAGGATGTTGAATCCGACCGATAACCGATAGGATGTTGAATCCGCGGCCTCGGTCGCGGAAGTCAGCGGTGAGAGGCTTCGCCTTCCGGTGGACGGCGGTGCGGAATCTCGCTCGGATCGGCGTCGATCGGAAGACGGCGATGGAGATGGTCGGCCACAAGACCGAGAGCATCTACCGCCGGTACACGATCACGGATGAAGCAATGCTGCGCGATGCCTCCGCCCGATTGGCCGTGCTCCATCAGGCGGAGCGCGAGAACAGCCAAAGTACAGCCAAAGTCAGTGAGGACTCGGGCCCTCAGGCCCGGAGGCCCCACCCGCTAACTCATTCTCTTGCGGCGGATAGTTTGGTGGCCTGGGACGGAATCGAACCGCCGACACGCGGATTTTCAGTCCGCTGCTCTACCAACTGAGCTACCAGGCCAGCGCGGCAAACCCCGATTCAATCACAGGGCGTGCAACAGGTCAAAGCGCGAGCGCGCGGCCGCCTCCGCGGCGGGGCGGGCCGCCCCCGGATGCTATACTGCTCTCGTCGGGAAAGGAGACCCCATGTCCGCACCCCCCGCCGGCAAGCTTCCGAAAGACTACGATAAGCTGCCGGTGCCGCAGCCCCAGGCCACGAGCGCGCGCAAGCGCGAGCCCAAGATGCTGGCCGTCATCGATCCCGGCAAGTGCTTCGGGCGCGGTTGCGAGTTCTGCGTGGCGGTGTGCCCGGTCCCCGAGTGCATCACCCTCACCACCAACCCCGAGGCCCCCGACCTGAGCGTGTGCACGGTCAACTTCGACACCTGCATCGGCTGCATGGCGTGCGAGAAGTGGTGCCCCGACGACTACGACGCGATCCGCATGCTTCCCTTCGCGACCGTGATGGGGAAGCGGGAGGCCTACGAGACGGACACCTTCAGCGCGGAGATGCCGGCCAAGAAGTAGCCGGCCTCAGGCCTTCTTCTTCTCCGGCATGGGCAGCACGTCCGCCTTCTCAGACCTCGCGGCCGGGGCCACGTTCTCGAGCACGGGCAGCCCCAGCCCCTTCCGCAGCCGGTTGTCGATCTCGGCCCGCACGTCGGGGTTGTCCTTCAGGAACTGCCGGGCGTTCTCCCGGCCCTGGCCCATGCGCTCGCCGTCGATCGCGTACCAGGCTCCGGACTTCTCCACGACCTTGTGGTCGACCCCCAGGTCGAGGAGATCGCCTTCCTTGCTGATCCCCTCCCCGTAGAGGATGTCGAACTCGGCCTCGCGGAAGGGCGGGGCCACCTTGTTCTTCACGACCTTGACCTTGGCCCGGCTCCCGATGACCACCTCGGCCTCCTTCAAGGAGGCGATGCGGCGGATGTCGAGGCGGATCGACGCGTAGAACTTGAGGGCGCGCCCGCCGGTGGTGGTTTCGGGGTTGCCGAACATCACGCCGATCTTCTCGCGGAGCTGGTTGATGAAGATCAGGCAGGTCTTGCTCTTGGCCACGATGGCGGTGAGCTTGCGGAGGGCCTGGCTCATGAGGCGGGCCTGGAGGCCCATCTGGGCGTCGCCCATCTCGCCTTCCAGCTCGGAGCGGGGAACGAGGGCGGCCACCGAGTCGACCACCAGCACGTCCACCGCCCCCGAGCGGATCAGCACCTCGGCGATCTCGAGGGCCTGCTCGCCGCTGTCGGGCTGGGAGACGAGCAGGTTGTCGATGTCGACCCCGAGCTTCTGCGCGTAGACCGCGTCCAGGGCGTGCTCGGCGTCCACGAAGGCCGCCATGCCGCCCCGCCGCTGCGCCTCGGCGATCACGTGAAGGGCGAGGGTGGTCTTGCCCGAGGACTCCGGGCCGAAGATCTCGACCACCCGGCCGCGGGGCAGGCCGCCCACGCCGAGGGCGGCGTCCAGGGAGAGGGAGCCCGTGGGGATGGCGGGGACGTCGACCTTCTCCCGGCTGCCCAGGCGCATGATCGAGCCCTTGCCGAACTGCTTGTCGATCTGGGCCAACGCGGCTTCGATCGCCCGGGCCCGCTCGTTCTTGTCGTCAGCCATCGTCCTCTCCTTTTGCCTCAGTGCGTGAACAGGCCGCATGGTAGCCGCGGGTCGTGTCAGCGGGGGTCCCTTCGGGACGGAAAAGTGGGTGTCACACGCCGAGGACAAATCCCGCCGAGGCTCCAGGAGTGAAGCTGCGGTCGCTCAACGACTTGCGGGGAAGCTCGCCCCGGCACGCGGTTTGATCGACTGGTCGGCGTGCTCAGCATCCTGGCCCTGGCCGCGACGATCGATCTGGCCGTCCCCTTCGTCCCCCAGGACAAGGATACGTGCGGCGCCGCCGCCCTCGCCATGGTCCTCGGCTACTGGGGCCGGCCGGTGCCGCACTCCGAGATCGCCTCGGTGCTGGCCGAGCCCGAGCTGCGCGGGATCCGCGGCACCCGCCTCGCAGACTTCGCCCGCGAGCGCGGGCTCTTCGCCCTGGCCTACGAGGGCGACCTGGCGCAGCTCCGCGACTACGTCGGCAAGGGCCGGCCCCTGATCGTGGCCTGGAAGGTCGGGCGTGGCCGCTTCCACGACGTGGTGGTGGTCGGCTTCGACGAGGGGGCGGTCGTCGTGCACGATCCCGCCGAGGGGGCCGCGCGCCGCGTGGCCGCCCGCGTCTTCGAGGAGCGCTGGGCGGGCGCCTCCCACTGGACGCTCCTCGTGATGCCCGCGCCGTGAGCGGGCTCGTCCTCGCCGCGCTCATCGCGGTGGCGGGCGCCGGTCCGGGCGCCTCGGTCCCCGGCTA
>WNFZ01006455.1_pt1 | contig 11544 bp, 7 predicted proteins | sample 5400081 | NCBI WGS metagenome assembly WNFZ01 (sample SAMN13153365, study PRJNA577476) | soil metagenome | isolation source: 80 cm soil or saprolite under grassland replicate 1 | place: USA:California | collected 2016-06-15
TGCTCTTCGCCTTGAGCTCGCCGTACAGCTCGTAGGACGCTTTCTCGGCCGCTTCCATCACCGATCGGGGGAACGGCCGCAGGTTGGTGCCGCTCGCGATCAGCCGGCGCAGCGCCTGCGGGTTCTGCTCGTCGTATTTCGCCGGCATCCACGCATTCACTTCGCCGCAGGCCGCGGTCAGCGCGGCCTGATACGGCTTCGGCAGCTCGTTCCATTTCTTTTCGTTGACGAGCGTCATCAGCATCGGGCCGCCCTCCCAGAAGCCGGGATAGTAGTAGTTCTTGGCGACCTTGTTGAAGCCGAGCTTCTCGTCGTCGTAGGGACCGACCCATTCGGCCGCGTCGATCGTTCCTTTTTCGAGCGCCGGGTAGATGTCCGGAGCGCCGATCAATTGCGGCACCACGCCCAGCTTCGCGAGCACCAGGCCCGCCATGCCGCCGATGCGGAACTTGAGTCCCTTGAGATCCGCGACCGATTTGATCTCTTTGCGGAACCAGCCGCCCATCTGGCAACCCGTGTTTCCGGAGAGCAGCGCGACGCAGCCGTATTCCTTGAACAGCGGCGCCATTGCCTCGGAACCTCCTCCGAAATACCACCAGGCGTTCTGCTGTCGGGTGTTCATGCCGAAGCACACCGCGGTGCCCAGAGCAAACGTCGGATCCTTGCCGAAGTAGTAGTAAGTCGCCGTGTGGCCCAGCTCGACCGTGCCGGCCTGGACGGCATCGAGCACCTGCAGCGCCGGGACGATCTCGCCGGCCGCAAACGCGCGGATCTGGAATTTTCCATCGGTGATTTCCGCGACCCGTTTGGCGACCAGCTCCGCGCCGCCAAACAGCGTATCCAGGCTCTTCGGCCAGCTTGCCGCCAGCCGCCACTGCAAGCTCGGCAGGCCCGGCGTCTGTGCGATCGCCTCCTTGAGCGCCAGCGCGCCCGCGGCGCCCGCCGCCGCGCCCAGCCCGGCGTTCTTCAGGAATTCGCGTCTTTTCATTGGTGATCTCCTCGGATGGAAAGCGAGCCGATTATAACTCCGGTTCCGAGGTGCAGAGTTCAGTTTCCGGCGATGGTCATTTCCTCGACGAGAATCGAGCCGCAGGTGCGCGAGCCGCGCGTGAGCGCGTCGCTTCCGATCGCCGCGATCGAGCGGAACATGTCGCGCAGGTTTCCGGCGATGGTGATTTCCTCGACCGGATGCCGGATCTGATGAGCCCGGGAAGGTCCAGCTCGCCGCCTTCGAGGATCAGATTTTGATTGCCGCCCGCGCTGCCGGTCGTCCTCATCCCGAGCTTGCGCGCCGAGTAGCTGCCGAGAAAGTAGCCGCGCAGCACGCCGTCCTTCACCACGTCGCGGTCGCGGGTCGCGACGCCCTCGTCGTCGAACCAGGAGCTGGCCGGTCCGCGCGCGAGGTGCGGCCGCTCGACGATGGTGACGATCGGCGAGAAGACTTCCTTGCCGAGGCTGTCGAGCAGGAAGGAAGCCTTGCGGTACAGGCTCCCGCCGCTCACCGCGGAGACGAAGCTCGAGAGCAAGCCATTGGCCGCCGGCGCCTCGAAAAGGACCGGCGCCTGGACCGTCTGGATCTTGCGGCTCGCGAGCCGCGCAAGCGCCCGCCTTCCGGCATAGTCGCCGACCGCTTCCGGCTTTGGGAGATCGCGCGGCGAGCGCTGCGACACGTACCAGTCGTCGCGCTGCATGAGGCCGTCTTCGGCCGCGATCACTGCGCAGGAAAGAACGTGCCGCGAGGTCGGGAAGCCTTCCATGAAGCCGTGGCTGTTGGCAAGAGCGAAGTGCCATTGCTGGGACGAAACGCTGGCGCCTTCGGAATTTACGATCCGCTTGTCCAACGCGAACGCGGCCGCCTCGCAAGATTTTGCGATCTCGATGGCGCGCTCGACCGGCAGCTCCCAGGGATGAAAGAGGTCGAGCTCCTTCGGCTCGCGCGCCAGCTCCTCCGGGTCGGGAAGTCCGGCGCAGTCGTCCGTCGCGGTGAAGCGCGCGATGGCGAGCGCCGCCTCCACCGTGTCCCGGATCGCGCGCGGCGCGAAATCGGCGGTGCTCGCGTAGCCTTTCTGCTTGCCGAGATAGACGGTGACCGAGAGGCTCTTGTCGCGGTTGTACTCGATGGTTTCGACTTCGCCCTTGCGCACCGTGACCGTCTGGCCGTAGCCGTCGGAGGCCTCGGCTTCGCAGGCGCTCGCGCCTTTTTCCCTGGCATGCGCCAGGGCGTCCGAGGCGATCGCCTTCAACGCGTCGAAACTGTGGGAAAAGCGCGCTCGCGCCATGCGGGGTGCCGCGGGAAAGGCGCTATGATATCAGTTCAAGATCGCGCCGCCCCGGACGTGCAGGACGAGGAAAAACCGAGCAAGACCCAGCGCAAGCGCGCCATGCACGAGCTGCAGGCGCTCGGGGCGCGCCTGGTGGAGCTCAACTCGGAGCAGCTCGCGGCGGTCGCGCTTCCGGAGGACCTGCGCGAGGCCGTGGAGCAGGCGCGGCGCATCACCCGGCACGAGGCGCGGCGGCGCCAGCTGCAGTATATCGGGCGCCTGATGCGCTCGGTCGATCCCGAGGCGATCCGCGAAAAGCTCAAGGCGTGGGACGGGGTCTCGGCCGGGGAGACCGCGCGCCTTCACCGCATCGAGCGCTGGCGCGAGAGGCTGATCGAGGACGACGGCGCGCTCGGCGCGCTCGCCGGCGCCCATCCGGGAATCGACACCCAGCGCCTGCGGGCGCTGGTGCGCAACACGCGCGAGGAGCGCAACGCGGGCCGGCCGCCGCGCGCCTACCGGGAGCTGTTCAGGGCGCTGCGGGATATCATCGCGGAACTGCAAACGGCGCCTGACCATGACCGCGAATGAAGAACTGCTGATCGGCCTCGTGTCGATCAGCGACCGCGCCTCGAGCGGCGTCTACCAGGACGAAGGCATTCCGGCGCTCGAGGAATGGTTCGCGCGGGCGCTGGCGAGCCCGTGGCGCGCGGAGACGCGGCTCATTCCCGACGAGCGGCCGCTGATCGAATCGACGCTTGCCGATCTCGCCGACCGCCTCGGCTGCCACCTGGTGCTGACGACCGGCGGCACGGGACCTGCGCCGCGCGACGTCACGCCCGAGGCGACGCTCGCGGTCGCCGACAAGCTCATGCCGGGATTCGGCGAGCAGATGCGCAGAATCGGCCTCGAGTTCGTGCCCACCGCGATCCTGTCGCGCCAGGTCGCGGTCGTGCGCAAGCGCTCGCTCATCATCAACCTGCCCGGCCAGCCGAAATCGATCCGCGAGACGCTCGAGGGCCTGAAGGACAAGGACGGCAGGCAGATCGTTGCCGGCGTTTTCGCCGCCGTCCCTTACTGCATCGACCTTATCGGCGGGCCCTACATCGAGACCCGCGAGGAGGTGGTGAGGGCGTTCCGCCCCAAGTCCGCAATCCGCCCCAAATCCGCTTCCTGACCCCCCATGTCCGAAGTGCTCGAAGCGATCGAAATCGAAACCGGAAAGGACCCGACGACAAGCATCATCTGGCTGCACGGCCTGGGCGCCGACGGCAACGACTTCGCGACTATCGTTCCCGAGCTCGACCTGCCCAAAGAGGCGATCCGCTTCGTCTTTCCGCACGCGCCGGTGCAGCCGGTGACGATCAACGGCGGCATGCGAATGCGCGCCTGGTACGACATCGCCGACGGCGCCAACCGGCGCGAGGACGAGCGCGGCGTGCGCGCATCGCAGGCGCTGGTCGAAACCCTGATCGGCCGGGAAAAGAAGCGCGGGACGAAGGCCGCGCGGATCGTGCTCGCGGGATTCTCGCAGGGCGGCGCGATCGCGCTGCAGACCGGCCTGCGCCATCCCGAGCGCATCGCCGGAATCATGGCCTTGTCGACCTACTTGCCGATCGCGGAGGAGCTCTCGGCCGAAGCGAGCGCGGCCAACCGAGACGTTCCGATATTCATGGCGCACGGCAATTACGACCCCATCGTGCCGCTCGCGCGGGCGGAGCACTCCCGCGAGCTTCTGCAATCGCTCGGCTACCCGCTCGAGTGGCGCGAGTACGGCATGCCGCACTCGGTCTGCCCCGAGGAGCTCGCCGATATCGGTGCGTGGCTCGGGAAGGTGCTCGGTCCGGGAGACTGAAGGAAAACCCTCTACTCGCCGCTATCGCGGATCATCCGGAAGCGCACCAGCTCGTAGTCCTCGCCGCGCTCCACCACCCCCGCAGGCAGCAGCAGGTAGCGTTTTCCGTCCCGCTCGAGCCCGAGATTCTGGCCTTCGACAAAAGCGCCGGCGCGCAGCAGAAGCTGCGCCTCCGGAGCGGAATCGGCCGGATCGAGCAGGATCGCCGTTTCAGCGTCCTCGCCGGTTCCTCCCTGCCCGTTTTGCAGCTTCAACATGACGGGCTGCGCGGCCCGCGCGAGCGTCTGGACGCCGACGGTTCCCTGCTGCTGGGAGTCGCGGTGGAAACGGCGGACCACGCCGAGGACCCAGTTGGTGCCGCCTTCGGGCCGCAGTCCCACGAGGCAGCCGATCTTCAGCCATTCGCCCTTGATCCGCAGGACGCTCGCCCCGAAGCCGCCCGCGCTGACGTTCTCCACGATCCAGCTCTCGATCCTGTTCTGGTCGAATTGAACCTCGCCCGAAGTTGCGAGCGCGGCCAGCACCCCGTCGAATCCGTGGGCGGCGGCGAGCCACGACTTGACCCTGTGACGCGGTGCTTTCCTCTCCGGCGGCTTGGGCGACCAGTAAAGCGCGAGGTGGCCGAGAACGTGGAGCACGGCTTCGGGCTCATAGCTTCCGCCCAGTCCGAGCTGGGAGGGCACGGCGTGCGTGGATTTAACGGTCTGGATCGACTGCCTGAGCTCCTTCAGCGCGCCGCCAGCGGAAAAGAACCTGAGCGTCGGCGCGCGCTGCGGCGCTCGCGCAAGGCGCAGCGGCGGCTGGCTGGTCGCGAGATCGATCCAGTACGCGATGTCGGGCTGGTGTTCCAGGGTGAGCTTGAACGAGCCGGCAAAATGTTCGATCAGGCGCTCGGCCAGCTCGATCTCGACCGGCAGCAGGCTGTCCGGAGACGAGGCGGCCATCATCGCCGCCTTGAGAAACTCCCGCTCGGGCGAAGTCTCCCCGGGAACACCCGGATAGGCGGCCACCTTGGTCTGCGCGTATTCCCGGTTCTCGGCAAGCGCGTAGATTCTCGCGACCAATCCCCACAGCGAGTTGTCGGAGGGACTGTAGCGGATGTACTGCCACTTCATCTGCGCGGCGAGCGCGTGCAGCGCCCGCACCGTGAGCAGCGGCATGCCGCGTTTCAGATCCTCCCAGCCCTTCTGGCGGGTCGCGTAAGCTTCTATGCAGGTCGCGAACACGATCGCCGACTGCCGGTACCACTCGCGAATCGCGGCCCACAGCCGGTTTTCCTGGAACTTGGACGGGCGCGGCGAGGAGAGGTAATCGCGCTGAAGCTTGCGGAGGTGAGCCTGCGCCGCTTCGTCCACCATCTGCGCGAGCTGCGCGCGGTGCTCGGGCCTGAAGCTCTCCCAGGTGCGCACCGATTCGAGCCAGTGGCTCAGGCCTTCGAGTGCTTTGAAAGGGTCGGCGGCGGGAAGGAAGTCGAGGATCTTCCGGGCCTCCCCGGCGTCGGCCATGGGATGATCGGACTTCCCGCCCCCGAACAGTTTCATCGCGTCCTCCCAATCTCGCCTGTCCCCGGACAAAGATTTCGGCGCAGGTCGCGATTGCAGTCCCAAGGTGGTGCGGCGAGTGGACTCGACACCGATCTACCGATTACGAATTTGGCCGCGGAGTCAGGACGCATTTTACATCCGATCGCTTGCAACGCTTGCCGATCTCGTAACCAAGGTCACACGGGGCACGGCAAATCGGGCTGTCCGGGCACGACGGCGTCACGAGCTGGCCGGCGTCATCCGCCGGCAATAAGCTGGGCGCGGCGCAATGCGCGCCGCGCCCAGGCAAGCGCTCCTCGTCCCGTTTACTTGTCCGTCTCGCGATACCAGTAGGCCCGGGCCCGCGTCTGCTTGATCGGGATGTTGGCCTTCTGAGCCCCGAGGGACGACTTGCAATCGGCACCGATGCAACCCGGGCTCGCTCCGCCGATGATGAACGGGACCGTGGCTGTTTCCCCCCCCCGGACATCGACGTTGACGAGCCCCGCCACGGGCGAGGGCGGCAGACCTCCGCCTTGCAGCGTGTTGATGGTGACCGCGCCGGTCAGGAAGCCGATCTGGTAGGAACGCGCCGTGCCCAGGTTGGCGTTGCAGCTGTTCTTGGACGGTTCGTCCGGCGCGTTGGTGCCGAAGAAGGTGAAGCCGCCGACCGTCGTCGGCGCGTTGACGCCCTTCTCGCCCAGGTGAGACCCGCCGTCTTTGTCCAGGTTGAGCAGCGTGACGTAGAACCCGCTCGCCGAATCGTTGTAAGGCGTGCTCGTGGCGTTGAACAGACTCGTCGGCTGGGTGTCGGCTGTGTCGCTGGTGCCGTCGACGATCGGCACCATGCCGTTCGCATCCTTCCCGGGGAACGTGTCCTTGAGCATGTAGAACCGGTTGACGATCGAGGTCGCCTGCATCGGAAAGACCGGATGCTCGCGGTCGCCGGTCACCGCCATCACCGCGGTGAACGCGCTCGTCGCGACGGCGTCCGGCGGAAAGAAGAATTTCCGCTTGGCCGCGTCCGTGCTCGCGCCGCCGAGCGCGGCGAGCTTGTTTACCTGCCAGAACCCCGGCGTGATGCCGTCTGCCGGCTCGAAATCCACGCGCCAGATATTGCCGCCCAGGTCCGCCGCGTAGGCGCGGTCAACGAAGCCGTCGGCGTCCACGTCGAGCAGCGTGATGTCGGCGGGCACCGCATACTTCATGTCTTGCAGCAAGCACGGCGTGCCCTGGCAGGAGCACGGCGTGCCCTCCTGGCAGGAGGTGCCGGACCCGTCCTGCGCCGCGCGCCAGACGATGTCGCCCGTCAGCGTGTCGAGGATGAAGATGCCGCGCCCCATGGTGTCGGCGATCGGCGGCTCGGCGTCCTCGTTGGGGTCGTAGCCCGCGCCGAAGATGAGCACCGGATTGGCATAACCCTTGACGATCGCCACCTTGGGCGTCGACCAGCTCTGCCCCAGCTCGCTGAAGCCGGTGTCCGAGCTGCTGTGCTTCCACAGGAATTTCGGCTTGGTGGGATCGCTGATATCGAGCGCGTAGAGCAGCCTGCCGCCGCGCCGCGCTGAGAGGTAGAGACGCACCTTCCCGTCCGTGATGTTCTGGTACAGGCCGGCGATGCCGTCGAAGAAGTAGTCCTTGTTGAGCGGCGTCGGGGTGATCGCGGACGAGGTCGAGAAATACTTGATCAGCGGACTGTTGTCGTGCTGCCGCAGCAGCTTCCCGTAGAACTCGGGCGGAATGAACGCCCACAGCTCTCCGCCCGGCGGCGTGCCGCCGATCGCCTTGCTCTGGTTGCCGTTGATGGCGCGAAAGGTGCCGTCGCCGGCGCCGTAGAACACCACCACGCCGATGCTGCTGCTGCCGCCGTAGTTGACCACCGTGGGACGCGCGTGCACCACGTCGCCGTGCACCGAAGGCCGGACGTTGATCGTCTTGCCGGGGCTCGGCTCGTCGCCGAAATTGTCCTCGCCGCGCACCCAGCGCATCAACGTGTCGCGGGTCACCCCGCTCGTCGTGGCGATCATCCCCGGGGAGGTCGCGCCGCTGTCGGAGCATAGCGGGCGGGTGTTGATCGAGTAGGTGAACGAAGTCGAATTCGGCACCGACAGCACCGTGAAGTTGCCGACGTAGGCATTCTCATTGACTCCGGGCGTGCCGCCGATGTTGACCGTTTGTCCGACGACGAAGATGTGCGGCGAGGATGTGGTCGCCGTCGCAGTCGCCGCGCTCGAGGTCGAGCAGTTGCTGGCGCCACGCTGGAGCGTCGAGAGTATCACCTGGCCGGTGACCGGCGTGGCGGTGACGCTCGCTCCAGGGGTCGTCGGAGCCGGGTTGGGCATGGCCGGCATGGTCGCCATGCTGAAGCAGAAGCTGAAGCTCTTGCCCGAGATCCGCGTTTGGTTGGGGCAGCCGGACACCGCGGTAATCTTCCAGGAGGGATTATTGCTGTCGTTGTCGTAGAGAGTTCCCGTGCCCGCGATCACGACGTTCGCCCCTGCAACGAAGGGCGAGGCCATTTGCTGGGTTGCCGTCACGGTGACGGTCGAAGTCCAGCATGATGCGGTTCCGCTCGGACATACGCTGCTCACGCCGAATGTGCTCGCGGCCCTTTGGATGGTCGGCGCGGACACCACGACGTTGCCGGTGCTCGCGAGGTTGTAGGTGGTCGTGCCGACCCTCGCCGTGGCGCTCGGCGCATCGAGCGGCGTCGCCGGCCCTTCGACGACTGAATAAGTGAACTGGGTCGTGGAAGGCGTGGACGTCACCGTGAACGTGCCGTAGTACGCCGAGTACAGGGGGTTGGTCGAGAAGGTGCCGGTCTCGCCGCCGCTGATCGTGACCTGCTGACCGACCACGAGGCCGTGCGGCGTCGAGCCCGTGTTCGCAACGGCCGTGGTGCTGCTCGTCGAGGAGCGCGTTAGCGAGGACAGGGTCAGGGTGTCCAACGGAATAAATGCTTTATACGTCCCGGTCGCAGGCGTGGGCGGGATCACGGTCACGGTGATCGTGAACTTGGTCGCGCTCGTCACGCTGGCGATGGTGTAGGTGCCGTTGAAGCCGCTGGTCGATCCGGTGATCGAGATCGACTGGCCGGCGGCCAGGGCGGGATTGGGGGCCGATGCGAGCGTGACCGTCGCGGTGCTGCCGGAAAGCGAGATCGAGCTGACCGAGATCGCGTTGCCCGAGGCATTCAGCATGGCGGCCGTGATGTCCGAGTTCGTGGTGGCGAAGGCATTCGCGCCGTCGGTAAGGTCCGCGACGCATGCGCTTCCTCCTGCCGCACAAAACGTATAGACGTTGCGCGGGAAGGTCGGTTTGGCGGAGTAATCGTCGACCAGATTCGCGAGGCGGAGCTGCTCGCTCACCCCGCCTTTCTCCACCACCTCGCCGTCGGGCCAATCGAGGCCGCCTCCGGCGCCTCGCGCGTTGTTCACCCAGAATCCGCCGGGTCCGTCGGGGGGACCGAGGTCCGGCAACTTGGTCGGGTCCGTGCTCGTCCAGAAGCTGACCGCAATGGGCGAGATGAACCCCGTGCCCGGGTTGAGCGCGCGCGCGCCGGTGGAGTCGGCCATGAACAGCTCGATCTTGCCCGAGCTCTGGTCGACGCCGAACTGGTACTGCTTCAGGTTGCCCATCCAGCGCGGGTTGCCCTGCGGATCGGGGCGGAACATGCCCATGAAGATCTGGTTCTGGAAGGTTCCCTGGGCGTTCGTGCTCACCGGCAGGCTGGCCGAGGCGAACACGCTGTTCACCGCCTGCACCTCGTTCAGGATCTTGAGGATCGCCTGCACCAGCGCGTCCATGTCGCCCAGCTTCACGAGGAACGATTTCCCGCCGCCGTTCGACGCCATGCTGCGCATCAGCTCGCCGTAGTCCGGGTTCGAGCCGTCGGTGACGGCGATGGTGTAGGTGATGATGTTCTGCTGGTTGGTGAGGTCGCCGGAAACGTCGGTCTGGTAGGCGAAACGCGCCCATTCGTCCGCCCAGCTCCCCTGATACTTGGCGAAGGTCGAATTCAATGCGATCTGGGCCTGCTGCGCGCTCGTCGCGCCGGCGCAGCTTGCGCCGTTGGTGGGACCCGATGAGCCGGCCGCGCAAGCGAGGGTCTGGAAGACCGTGCTGTCGGTGTTGTCCTGCGGCTTGCCCGTGTTGGTGGCGTTGACGATGTAGACGACGAAGTTCTTCTGGCACGCGCTGGCGAGCGCGGTATTGCCGTAGTTGGTGCCGGAAAAACCCGTCTTCCCGCCGAAGAAGGCCCACGCCTCCTGCATCGTCGCGCCGACCGCCGAGGAATTCGCGGTGCTGCTGAACGAGCCGCCCATTTGCAATCCGGGATTGGCGGCGGTAGGGGGGGTATCCCCGACAAGTGCGTTCTGAAAGGTCGCAATGTTATCCGCAGTCATGGTCGGCAAGACGCCGGGGGCCTTGACCGCCGGGAAAAAGAACGTCCCGCCGTTGCCCGAGCCCGTGGTGAACAGCATCAACCCCATGTTGAATTTGCCGAGCAGGGCGGGGTTGAGCGCTACGATATTCAGCACGTTGTAGAGCGCGCATTCCTCGAATCCCCCCGCGGTGTTCTCGTTGTTTTTCGGAAGCTTCAGCCCCACGCTGCTGGGGCAGATGAAGCTGGTGCTCGAGTTCCACGCGCCCGAGTTGTCGAGAATGACCAGGAGGTTGGGCGGAGTGCCCTCGGTCGAGATGCCCGAGAAAAGATCGGTGTCCGCGGCCCTTGCGTCGGAGGCCGCGAGCGCGGCGAAAAGCGCGAGGGTCGAGAAAAGTCTCTTAGCGAAGGTTCTCATGATGTCTCCCTTTCTTTCTTGTGTCCCTGTATTTCCGGTCCCCGGTCAGCAGCTGGTGCCCGCCACGACCTTCAGGTTGACGCCCTGGTGCGTGGTCACCTTGAGGCCCGTGCCCGCGGAATCGGAGTAGCTCGCCGACACGTCCCAGGTGGTGTTCGCGCAAAGCGAATTGCCGCTTGACCCGGTTCCGCCGGTGATGCCCGAGTTCTGCAGGGCGGAGGTGCCGAAACACGGAAGGTCATCGGCGTTCTTCGCGTTCAACTGGTTTTGCTTGATCGGCGTGCTCGCGATGCAGACCGGAGTCGGCACGTTTACCGTGTAATCGGCCGTGCCGTCGTTGTCGAGGTCCACGGGGATGGCGGCGGGCGGCGGCAGCGGGCTGTTGAAGTTGGCGGCGGCGCTGATCGTCTGCTCGATCGCCTGCTGCGTCGCGGCCTGCGCCTCGTCCCGCAGCTGCATGTTGTAGGCGATCTTGGTGTTGACGTTGGTCATGTTGATGCCGGCCAGCACGAGCAGGGTCAGCACCACCAGCATGATGAGCGCCGTCACCAGCGCCATACCCGACTGGCGCGCGTTCCTTCCTTGCATTTTCAATGCGCTCATTGCTCCCTCATTCCGGCGACGTTGGCGACGCGCAGGACCGCGCTGTAGGTGTGCCGCTTGTAGTGATCGTTGGCCGCCGCCGTGATCCCGGCAAGCCCCATGTCATAGGTGCGGGCGTCGGTCCAGTCGCTGGTCTGGTCGACATTGCGCGCGAGAACGTGCAGGCGCACCGTCACGATGTTTCCCCAGTTCTGCAAGGGGCCGCTCCAACCCGGAGCTTTCGGCCAGCCGGTGCCGCAGGTCGCGGCGTTGTCCACGCCCGGATCGGCGACATAGCAGTCCGCCGAGCCGTCGTTGTCGAGGTCGATGCCGTAATCGGACTGCAGATCCTGGACGCCTTCGGCGAGAGGCACGATGTTGATCGCGCCGCCCGTGAATTCCGCCACCTTCAGCGTGGGCGTGGTATCGGCGTTGCCGCCGCTGCACACGTTGCACGAGCCGACGTAATAGACGCGCACCAAGTAGCTGCGCAGCGGCGCGATCGCGGTGCAGTCTTTTTG
>WNFZ01011234.1_pt1 | contig 11541 bp, 5 predicted proteins | sample 5400081 | NCBI WGS metagenome assembly WNFZ01 (sample SAMN13153365, study PRJNA577476) | soil metagenome | isolation source: 80 cm soil or saprolite under grassland replicate 1 | place: USA:California | collected 2016-06-15
GGTCCGAACCGACTGCCTTGGGTTGTACACGCGCCATCACCGCTTTTTCGCGTTGAGCCTGGATTTTAAGGTGCAGCGCGGCATAAACATCTGCGAGCCGCTGATGAACCCCGAATGACTCCGGCCACGATTTCTCCGCGGTTTCCAGAGTGGCCTTCGCCTTGGCCATCTGGCCTTTCCCGATTTCCAGGTCCGCCCGCTCGAGTTGCGGGGGAAGGGAAGCAGGCCTTACCTGAAGGGTCTTTTGAACCAACGGCTCAGCCTCGACCCACTGTTTGCGCGCCAGCAGAATCTGGGCAAGATAGAGGTTGGCCTCAAAATGGTTGGGATCGGATGCCAACTGCTTGCGGAATGCCTCCGCCGCAGCGTCTGGATCGCCCGTGTTCAACAACGCCAGCCCGTAGGAGGCTTGGAGATCGGGCAGGTCCGGATTCAGCGCAATCGCACCCGCGAACTGTTTTACCGCGGCAGGGAAGTCCTGTGCAGCCAGCATCTGGCTCCCCAGCAAAAAGCGAGCTTCGGCAGAGTCGCCATTGCGGAGAATCCTGTCCACTCGCAGTTGACCTTCCTGCGCCTGACCGTCTCGCAGCAGGGCCATGCCCAGCATGTAGGCGATCGCGAGGTTGTCGGGGTTGGCTTCCTCGAACGGCTTCAAGAGTGTGATTACGTCACGATTCTGGCCCATTCTCAACTGGCAGTCCGCAAGCAGCGTGGTGGTCTGGAGATTGTTGGGCGCGATTTCTCGCGCCGTCGAGAATGTCTTTGCCGCTTCCGGGATGCGTCCCGCTTTGTAGTAGGCCAAGCCCAGGTTCATCAGGATGCCCGAATTCCCCGGCGAGCGATCGAGAGCCTTCCGGTATTCGGTTGCCGCTTCGCCATAGCGGCCCATGTGGGCCAACAACACCCCTAGGTTCGAATGCGCCGCCACCTCACCAGGGCGGACAGCCAGGAATTCGCGATAGCCCTTTACCGCACCTTCCAGGTCCCCTGCCTGCTGCAAGTCCACGGCATGGCGAAGCAGTTCCTCGGGGGAGGAAGCATTCTGTGCGGCGAGGCAGGTAGCGAGGAGAAATCCCAGAGTCAGCAGGCGAACCATAAGATTCCGATCAGGATACAAGAAAATGGGATGGCCGAAGCCATCCCATTAGTGTTTTAAACCGAGTTCTGTCTAGAAGTAGAACTTCGCAGCGAACTCAAGGACACGATTGCCTTCCTTGGTCGTGGTTTTGCCGAAGTCGGCGTTGTTCAAAGTAATTGCCTGCGTAAGCGGGTTTTGTGAGTAGTTCAGCCCCAAATTGCTAGTGCCGTTGAACGACCAGAGAGGATGGTTCAGGAAATTGTAAGCCTGAATCCTGAACTGTACCCTCTTGGATTCGGTGATCTGGAAATTCTTAAACACGGCCAGATCGGAGTTGAAATAACCCGGCCCATAGGACACAGGTAGCAAAGTCGGGCCGTTCTGTCCGGCAACCGATGGGAATCCGAAACAACTTCCATTCACATACTGATGTGAGCTCAATCCTGAATTTGGATCGCAGGTTACAGTCGGCTGCAGTTGGACAGAACTGGTACCGATGATGGACTTGTTGTTGAGCGGAATCCCCTTTGGATTGGTCCCGCTAATTGATCCCGGAACGATTGCATTATCGGCTTGTAGATCATGGCACGCAGTGGGGCTGCCCGTCGGGTTGACACAACTGACCGACACCCCATAGTTGGTATTGGAACTCAGGTAGGTAAGGTTGGAGCCGCTTTGCAGTTGAGTGATTCCCGACAATTGCCAGCCGTTGGCAAATCCGCCAAGGATCTTATTCCCATGGAACACCTGGCCGAGGTTAACGGAATATGCAATATTGAACAGCTGCCTGCGGTCTCCCGGCATGACCCCGTAGTTATTGTTAGGAGTAATTGGCCTGGATGGTATAGCGGCCGGCATGGCGTCCCCAAGTTACTTGCAGGCCATTGTAATTGCTGTAAATGTTATTCACCGCAATGTTGAGGTCCTGATAGCCCTGCAAAGGCCGCTTGAGATCGGCGTTTGCCGTTCCGGGATTGGTGATACTCGGATCATTCAGAAGCGCTCCGCGTGGAACCAGGTTGATGTTGCTGCCCGCGCCGCCAACGCTCAGCTGATCGCGGCTGCGATTGCCTACATAGGCAACTTCAAGCAATCCTTGCCATGGTGTGCGTTGGGCAACTGTGAAACTCCAGCTGTCAGTAAAGGGCTGCTTGTCATCCTTGGAGTCAACTGCGAACGGCGATGCCGGTGAAGCAGCTGCGTTGATGCAAGAGAAGTTTCTGGCTAGCAATGGACCCGATTGGCCTCCTGCGCAGGTCGAGCCGGGAGTAAACCAATTGGTTTCGTCCATGTTGGCTTGCGCCGAGCCAGCAGCCAGATCCAATCCATTCGTGAATTGGCCAGAGTGATAGTAGAAACGGCCCCATCCGCCGCGCAGTACGGTCCTGCCGGTCCCAAACAGGTCGTAGGCCACCCCGAAGCGAGGCTGATAATACAAAGCCTTGCCCGGGAACCCGGTCAATGGAACTGACGAGTCCTTGGCATTCCACTGGAATCCGCAGAAATTGGGCGAGGGAGCACACGAAGGACTGTAGAGCGATTGATTGAAAATCGAGTATCCAAATCCCTCATCATCTGTCCATGGCGTGAAGTGAGTCAGGCGCAACCCCAGTTCCAGGGTCAATCTCTGGTTGACTTTCCAGGAATCCTGGCCAAAGAACTCGAGCGTGTGGTAGGAGATGTCATTGAGGCGGTTAAAATTAGCCTCGTTGTAGCTCGACATGTTGCCCGTGATCTCGTCGAGAAATGCATTTCCATAAGTCTTGCTGTTATCTCCAGGAACGAACTGCATATAGCCATTGGTGTTGTTGTTCGCAGGTTGGGCATTGCGGATCCATTCGTAGAAGAATCCACCTTTGAGAGTATGTTTCCTGATGACTTTAGTGACGGTGTCACTGACGCTTGGCATCCACTTGTTGGCATAAAGCCCTGAGGAAGCGCCACCAGCCTCGAATCCGCCGGGATTGAATACCAGCGCTGCTTCGCTGGCACCGCCGTTCCCTCCAAACGATGGAATCTGGGCGACGCCGTTGTTAAACAAGCCGGTATAACTGAAGCCTACATTACCCCGGTCCACCTTGGAGGTGTCGGCGAAAACGTTGGGGAAACCGACAAAGCTATAAGCCATGACAACTTCGTTGGTCATCGTGGGGCTGAAAACGTGCGTGATCGTTCCTGTAATGGAGTCCGATTTATTCCGTCCCTGAATTTGCGAGGGGTAGGGAACCTGATCACTTTGCCGCCACCACAGCCCAACCGGGAAAAGCTGTACTTCCCGTTGATAATTGTAGCGGACAAAAACTTTCGTCGCGTCACTGATGCTGTAATCGACTCGGGTTGTGAATTGCCTGTTATTTTGATTGAAGATCTGAGCCTGCACGTAATTGAAGCCTCCCGTAACGTCGGGATTCGCATTCGCGTGAGGATACAGGTTCATCAGCGCCTGCATATTGGGATCAATCAGATTTGGCAGGACATGCCCTGAACTATCCAAGGCGCTTGGACTGGGAGAGCCCGCGGGTTTGCCCGAGGCGGTCTTTTGGTTCGCCCCTTGTTCCTTTGCGATCTCAGCCGGGGAGAAGTCTCCGGCCCTCATGCCGTCAGTCGGCACAGTGGCCTGGAGCAATCCGGTATCGAGCACTTGATAGAAGTATTCAAAGCCAGCGAAGAAGAACAGCTTGTCGCGGTTCTTGTTGAAATTGGTTCCCGGTATGATGACCGGACCACCGATGCTACCGCCGGGGTAGTAGTACTTGTTCTGCGGCTTTGACAACCCCTGATGGCCGTTCAGCCAGTCGTTCGCATTTAAAGAAGCGTTCCGGGCGGAGAAGAATGCGCCGCCATGGAATTGAGATCCGCCCGCCTTGGTCACGGAAGTGATCAGCGCTGGCCCCTTCTGGTTCTCTGCGCTGAAATTCGAAGTGAGGACCTTGAACTCTTGCAGGAAATCGGAGTTCGGGTTCACAGGAGTCGCACAGTTGCATCCCGGATCAGAAACGTGGGCGCCATCGGCCACGATATCCAGAGAGTTGTTCTTAAGGCCGTTGTAGGAGAAGTTGTTGTTCAGCGGGCTCTGGCTGCCGGAATCTCCGTTGGCGTTGATGCCTATGGTCTGCCCGCTATAGCCTGCCTTGTTTCCTCCCATGGTAGAGGCGTTAATGCTGAATCCGGGAGTGATCTTTACGTACTCAGCGGCATTGCTGCCGACCTGGGTGAAGTTCTCCAATTCCTTGGTAGAGAGGGTAAACGACTTTTCGCCGGAGTCCACCGGGGCAATCGTAAAATCCTGCGCGCTTACTTCTACCGTCTGGGTGGTGCCGGCGAGTACCAGACCCGCATTGATATTGCGCCGTTCGCCTCCGCCCATGCTGATTTGGTCTGCCTTGTAGGTCTGGAAGCCCTTGGCCTCGACAGTAAGAACATAGGTACCCACCGGCACGGAAGCAAAAGTATAGTAGCCTTCACCATTGCTAACGGTTTCGCGCAGTGAACCGGACAGCGCATCTTTCAAGACCACTTTTGCGCCAGGCACAACCGATCCTGAGGGATCGGTCACAATTCCGGTGAGCGTAGCAAAAATTCCTTGGCCCAATGCACTGGTCGCCAGCAGTGCCAGGACACACAGACAAAACAACAACACTCTGTACTTCTTCATGATCTTACCCCACGTTTTTGTAACTAGTAGAAAACTACTAGACCAATTTTTTGAGAGTGTGGGGGCAGCGCTTCTGGGTTGTCAAGCAAATTCGGCCATCGGAGGAAGGAAGATTCCAGGTTTTTCGATTTAGTATTGGGAATTTGCGTGAGTCAATCGGCCCACAAAGAGAAACGACTGACACGTCATTTCTCGATTAGTACGTCTGTAGCTGATTGCGTGCTCGGGATGGTCAAGCTGACCTGATGGAGATCAGGGTCGAAACCCCAGGTAGCTCCTGTTATCCCATTGATCAACACTTTTTTGGGGGCAGTGTTGATTCCGTACACCTTCATATGCACAGCATTCCACCAACTCTTATAGGTTCCTTCGATTCCTGAAAAGCGCACTCCAATCGATCCTGCGTTCTCTTCGCAGGTAAATTGCATGCGCAGAAATTCGCCACGTTGGTACGCCAGGCTGTTGCCATCATCTTCATACAGCGATCCGTGACAATTCGGGCCCGGATACACCGCGACGTCAAGCGGGCCTTGGGGGATTTCCTCCACATTTTGCACCACGGGGCGTTGCGGCAGGATGGCTCCTCCCCGCACATACACGGGTAAAGTATCGAGGGGCGGGTCAACCGACAAGGCCGGGCCCTGGACCGCCTTACCCGTCCAATAGTCGTACCAGACGCCCGTGGGCAAGGTGATGTCGTAGGGGCCGGCGAAGTCCAGGACTTTGGGCGCGACCAGCAGGTCAGGCCCAAACATGAACTCGCTGTCATTGGTTTGCAGGGTGGCCTCGTTGGGAAACTCCAAAAACATGGGGCGCATGATTGGTACTCCGGTGCGCGAAGCTTCTTCCATGCCGGTATAGATGTACGGCAACAAACGGTAGCGCGTCTCGATGTAACGTTTGCGGATCGCTTCGTGTTGAGGGCCATCTACCCAGGGTTCACGATCACGGCTGCCCTTTGTGGCATGGTTGCGATAGATCGGGTTGAATACTCCCAACTCCATCCAGCGGGTCAGCAATTCCGGAGTAGGGCTTCCGGCAAATCCGCCGATGTCATCTCCTACAAACGAATAGCCGGAAAGGCCGAGATTGATCAGTTGGGGAATGGAAATCCGCATGTGGTTCCAGGTGGCGCTGTTATCTCCCGTCCAGGTTGCCGCGTAGCGTTGTGCACCGGCGTAGGCCGCCCGGGTCAGCACAAACGGCCGAACATCGGGTTGCAGGCGAAGCATTCCTTCGTAGGTCGCACGTGCGTTTTGCATGCCAAAAACATTGTGGATTTCACGATGATCGGTCTTACGTCCTTCGACGTTGTGAACGACGTCGAGAGGCATCGTCTTATCGGCGCGCTCAAAAATGGCCGGTTCATTCATATCGTTCCAGAAGCCGCGGATGCCCATACCCACGAAATCGGTATACAGCGTGCCCCACCATTGCCGCACCGCCTCACGCGTGAAATCTGGGAATACGCTGTCGCCTGGCCAGACTTTGCCGACGTACGTGGAACCATCGGGATGGGTGACAAAAAATCCCTTCGCCAGTCCTTCGTCATACGGCCGGGAGCCGGGAAGTTTGGCAATGTGCAGATCGGTAATGGCAACCATCTTGAAGCCGTCATTTTTCAGGTCCTTCACCATTCCCTCAAAATTGGGGAATTTATCGCGATCAATCGTGAAAGGCCGGTTGTTTTGCTGGTAGTCGATGTCGAGGTAAAGAACATCGGCGGGAATCTTGCGGTTGCGAAATTCGCGCGCAATTTCCCGCACTCGCGCTTCCGGAAAGTAGCTGTAACGGCATTGCTGATATCCCAGAGCGAACAACGGTGGCAGCGGAGTCCTTCCGACCAAAGCGGTGAAATCCTGAATCACTCGCTTCGGCTCCGGGCCATAGAAGAAGTAATAGTCGAGTTCGCCACCGTCGGCGCCAAAAGAGTAGAAGTCGCGAGATTCTTTTCCGAAATCGAAGTGGCTGCGGTAGGTGTTGTCCAGGAAAATTCCGTAAGCAGCCCCATTTCGCATCGCCAACAGGAATGGGATGTCCTTATAAAGAGGATCGGTCGATTCCTGCCAACCGTACACGTCGGAGTTCCACATGGTAAAGGAAATGTTGCGATGATCGAGCGGCCCACTCTTGTCGCCCAGGCCGAAGTAGTGTTCATCCTCGGGCATCGACTTCCAGATGCGGAGAGCAGCCCCATCAAACGACGTGGGATAGCCAGGCTGGTCCTGAGAAATGGTCTTTCCGGCGTGATCCAGGAATGCGATCTGAAAAGGAGATTTTCCAATCTGTACCCGCAAAGCGCTGGTCGTAATCGTGACGCGGTCGGCGGATTGCTCTACCCGCACATCGGTTGCCGCGGGAAAGGCGTTGGGCAATACGGCGAAAGACTGCTCTGGCGGAAACGTGCCTCCCTGGGTATTTCGCACCCGAACCACATTCGCTGAAAGTGCAACCACCCGCACCCGCCCGGTTTCTGTTTTCAGCTCGACTCCTTGCGGCAAGACCGAGACGCTCGACACCTTCCCCAGGCCGCGCCATCCAGTCTGAGCGATCAGGATCGGTACCGAAAATAGAAAACAGATCCACAGGCGAATGAGAAGTCGATTCAAGGAATTGCCTCCGGCAGGATTCTAGCCCATTGGCAAAACAAGCGCTAAGAGACCCGCGACGAATGTAGCGCGTCTGGAGGGCCGGCCCATTTTTGCTCTTGGTTTTTCTCGACTCAATTCTAAATGAGGATGCCCTACCCTCTGCGATTTTTCAGGGTGGGAGTATCGGCTGTCGACAGTGCGAGACATGCTAACTGGACCCTTGAGTTTGAGGATTTACTTCTGGGTTTTAGATGGGCCCGCCCGCCGCTTCGGAGCCGACACGGTTATCTAATCAGCCCGGCGCTCATCGATGAACCCAAATAGCATAGAACGCAAACACGGACGCTAAGAAGGCGAATACTGCGAAGCCGAGCTTGGGTTCCCAACTTTGCGGTATCCTTCTTCCATATCGCTGGATGTACTCGATTTCCCGAGTTTGCGATCTCCTATTTCGACACCAGAGTCTGTACGCGGACAAAGCAGACCTTGCCGAAAGGATCAAGAAAAAGCACGCAAACGCCGACATCACGAGATTCCCAGGATATGGACTACCGATGGGGCCCTGCACTACTGACGTCCCGCCTTGGTGCGTGGCCCACACAACGCGAGGGTGCCCCATTCAATCGCGTTCTCTGCGATTAGGTGGAGTAGCGATGCTGCCTGCGATTCCCCTTTCCCTTCGTTCGTCAAAGCCTTCTCCCCAATCGAAGTAGCTTACTAAAATGCTCTCTCGATGCAAAACGCCGCTCCAACGCCATGCGTCTGCATTTCATTGCCGTGGTGTGTGAGTGAACTTTCAAGACTGGGGACTTGAAAATATCAACTGAAAAGATTGGAGCGATGTGAGTTCTTACGGGATCGGCAGCATCTCGATCCCACTCAATCGCAGACTACGCGATTGAATGGGGCACCCGCCCCCACCGTCAGCCGTGGGCGTCATCATTTCCGGATAGGTCCAGAGTGGTGACCGAATCCGGGTCTCGCAGAATCAGTGTTGGCTCCGCCACACGCGGCACCGTCCGCACCAGCACTGTCAGGATTAAGAACGCCAAAGGGAATCCGAGTGCAACCGAAACCAAGAAACCGAAAGGCAGACCTAGAGTCGGATAGAACAACTGCCGGGCATTCGCTATCCACAAAAGTATCTCAGCCGCGAGAAAACTGAGCAATATCAAGAGACGTATATAGGCGAGGGACACAAGCATTGTCGCTCCGCATTCTTTGCAACGCCTTCCTCGAAATAGTCGCTTGTCGAAGGCGACCTCGCAACCGCCCTTGGGGCAATGCATCACGCGGGTGGGCCACATCTCGCCGGAAGTATAACTCTAAAAAGGATCACTCATTTCTCATTTTGGGGTGGCCCATGTTTGCCTGGGGTTGGCAAACGGCCTGCCCTGAGCGAAGTCGAATGGGTGGGGACCTCGCTCAACGTACAGAATCTTTCCTGGTCGGTCGGTTGTGCAGATGGTGGAGCCCGCATCTCGAACCCCGCGAGATACGGGGCACCCAAGGGATTTACTTCTGGATTTCAGATGTGGCCCACCCTGCCTGGCGGAGGCCCCGTATCATAACTTATGATCGTGTCCAATTCTAGGAGGGTGCACTGCACAACGGGTTCGGGCCGCTGCCGCTGGGGACATTCTGCTGCCGAGGTCGTGCGTACGAAAGTCTCAACGAATTAGGTTCTCTGGCACGACCGAACGCAGATCAGTCCGGATAGGGCAATCCTGGTTTTACGACGCGAATCTGATGATCGTGAAAGCTCATCAACCCGTTCGGCAATTTGACTACGGGCATGTGACAGCCGGCGCAATCGGAGGTTGCCTTCGGGCAAGTCTTGGCAGCACTCCGAACCACGCTGCCCGCGTTGCCGGAGGCGTGGCACGCCAGGCATTTCGCATCGTAAGACTTCGTGTCCCGCTTGAGGTCCTGGTGGGGATCGTGACACGCAATGCAGCTGATCCGCGGGTCGGTTCCGTCAAAGCACTTGCTGTTTGCCAAACGGTAGGGCTGGAAACGCACATTGAACTCGCCTCGCCATTTGCCACGGATCGCGATCAAGTGTGTGTTGGCGCCTTGATGGCAATGCTCGCATGTGACTCCTTCCTCCAATGAGTCGAGATTGAGTTTGCCCATGGTAACCGACCGGCTTGAATGACAACGAAAGCAGTCCTTGACCTCCATGTTGCCGAGTTTTCTTCCGACGGCCTCGTCGAGAGTTTTCGGGAGTAACTCAGAATCTCCGGTTGTAACTTCCAATCCGTCAATGGACGGATAATAACTGACCAGGCTTTCGTAGTAGACGCCGTCTCGTTCAAACACCCAGGTCTGCGCGCCCTTCCCGAATGTCCAGCGGATGGGGAGCGTGATAGTTCGGGTTCTATCGCTCACGGAATATGTGCTCTGCGTTCCTCGAGTTTCGATGAGGTAGGTGAACCCCCATTTCTGAAACTTCAGCCTGGGGCGCGAAACCAGCGTAGGATTTTTGCCCGCCACTTGCAGGGCACGTCCCATGGGGGTTTGGGCTTGAGCGAAAGACTGAGAGGTGTGGCATCCGGCGCACTCCGATCCCGGCCCCGGCCGGGTCTGTGCAGAAATGCGAACCGCTAAGATCAGGAGCAGGACGGCCGTAAGTAAGTTAGCGACTCGCACGCTGGGCGCCGTCGGTCCGGGTAAGTTGCAGACAGAGCATTCGCTCGTTCCGCGCTTCCTCTTTTCGACCCGATCTGGAGTATGCCGTGGCCAGCGCAATGTGGACCTCCAGATCATCGGGCCCTAACTTCAGCGCCTGTTCCAGGTGCTCAATGCCGTCCGTCAAGTTGCCTGTCTCCATCAGGGACCGGCCCAGTACAAGCTGGGCGGTGACCGAGCCTGCGTTCTGATGAACGGCGCGTTGCGCGAAGGGCAATGCCTCGCCAGCACGGTCCTGCATCAGCAATACCCATGAGGTCATAATCTGCGCGTCGAGGTTTTCCGGCACAACCCGCAGTTCGTTCTGAAACTCGGCAAGCGCGGCATCGGGATCCCGCGCGAACAATAAGTGACCGTAAAAGTAGTGAAGGTTGCGTGCAGCGGGAAACTTCTCGATGAGACTTTGAAACGCCTGCTGTGCACCGTTGGGGTCGCCTGCCATGAAATGATACCCGGCGTTTCCAGCAGCCTTTACTAACTCCTGCTGCTCAGCTCTTAGTTCGCCGGGCAGAACCGGCATCCGCAAACCGGCAAGGCCAAGGGCAAGCATCAGCTCCGGACTGGTGATCTGCTTATCCGCAAAGAATGAATAGGAGGTTAGCGCCTGTTCGAACTTTCCCAGCCGCGTGAGCAGCAAAGCTTCGTGATAGAGGAGAATCTGCTGATGACGAGGGTCCTTGGCGGCGCCAAGCGAGATTGCCTTTTGGATGTCGGTCAGCGCCTGCGGATAGTCCGCGGTCTCGAATTCGCACAATCCGCGCAACGCGAGGGCTGGAGCAGCATCGGGCATCAGTTCGAGGTAGCGTGAGAGGGCTGCGGTCGCCGGTGCGTAGTTCTCCACGCCATACTCTAGCGATCCCAGATACCACCAGGCTTCAGCTGATTTGGGGTTGAGCTGTAGCGCCTGGGTGTAGAGTTCGATCGCCCGTGCGGGGTCGTTTTGCTCCCGTGCGGCGGACGCCTCTGCGGATAACTCCTGGAAAGTCCGTACTTCAGACTGCAACGCGGACGGGGCTAATAAGGAGACAAGGCATGCTGCAAGACTGAGCCATGTCCTTCGATGCGCATCCACTGATCTGGTCCCCACGAGTGCCGAATCCCAAGCGGCTATGCCGGCATTGGCTTCATTCTACCACTGCGTTTGTTGGGTTAATGCGGTCGCAGAGTGTTCGGGAGAGGGAAAAAAGAGGAAAAAGAGAAGGGTGGCCGAAGCCACCCTTTAAGTTTTGCTCTGACCTTCGCTTAGAAGTAGAACTTCGCAGAGAAAGTCATCACGCGCTGGCCCGTCGCAAATTTCGGCTTGCCAGTGGTGACGTTGTTTTGATTGGTCGCCGCGATCGAGTGAATCTGGTAATCACAGGACCCGCTTGAGTTGTCGGTAGCTCCAATGTTGGAGCAAGCCCCACCTTGGATATCAATCAAAGGAATCTGCACCGTGGTGTTCTGCTGCAGATTGATATTGGCATCGGAATTACCCGCCAATTTGAACTGCGGCAGCGAATGATTCAGGAAATTCGTAGCCTGGG
>WNFZ01012142.1_pt1 | contig 11538 bp, 9 predicted proteins | sample 5400081 | NCBI WGS metagenome assembly WNFZ01 (sample SAMN13153365, study PRJNA577476) | soil metagenome | isolation source: 80 cm soil or saprolite under grassland replicate 1 | place: USA:California | collected 2016-06-15
CAGCTCGAGATCTGGTTCAGCATCCTGCTGCGGCGACTGCTCAAACGAGGCACTTTCAGCTCGGTGGAGGATTTGCGCACTCGCATCTTGGCCTTTATCGACTATTACAATCAGACCGCCAAGCCATTCCGCTGGACCTATACGGGGCGACCATTAGTCGCTTGAACTGGATACGGATTTCCGTGGAGCTGCACTAGGTGCTTCTCGGCGACTCGTTCGCGGACAGGTGCCACGCCAGCCAGCGGTGCTGGACCGCGCTTCTCGAAACCTCCCGATTTTCCCCAGGTTTCCCTAGGATGACAGCCCCAGCAGGTACGGCAAGGGGTATGAGCAGGCGATCAGAGGCAAGGCGAAAGACGGCCGCCCTGCTATGGCGCCGGGTCGCGCCGACCTGGCCCGCTGAGTACGCGGCCGGGCGTTGCGCCGGTATGCACGCCGCCCCGCAGCACCCGCTCCCCGTTCACCCACACATCGCGAACGCCTCTCGCCAGCTGGTGCGGTGCTTCGAACGTCGCCTGGTCGGCGATCGTCGCCGCGTCCATCACCACCACATCCGCATAGCAGCCCGCGCGCAGCAACCCGCGCTCGCGCAGCCCCAGCCGCTCTGCCACTGCCGAGGTCATCTTCCGCACCGCGTCCTCCAGCGTCAGTACCTTTTCGTCGCGCACGTAGCGCCCCAGCACGCGCGGGTAGGTGCCGTAGGCGCGCGGGTGGACCGGCCCAAGCGGCGCCGCCCAGGCCGGGTCGTAGCCGCCCGCGTCGGTCGCGATCTTAATCCACGGCAGGCCAAGCTGCATCCGCACGTTGGCCTCGTCCATCGAGAAGTAGATCGTGTCGATGCGCTGGCCCTCCGCATCCAGCAGGTCGAGCGCGGCGTCGACCCAGTGCTGGCCGCGCATGTCGGCGATCTCGGCCAGCCGCTTGCCGACATACGGCTGGTGCTCCGGGAGGCGGAAGCCGATCGGCATCACGCCTGCCGGTGTCGTGTTATGCGCCATCGCCTCCCAGTCGCCAGAGGGCTCGAGCACCTCGGCGCGGATCGTCGCGCGCATCGCCGGGTCAGCCAGATTCTGGTACAGCTTGCCATCGGCGTCGGCCCAGGGCGGCAAAATCGCGCTCAGGCCGGTGCCCGAGGCCGCGTACGGATACATATCGGCCGTCACATCCAGGCCGGCTGCGCGCGCCGCCTCGATCGCCGCGATAGCCGCCGGCATCAACTTCCAGTTCGGCCGCCCGGCCGCCTTGAGGTGATAGATCTCGACCGGCACATTCGCCCGCCTCCCGATTGTGATCGCCTCGCCGATCGCTTCCACCAGCTGTTCGGCCTCGGAGCGCACGTGCGTGATGTAGATGCCCGAGTGCTCCGCCACGACCTGGCAGACCGCCACGATCTCATCCGTGTCGGCGAACGAGTCGGGCGGGTAGATCAGCGCGTAGGCGACCCCAAACGCGCCGTCGTCCATTGCCTCGGCCATCACGCGCCGCATACTGGCCAGCTCGTCGGCCTTCGCGCGACCCATGCGCATCCCACAGGCATACTGGCGCAGCGTCCCACCGCCGAGGAACGAGCCGATGTTCGGCGAGACACCCTGCGTGGCGAGCGCCGCCAACCAGTCGCCAAAGCGCCGCCACGCTCGTGCTCGCTCCGCCCAGGCAGCGATGTCCAGCATGACGAGCCTATTGGCGAACGGGTCGACGATCTGGCCGCCGAAGGGCGCGGGCGTCCAGGCCTCGCCCATAATCTCGGTGGTGACCCCCTGGGTGATCTTGGAGAGCGAGCGGCCGTCGTGCATCAGCGGCAGGATGGAGTGGCTCTGGATGTCGATGAAGCCCGGGCAGACAACCATGCCGCGGGCGTCGACGACCTCACGCGCCTGATGTGGCGGGATCTGACCCGGCCGCGTGATGTTGGCAATGCGGTCGCCCTCCATCGCGACGTCCGCGTAGCGCCAGGGGTTGCCGGTGCCGTCGACCACGCGGCCGCCACTTATCAGACTATCGATGCTCATTGCCCGCTCCTTCTGGCAGAAATACTGCGCCAGGATCTTGCACCACCGACTGAGGAATTAGCAACTAGATTTCGCTTGCTTGGGCAAGCAGCGCCTCGGCAAGCGCGAGCGGCGCGGCCTCGCTGCGGTTCGCGAGCACGATCGCGGTCAGCCGCGTGTCCAGCCGGCGCACAATCGCCGTGCGAAAGCCGATCGTCTCGCCGGTGTGATAGGCGACGCGACGCCCACGCAGGTACCAGCCCAGACCATACGCCGCGCCGTCGGGCGTGGCGGCATGCGGCGAAAACATGCGCGCCAGGAGCTGACCCGGCAGCAGCCGCCCCGTGGCGAGCGCCGCGTCCCAGCGGGTAAGATCGGCGACGGAACTGTAGATCCCGCCATCGCCCAGCGTCGCACTGGTCAGGCTCTGGTCGGTTCGCGTCCATGTTTGGCCGTGGAGCGAGTAGCCGTAGGCCCGGCGCGGGACATCCGAGACCCCTGCCTCGTAGGCGAGCGTGCCGGTCATCTCGAACGGTGTGAAGATGCGCTCGCGCAGGACGGCGGCGAAGGGCTGCTCGGCGACCGTCTCTACGATCAGCGCCAGCAGGCAATAGCCAGTGTTGCTGTAGCGGAAGGCCGCGCCAGGAGCGTGGTAGCCGCTGTCACTGGGCCGCACGAGATCGAGGACATCCTGATCGCGGAGTTGAGCGGTAGCGCCTGGTAGAATGAGATCCTCGTAGTCAAGCAGGCCAGCGGTGTGCGTCAGTAGATGCAGCAGCGTGACGTGCTGCCAGTGAGGCGGGGCGTCTTCAAAGAATCGTGCGAGCCGGTCGTCGAGCGCGAGGCGCCCATCGGCAATCAGCAGCAAGACCGCCATGGCGGTGAACTGCTTGCTCACTGAGGCGAGGCGGTAATTTGTTGCGAGTGTGGTAGGAATGCTCTGCTCCAGGTCGGCCAGGCCGAAGGCGGCGGCGACGATGGTAGTACCATCCCGCACGAGTAGGGCGCTCGCGCCCGGGACGGCGCCAGCGTAGTCGGAGAACAGCACATAAAGCGGCGTGGCGGTCATCGTAGATTCCAGTCGGCGGCGCAGTGGTTCGGCTGCGTTGCGAACAGCGCCCATTGTACTACCATCCTGCGTTCGCGTCGCTCGCTTGGGGAAACCTCCGGAAAATCGGGAGGTTTCAGCCCTCCGGCCTCAGATCTCCGCCCTCAGTCCCCAGCCCCGCGGTATAATGACGAGCGAATAGGCCAGCATGGATACACGTGAACGCTCAGGTGCTCTGAGGAGCGAGAGATATGAACAAATGCGATACCGTCCTTAGCCTGGTCCACAGCCCAACCCCATCCGCCTCCATTCCGGCAGCCTTCTTCATGCATTTCGACCGCGCTTACCACCTGGGCCAGGCGGCGATTGATAAGCACCTGGCCTTCTTCCGCGCGACCGGCATGGATGTCGTCAAGATCCAGTACGAGCAGACTGTGCCGCCCGCGCCGCCGATCCGCACCCCGGCGGATTGGGCGCACGCCCCTCGCTGTGGTGCGGAATTCTTTGAGACGACCATCGGCGTGGCCGCAGGGCTGGTCAAGGCGGCGAAGGATGAAGCTTTGGTGATCATGACCGTCTATTCGCCGTTTATGTGGGCAGCGCAGCTCGCCGGCGCGGAGACACTGGCCGAGCACCTGCGGGACAACCCGGAAGCTGTGCGTGCGGGGCTGGAGATCATGACCGAGAACGTACTGACCCTCATCCGCGGCTGCAGGCGGGTGGGTGTGGACGGGTTTTATGTCTCGTCCCAGGGCGGCGAAGCCTTCCGCTTTCCGGGCACGGATCTATTTCGGAAGTACATCAAGCCGACCGATCTTGCGGTCTGGGACGAGGTCCAATCCTGCTCGTTTAACATCCTGCATATCTGTGACTATGCGGGCGGTTATGCCGATCTCACCCCATTCCTCGACTACCCCGGCCACGTCGTCAACTGCAGCCTGACATTCGGCAATCGGACCTTACGCCCCACCGACGTGGCCCAGATGTTCGGGCGGCCGTTCATGGGCGGCCTGGATCGGAAAGGTGTGATCGCCACCGGCAGCCTGGACGAGATTCGCCAGGCTGCGGAGAGCGTGCTGGCGGCGGCGCCCGAGCGCTTCATCCTGGCGGCGGACTGCACGGTGCCAAGCGACACTCCCTGGGAGCACCTGAAGACCGCGATCGACACCGCGCACCGCTTTCGGAGCTAAGGTGCCTGGCGATTGGGGATTAGGGGTTGGGGATTGGCGAACGGGGCCGCAGCATGGAACCGGCGCATGGTCGCCATCAGCGCAGATTGTATGATATAAGACGCAAAACAGCGGACAGCGTCATACAGCGGTACCAACCCGTATCTACACAAAGGCTGGGACGGCGCGCGGCGTCTGTTTGTGGCCGGCGAGGAGCTCTGCACCTACCCACAGCCTGGTTGGATCTACGAGGAGGTCGGCTCGATCGTCGAGCGCCGCAAGCGAAAAAGCCTAGTTCGACTAATCAGCATACGCATAGTTTTATTCCGAATCGATCCGGCGACGTTGGCATTCGACAAATCATAGCGTCGGAGCAGCGGAGTGTCAATCGATCTGGAGCAGGCGCGTTCCGATCCAGAATCGTACTGAGGCAGCTTCCATGGACAGTTTATTGGATATTGAACAGCCCGCACTGCTGCTGAATTACCTGCGGGACCGTGGTGTCATCGGGACCAATGAGGCAATCACGGCACGCGCCTTGATGGGCGGTGTCTCTAACCGGACGGTGCTGGTCGAGCGCCCGGGCGGTGACGCCTGGGTGGTCAAACAGGCGCTCGCCAAGTTGCGGGTCGCCGCGGACTGGTTCAGCAGCCCCGAGCGGATTCACCGTGAGGCGGCCGGCCTGCGGTGGCTCGAGAGCCTGGCGCCGCCCGGGACGACCACCCGGCTGGTGTTCGAGGACCATCAGCATCACATCCTCGCCATGGAGGCGGTGCCGCAGCCGCATACCAACTGGAAGTCGGACCTGCTGGCCGGCCAGGTCGAGCCCGACCAGATCGAGCAGTTCGGTGCGCTGATCGGCACCGTGCACCGCAACGCCTCGCTGCGGCGGGCCGAGGTCGAGCCGGTCTTTGCCGATCAGCAATTTTTCGAGTCGCTGCGCGTCGAGCCGTACTACCGCTACACAGCCGAGCAGCTGCCCGAGAGCGCGGGCTTCTTCCAGGAGCTGATCGCCGCGACGCGTGCTCGTCGTCTCACGCTGGTGCACGGCGACTATAGTCCCAAGAACATCCTCGTTCACTCCGGACGGCTTGTGCTGCTCGATCATGAGGTTATCCACTTCGGCGACCCGGCATTCGACCTGGGATTCTCGCTGACCCACCTGCTGAGCAAGGGGCACTACGTTTCACAGCGGCGCAATCTGTTCGCGGACGCTGCCGTCCACTATTGGGCCGCATATGCCTCCGAGATCGATCAGTGCGACTGGCGCGCGGATCTGGAGCGGCACGTGTGCATGCATACCCTCGGCTGTCTGCTCGCCCGCGTCTCTGGACGGTCGCCACTGGAGTACCTGGACCAGCAGCAGCGCCAACGACAGCGTGTCGCGACTCTGCGACTGATGCGGCGGCCGCTGGCGACAGTGCGGGCGCTGATAGACGCGTTCATCGAGCTGGTGACAGCATAAGTGGCACAGGAGGCAATCAATGGCGATCGTGACACGGCTGACTGGCCGAGAAATTCTCGATAGCCGCGGTCGCCCAACCGTGCTGGCGACCTGCGCGCTCGCCAGTGGGGCAGAGGCATCTGCATCGGTTCCATCAGGCGCATCGACCGGAGCCGCCGAGGCGATCGAGCTGCGCGACGGCGACGTGAGCCGCTATGGGGGCCTCGGCTGCCGCACCGCGGCCAAGCTGATCGGAGGTGAGATCGCCGATGCGCTGGTGGGGTGTGACATCGCTGCCCAGCGCGACCTCGACGATCTGCTGACCACCCTTGATGGAACTCCGAACAAGCGGCGCCTTGGTGCCAACGCCATTCTGGCGGTCTCGCTCGCCTTTGCACGTGCCGTCAGCGTCGAACGGGGGATTCCGCTCTACAGACAATTTGCCGATATCGCAGGGGTGCAACCGCAGCAGTTGCCACGGCCGATGATCAACCTGTTCAGCGGCGGCAAACACGCGGGCGGGCAGGTGTCGATCCAGGATCTGCTGCTCGTCCCAGCGAGCGCGGCGACAATCGACGATGCGTTGGCGATGACATACGCAGTGTACCAGGAGGCCGCGCGCCTGATCTATCGCAAGTACAGGATGCGTGCGCTCACCGCCGACGAGGGCGGGCTCGCGCCAGAGTTTCCGACCACCGAGGCGATGATCGAGGACGCGATTGAGGCGATCACCGCCGCAGGCCTCACACCAGGACGCGATGTGGCGCTGGCGCTGGATGTCGCGGCGACCCACATGTACCTGGACGGCCACTACCAGCTGGATGGACGCAGCCTGGAAAGCGCGGAGATGATCGCACAGGTGATTGACTGGCTTCATTCCTATCCGATCATCAGTGTCGAGGACGCGCTGGCCGAGGATGATTGGGAGCACTGGCCGTTGCTGCGGCAGCGCGTGGCGGGCCGGGCGCTTGTTCTAGGCGACGACCTGCTCTGCACCAGCCCGGCACGGATCGGGCGGGCTACCGCGACGGGGGCAGCTGATGCACTGCTGCTGAAGGTGAACCAGATCGGGACCATCAGCGAGGCCTCAGATGCGTCTCGGCTGGCGCGCTCCGCAGGCTGGAGCGTCACGGTGAGCGCACGCAGCGGAGAAACCGAGGACACCTGGCTCGCCGATCTGGCCGTGGGATGGCAGGGCGACTACATTAAGATCGGGTCGATCACTCAGTCCGAGCGCCTTGCCAAATACAACCGTCTGCTTAGTATCGCAGCTGAGACCGGCTTGCCGCTCGGACCTTTGCAGCACACTTTCCCGCCGGTTGCCTGGTCGTAGGGGCGATGAGGGTACACACCTCAAACCGGTAATACCCGGTCGCTCTTGGAAGGTGGTCCAGTGTGCCCGTAGGTTTGTCGTGTGGAACCTACGCTCTCGTTATCTACGATTGGACCAAGCATTCTCGCGCAAATCCAGGCGCTCTGATGCGATGTGGCGAAACAGCGCTAGTCGGCGCCGAGATCAGCCTGTTGAACAAGGGGTTTCTGCCCGGCGACACCATCGGCGAGCGGATGGAACTGCTGGCTGACCTGCACCGCCTGCGCGCGTTGATCGCCGAGATACCTGGACGGGTCAACGACTTTCTGTTCGAAGGCGTTGACTGGACGCTGTTCGACATCGTCTCGGTCGACGCCTACCGGTCGGTCGAGGTCGCCGACCGGTTCGCCGCCGGCATCCGTTCGCTTGTGGCGCCTCCTTGACCAAGCCCCGAATATTTGCGACAATGACAGCATCCTAACCTGTTATCTTACGTGGACCACCCTCGCACACGCGGCGCTACCCTACTCATTCATCCTGCCAGCGGGCACGGCTGACGCAGGCCGTTACGTTCACAACAGCGAGATAGGGCCTTTGAACAGATGGTACTGCAACACGGTGCTCGAAAGGGCAGTACAGCCTGACCAAAACTGCGCAACTAGCCGCTGGCGCGGGCAGACCTTGACCCGGACTGCTATCGGCAGCTGACCATTCATTCGTCGAGGCACCTGGGTTACTGAGCAAGCACAAAGTCCTCTTCTTCAAGAGTAAAACACAGGAGAGACATCATGACGTCGAATGCTTCCCGTACGACTCGCGGCCGCGGCCGACTGTATGAAAGTGTGGTGGATACGATCGGCGATACGCCTTGTATCCGGGTCAACAACCTCGCGCCCGAGCACGTTCGCGTGTATGTGAAAGCGGAGTTCTTCAATCCAGCCGGCTCAGTCAAGGATCGTTTGGCGATCAGCATCATCGAAGAAGCTGAGCGCCGCGGTGACCTCAAACCTGGCCAGACAGTCGTGGAGGCTACGAGCGGCAATACCGGCATCGGATTGGCCATGGTCTGTGCCGCGAAAGGCTACCCGCTCGTCGTCACAATGGCTGACAGTTTCTCGATCGAACGTCGCAAGCTGATGCGCTTTCTTGGCGCCAAAGTAGTGCTGACGCCACGTGCCGAAAAGGGCTTCGGCATGTATCAAAAGGCCAAGGAACTGGCCGACGCCAATGGCTGGTTCCTGGCCCGGCAGTTTGAAACCGCCGACAACGCGAAGGTGCACGAGAATACCACCGCCTGCGAAATTCTGGCTGATTTTGCCGGTGAGCGCCTGGACTACTGGGTCACCGGCTATGGCACCGGTGGCACGATCACAGGCGTCGCCCGGCTGCTGCGCAAGGAACGTCCAGACACGAAAATTATCCTCAGCGAGCCCGCCAATGCGCAGCTCGTCGGCAGCGGCATCGCGCAGGTGCGCGGCGCCGATAATGCTCCTGCCGTCAGCCACTCCGCTTTCCAACCGCATCCCATTCAGGGCTGGACGCCGGACTTTATCCCGTACGTGCTGCAGGAATCCATCGACCAACACTACTTTGACGAATTGATCCCGGTACCGGGGCCTGTTGGTATCGAGTGGTCAAAGAAGCTGGCGCAAAAGGAAGGCATTTTCACCGGGATTTCCGGTGGTTCCACCTTCGCGGTCGCCATGCAGGTCGCTGAGAAGGCTGATCGAGGCTCAGTGATCCTGTGCATGCTGCCGGATACCGGCGAACGCTACCTGTCTTCGCCCATGTTTGAGGGAATTGTGGAGGGAATGACGGAGGAAGAGGTTGCGTTGTCCCGCTCGACCCCGAGCTTCCATATGCCGTCTGCCTAGAAACACACATCCCGAATGCGATTGCATGAAAAGCCGCTTGTGTGGGCAGCGAGAACTTCTCGCTGGCCGCTGCGCCTGACCAGCTAACTGCCTACGCGGGATTGGCGCCCTTGCCATACGAGGCGGGCGGCAGCGCGGGCGATTGCCAGCGGATCGGCCATGCCGGGAACAGCCAACCAGACAGGCCTTGTATCTGACGACCTCGAACGCGACCTGTTACAACTCCGCCATTTTGCGCGCTTCGAGCGGATGGCGTCCAGCCAAGTGAACCAGGAAAAGGGGTACAGGCCCGACGCTGGCTCCCCACAGCGAAGGCGGAAGTAGGTGCCGCCACGCCGCCAGCGCCGGACGGCCAGTATTACCTCACAGCGGTGCGCGAGGCCGAACCGTGACCCCGCACAATCGGCCCGCGCACGCCTTATCCTTTATTGCTCATCTCACCAGCGAGTTCCTACTCAGCGCGCTTGGGCCGGCGGAACCAGGCCAACCGTGCCCTGCGATTCCAGTAGTGGCGCTTCGCCGCGAGCGCGCGCCACATACCGGCCTACCCACGTCATTCCGGCCAGCACCCCCAGCGCACCGAGCGCCAGGGCCACGGCCCCAGCGAACAGCGCCGGCCCACCCAGGGTGTCCATCACAAACCCGGCGAGCGCGAAGCCCACGATACTCGCAAGCGAGTCCATCGCGCCGAGCCGAGGTAGACCGACCGCCAGCGCTTCTGCCGGCAGCAGGTCGGCGGCGAGCGCCGAGGCGGCCGAGCGGCTGAGGCACCAGGCCACCAGCAGCAGCGTGGCCGCGAGCTGAAAGTGCCAGACCGCCGTGGCGACCACGAGCGTGCCGGCGCCCACCGCAGCCAGGAGGTAGCTCACTGTCAGCAGGCGCCCGCCGCCGACCCGGTCGGCCAGCGCCCCCAGGGCCAGCGCGAGCGGGATCGTCAGCAGCCCGCTGACCATCGCGGTACTGGCGACCGCGGCCGGTGCGAAGCCGAGCGCCTGCATCGATAGCGAGATGCCGAGCCGGCCAATGCTGGTTGCGGCGAACGCCAGCAGCGAGGCGACCAGCAGCAGGGTGAAGGAGTGGCCGAGTCGGATGGGTAGCGCACTGCCGCTCGGTCGCGCCGGCGCCCGCACGATCCGCGGGTCGCGCAGGCCAAGCAGCCCAACGACTGGCTGGATGACCCAGATCGCTGCGAGCGCGTAGAACATCACGGTGTAGCCGTAGGACGTGGTGAGGTAGCCGACAACCGTCCCACCCACCAGCGCGTCGACCGGGTAGGCCAGGAACATCAGGCCAAATACTCGTCCCCGGCTGGCCGGGTCGGCCAGTACCCCGGTAAACACGCTCAGCAGGGTCAACGTGATGCCGCCACACAGCCAGACGCAAGCGGTCAGCAGGACGACCTGCCAGAGCGCCGTCGCATGGCCCATGAGTACGAGCGCCGGGATGCCGAGCGTCGCACCGGCGAAGAACAGCGCGCGCCGCGAGACGCGCGCGGCGAGCCAGCCGGTGCCGAGTACCCCGGCGGTGCTGGCGATGTAGACAACCGCGTAGAAGACACCGATGTCGGTGCGGGTCGCGCCGAAGCGCGCGGCGTAGAGCGGCAGGAGCGGAAACAGCCCCATGCCGATGAACAGCGGAACCGCGTGGCAGATGAACAGCATGATAAACATGCGTGGTTTCATCGTATGACCTCTCTGCTAACGGTCACCGAGCCGCACAGCACGCCGCCCGGTGACGACAAGATTCCTTTCGGTTGCGCGCCAGCCGACAGTGCGGCAGAGCGCTCGCCTGCAAGAATACAGTCCGGCCATCCTCGCACCGTCCGCTGCCGCGTCCCCGCAGGCGTCTCCTGTGTTTATCTAGAGAGGGCTGCTCACGCACGCCATCGCGAGGAGGATCGCGGTGAGAAATGAAAATGGGGTTCGGACAGCGAGCGTTCATCCGAGCCCCACCGATAGCGGTGAACAATGTTTTCGACGTGTAGCAGATCGCCAGCAACAGCATCGCGGCGGTCACCAGCGCCACGGTTTAGATCAGGTGGAGGTTCAGGCAGACGCGGCGCAGTACTGCCATCCGATCTTCTCGTACACGAGCATGGCGGCAAGCCCCATCGCCAGGAACATCGCCGTCCTATGCACCTCGAACGCTGCCAGATTAGCCAGCGGTAGCCTCAGCGTGCGCCACGTGGGTCGCGTGCTCGGCGTGATCCCGCGCCGCAGTAGCAGCGGCAGGAGCATGCGCCCGGCGCCACAAGGTGGCAAGCCTTACGCACGATCCCGCCGACGTGGAGATCTGCGGAAAATCGAGTGGTTGGAACTGATGACAACTACGGCGAATGCATCCGTGCTAGAATTTTCGCGCATCTGCTCAACACGGCATGGAGACGAATCTCGCTTCAAACGGCAGTGCGGTCAGTGTCACGTCCCATAATGTGGTTCACCCTCACTTCCTGTGATCCAGGCGAAAAATCGCGTCTCGCGATTCTTCACGGCCGCATCAGTATGCGACGCCAGGAATCGGCTCCACACAAAGTGAGGTTGAACCACATTATCGTGCGTGAGCCCGATCGTGGCCAGGACCATGGCATAGGTTCTGTAGACTCGGAGGGCGATGCGCCGGTATTGCTTGGGCATCATCTGCACTAGGTGGGGAAACCTCCGGGTTTTCCGGAGGTATCCCCACGCCCGCCGCCTGTAGCCTGCC
>WNFZ01009178.1_pt1 | contig 11533 bp, 11 predicted proteins | sample 5400081 | NCBI WGS metagenome assembly WNFZ01 (sample SAMN13153365, study PRJNA577476) | soil metagenome | isolation source: 80 cm soil or saprolite under grassland replicate 1 | place: USA:California | collected 2016-06-15
GGAACCGGGGAGAACGTCGCATTCACTTCCTTGATGACAGTGGCTTTGACCAAGTTTGCTTCGCGGGCAGCAGGGAAGAATTCGCGGACTTCGCCAAGCACGAGGTCAATGATTTCCTGGCGAGGCTTGTTGAGCAGGGATTTTGACGCGCTGATAACAAGCTCGATGTAGCTGGCGTCTGTACCCCTTCCCATGAGTTCCGATTTGTGAAACATCCATTGAACGGTGCGGTCGAGCAGGACGGCGTGCGGAAGATCGCTGATCTTGCGATCGAACCAGAGGTGCACGCCGGTGATTGGCGCGGTTTCAAAATGCGAGAGCTTCTCGCGCAGGTCCTGCGAATCCGACGACTCGGGAAGAAGTTTGGCGAGCGAGTCGAAGGGGACCGCAAACACGGCGTAATCGAACTGCTCCTCTGACTCCTGTAACTTGAGGCGGACGCCGGTTTCGAGTGGCAGGAAAGACTGCACGCTGCTGCGGAAGCGAACAGCGCCGCCACGCGCAACGACGTAGTCCAGTGCCGCGCTGTAGAGCTCGGTGAGAGGAACCATAGGCACGCCCATCAGACGTGCTTCTCGTGACCGCATGGATTCACGCACGACTTGCGCCGCGTAAGGCACCGAAATGCGGTCTAGGTCTTCGCTTAGTGCGCTGACCAGAATCGGCTTCCAGAAGCGCTCGATTGCAGCGGGTGTTTGATGGTGCCGGTGCAGCCAATCTTCGAACGAAGTTCCATCGTCCTTGGGCACACGCGTGACCAACGAATTCAGCGCAGTGGCGAGGCCCAGCTTGTCACGCAGGTTTAGGAATTTGAAGCCCATGAAAGCTGGCAAGGCGTGTAGTGGAGCGGGAAGGGAAGTCGACTCCAGCAACGACTGCCTTCCGCCCGGCTCGATGAACGTCATGCGGTCGAACCAGCGAATCTTGTTCTCAGTGCCGATTCGGCGATAGAAGTCGAGGAGATTGGTGCACACCTTAAAGAGCACGTGTTGGCAGTTGTCCACGATCTCGCCGGTACCAGGATGCTCATACGAACTTGCGCGGCCACCGAGATACGGGCGCCGCTCAAAGACCGTTACGTGGAAGCCGCTCTCCGCAAGTGCGCATCCGGCGGCGAGTCCGGCAAGTCCGCCGCCGACGATTGCGACATAGGTCTCTTGCTTCCCACCCAACGAAAACCGCGTTGGGCGGGCCACCCTTGAGTTTTGGGACGAAGGCGGTTGTGTCGAAGCCATCAGGCGATTCGTTTCAGGAATCCTTTGCTGAGGATGGTGAGCTTCTCACGCGTAGTCAGGCTGACGCGCTTCGTGAACACATCGTATTTCAGGCGCACAATCTTTTCGAGGAGGCTGCGATAAATCGTGACAAGAACCCATAGTGCGGGCTGGCTATCTTCGGAAATCAGCGGCAAGAGTTCGTCCGCGGCGCGGTAGTTCTCAAACGCGCGCTGCGCCTGTAGTTCCAGTAAAGGACGAAGTCGTTCCGAATTGGGAGACGTGGTCAGTTCAGCCGCAGAGACGCCGAACTGTTCTAGATCCTCCGCGGGAAGATAAATGCGTCCAAGTGCGGCATCTTCTTTGATGTCACGGATGATGTTCGTCAGTTGAAATGCGAGGCCGCAGCGCTCGGCAAGAGGTTCGGCTGCGGGATCGCTATAGCCGAAGATACGGATACAGACCAAGCCCACAACCGAGGCCACCTGATAGCAGTAGCGCTCCAGGTCCTGAAAACTGCGGTAGTGGATTTGCAAGCCGCTGGTATCCGGCTGCGCTCCCTCGTCTTCCACATCCATTGCAGTGCCGAAGGCGAGGCCGTCGAGCAGACCTAACGGAATATGAAAGCGACGTTGCGCGTCGGTTACCGCGAGGAGGATGGCGTCGTCTGTGGGAAGGCCGGCCTGTGCGGCGTGGAAGGTGTCTACCCATGCGTCAAGTTTCAGGCGGCGATCGCGAGGCGGGAGCGCTGGGTCGTCGGCGATGTCGTCGCAGCGCCGCATGAATGCATAAATCGCGCACAGAGCCTGTCGCTTGAGCTTGGGAAGAACAAGAAATCCGTAGTAGAAATTCTTGGCCCGCTCGCGAGTAATTCCCCGGCAAACGGAGTACGCCATATGCAGCTGCGACGCTGTTGGCAAAAACTGAGGAGGATTCTGCGCCACAGTGCTCATAGTAATTTGTGAAGGGTTGCGCGCGCGACCAGGGCGAGTTTACGCGTTTTTGAGATCACAGGCCGGCTCCCCAGCACCGCGTAGCCTTGGCGCTCGATGGCGTTCAGAATTTCCTGACCGCCGCGGGTGAAAAGTTCCAGGTCAATCGCCAGGTCGCGATCCACTTTGCCAACCAAGGGCAGTCCGCGGCCGAACCACTCGCGTGCGCGTTGGATTTCGAAGGCCAGCATTTCACAGAACTGCGGCGTGTTCTTCTTGCCTGCGATATCGGTTTCCGCAACGTTGAACTGGCGCAAGTCTTCGAGCGGGAGGTAAACACGGCCTTTTTGATAATCAGGGCTTACGTCCTGCCAAAAGTTTGCGAGCTGCAGAGCGGTACAGGTGAAATCGGAAAGCTGCTGGCGCTCCGCATCGCGATAGCCGCACAGGTACAAAACCAAATGGCCGACCGGATTCGCCGAATAGCGGCAATACCCGAGAAGGTCATCGAAGGTTTCGTAGCGAGTGACGGTCTGGTCCTGACGGAAAGCCGTGAGCAGGTCAGCAAAAGTCTGTTTGGGAATGTCGAATTCACGCACGGTGCCAGCCAGCGCGACGAATACCGGGTGTCGAGGTGTACCCAAGTAACATGCATTCAGCTCTGATTCCCACTCATCGAGCAATTGGAGCGAGGTTGCGGTGTCGCCAGTTTCGTCACTGAGATCGTCGGAAATCCGGCAGTAGGCGTACACGTTGAAAAAATGCTGGCGCAGACGTTTCGGCAGAAACCAACTCGCGACAGGTATCGCATATTCCGCAGGAAGGGTGCTCCAGATTTGATTGGCGGTGCTCATGAATAAGGTCAGGTCAGCTTTTGGCTGTTAGCTCTTAGCCATTAGCTTGCACCCAACACGGTTTAGCTAATGGCTAAGAGCTAAGAGCTAAAGGCTGACTTTACTGTCCGGGAATGATTGCAGTCTTGATGTCCCCGTTTCGATTCATCATGTGCTTGAGAACCTGCTGCAAGCGCGAGAGTGGCGCCTCGCCGGTGATGTATTCGGTCGGACGAATCTTTTTCTCGGCAATCAGCGCAAAAGCTTTGCGAACGCTGTCCGGCGTGTGGTGGAACGTGGCTTTCAGCGTGACTTCCGAATAATGCAGCCGATTGGTGTCGAGTTCGACCTTGGTTCCTTTTGCGCATCCGCCGAAGAAGTTCACGGTGCCGCCCTTGCGCACCATCTCGGTGGCCCAGACCCAGGCTTCAGGACGGCCCACAGCTTCGATCACAACATCAGCGCCGCGCCCCCCAGGCGAAAGCGCGCGAACTGCATCCACCGGATCTTTCACTTCGGTTGTGTGCACAACTTCCAGCGCACCCATCTTCCGCGCGGCCCCGACTTGCGCATTACGTTTTACGACTGCAATTACATTGCATCCCACCGCCTGAGCGACATGCACGAACATCAAACCGATAGGACCGCCGCCAATCACGGCTACCGTATCGCCAATTTCGACCCCTGTCTCATGCAAACCGCGCAGCACGCACGCCAACGGTTCGACCATGGCCGCTTCTTCAAAGCTTACGTGCGGAGGAATTACTAGCGTGTTCAGGTCAACAATCCGGCGGGGAATGCGAATGTACTCGGCATACGCGCCATTATTGAAGAGCAGATCTTCGCAAAGATTTTCCTGGTGGCGTGAGCAGTAGAAGCAGGTCTGGCAAGGCGCGGAATTCAGCGCGACAACTCGCATGCCCTTTCGAAATCCGCGAACTCCAGCACCCGCTTCTTCGATGGTGCCAGCCAGCTCGTGACCAAACAGAGCCGGAGGAACAATCATGCGCGCATGGTACCCGCGCTGATAGACCTTGAGGTCGGTCCCGCAGGTCAGTGCAACTTGTACTTTGACCAGAAGTTCCCCATTTTCAACATGAGGAATGGGCACGCGTTCAATTTTGACGTCCTCTTTGCCATAGAGGACGGCCGCTGTCATTTTTCCTGTCACTGCTTTCCTTCCCGCGACGGTTGAATGACGACCTTCATCGAGCCGGGCTGAGGATGGGCCGCAAGGTCAAGCGCTTCGACAGCTTGTTCCAGCGGAAAACGATGGCTGATCAGATTCTCCAACGCCATCGCCCTCCCCATTACAAACTGTACAGATTCGTCCTGCAGGTCAATGGATGCACTGTAGGACCCAATCAATGTCTTTTCGTCCATGCAGACGGCTGCAGGATCGAACGTCACTTCACCGTGCTGCGTTTGCGCGAACAACAAAACACGGCCACCCGGCCGAACTGCGTTCATCGCAGTCCGGATCAGGCTATTGGCACCCACGGCCAAAATGGCGGCGTCGGCGCCTCGGCCTTCAGTCTGCCCATGGGCTTCCTTCACAGGATCAACCCGCGAAACGTTAATTGCGTTGTCGAGTCCGAGAGCTTTAGATATTGTAAGCCTCTGGTCGTATAAATCGGAAGTGATAACCCTAGTCCCTGCCCGTCTGGCCAATACACTCAACATGATACCGATGGGACCCTGACCAATCACCAGCACGGTTTCGCCTGGCTGGAATGCCATTCGCTCGATGCCTTTCATACAGGTGTTGATCGGTTCCACAAAACTGGCCTGCTCGAACGATATTCCGTTTGGAATCCGGACCGTGCCCTTCTGGACGATCCAGTCCATGACCCGGACGTACTCGGCAAACCCCCCGCCCGAGGGTTCAAACCCGGCCGTACAGCCCACTTTCTTATACGTTTCGCATTGGGCAAAAGTTTTGTTGCGACAGTAATAACATTCGCGGCAGGGGATGTGATGAAACACCATGACGGGGTCGCCGGAAGCGAATTGGGTGACATTTGCGCCAACTGCGGCAACGGTTCCCGAGGTCTCGTGACCAAAAATGCGGGGCGCAGAATGGGAGCCAGTGGCGATCTTTTTCAGGTCGGTGCCACAGACTCCGCAGGTATGGACTTTGAGGAGGATTTCGCCAGGTCCGATGTCAGGAACGGGAACGGTTTCCAAACGTACGTCGTTCACTCCCCGATAGACTGCAGCGAGCATGGTTGCCGGAATCGGGGGGAGAACGCGATCAGAGGTCAACTGCTCAGCAATGGCCATTGTTCAGGATGAGTCGCCTGTGTTCTTTGCGGGCAAGATGCTTAAGCACGGGCGTCCTCGCCTGTGCTGATGCCTGTCACTATTGTATTAGTCAGAGCACTTTCGCGCAGCCACGCGCAAAGGTTCTCCGACGCAATTCGAGTATTGCGTGCCAGACGATAGACCGAGAGCCAGAGCCACGGGCGAACGGCCACGTGAATAGCGAAACGCTTCGTCTGGAATTCTCCGTCCCGTACGAACGGCGTCATCTCCGGCAAATTAAAGTCGTGTTCATCAGAAATGGACTTGATCGCAATGAATGCCACGCCATGTACCTGCGCAGACCTGGCGACAGCGGCGGCTTCCATGTCCACCGCCTGCGCGCCGTAGGATTTGGCGAGCTGCTGCTTCTGCTGGGCCCCTGCAATCTCGGGACAGCTTGCGAGTATCGTGCGTCCCAAAGGAGTGTTTGCCACGGGCGCGTTCTTGATTACAGTCTCGTGGCGGCTGCCATCCTGGGTGTCGATCACCGTTGCCGGAAAGATTGTCTCCCCGACGTGAAGCTCGGGAACCAGGGCTCCGGCGATTCCGGCAGAGATTACGACTTCTGGTGAGTACCTGACGATGATCGCTTCGGCCGCGCGGCGCGCCGCTTCGGAGCCGATTCCTGCGCAGACAAGCACCGCGTAAGTGCTCTCATAGAAGGTAAACTCGCGGCCTTCATGTTGCGCGGTGGTCGCAGGCCAGTCCTTCACAAGAGCGGCGACCTCGCGTTCCAGCGCAGCGACGATAGCGATCTTGGTCAATGTCGAGGACGGAGACTTCATCTCCGCGGATTAACACGGATACACACAGATTCGAACAAGAAAAGGAAATCCAATAATCCGTCGCGATCTGAGTGCATCCGTGGTAAAGAAGTTGATTTCACGCGTACCCATTCTCACGAAACCATTCTGCCGCCCGGCGCAGGGCGTCATCCACTGGTGCGACTTTCCATCCCAACTCGCGCTCGGCTTTCGTTGACGAAACGAACATCTTCTTGCGGCCCATGCGCACGGCGTCTATCGTCGCTCGGGGCTCGCGTCCAAGAATGCGGCCGGTGAATATCTCGTCCACCACTCCGGTTGCAAGAGCGAGGACGTAGGGCACGCGAATGTTGGGCGAGGGAAGACCGGTGATCGCCGCGAGCTTGTCGAGAATCTGCTTCAGCGTGAGATTCTCGCCACCAAGAATGTAGCGTTCGCCGCGCCGGCCTTTTTCGAAAGCGGCAACGTGGCCATGTGCGCATTGCGTGACATCCACCAGATTGAGCCCGGTGTCCACATACGCAGGAAATTTCTTCTTGAGAAAATCAACGACGATGCGTCCGGTCGGCGTGGGTTTGATATCGCGCTCGCCAACAGGCGTGGTTGGGTTGACAATGACGACGTCAAATCCGGCGCGCGCGGCTTCAATCGCGACTTGTTCGGCCACGAACTTCGAGCGCTTGTAAGGGCCGATCATGTTGTCGAGCGACACGGGGGAATTCTCGTCGGCAGACCGGCCGTCGGAGGTAAACCCCATGGTCGCGACGCTCGATGTGTACACCACGCGGCGCACATCGTTTTTTTGGGCGGCGTCGAGGATGGCGCGAGTGCCTTCGACGTTGGCACGATACATCTGTTCGGGATCACGCACCCAGAGACGGTAGTCAGCGGCGACGTGGAAGACGGTATCGCATCCGGCCATTGCCTTCTCAAGCGATGCCGGATTGCAGAGGTCGCCGGTGGCAAGGTCAGCCTTGAGGTCAGCGATGTTTTTCGTGTTGCTGTTTGCGCGAACGAGAAGCCGAAGATCAGCGCCCTGTTCGGCCAAGGCGCGAGCGACGTGGCTGCCGACAAATCCAGTGGCGCCTGTAACGAAGGCAAGCATGGAAATCAGAGTATAGCGGGAATGACTGCTCGCCTCAGATGCGACAGGTTACCTTCCTGAGCTGGGAGGGAATTCGGGGACTAGAATTTGCCTTGAGCCAAGAGGCAAGCCAGTGAACCAGCAACGGATTCCAGTTTACGCAGGTCCTCGGTGGTGAAGTCCGGCCCGGCCGCGGCCGCGGAGTGAGCTTTCCGGGAGACTTGAAGGACACCAACCACCTCGCCATCGGTAGCAAGAATAGGAACCGACATAAACTTCTGAATGACCTCTGCGTTGGCTCCCGTCTCGCCGAGTTTGACAACCTCGAACACGCTCGAGTGCTTGACCCGCGTAAAGCTGTTGAATAGATCCGGCCGCTTCTTCCGCGCAGTTCGAGCTGCCACAGCCGAACTGGATAGCGGGATGGCACCCACACGCTTCAGTTCCGGCGGATATACGAATTTCAGCAGATTTCCGGTCAACTGCAGCAGAGCAATCTCCGTAGTTCTTACGCCGAAAATTCGGGCAATGTCGGCGCAAATGGACTCGGGAGAGGTGGCCTCGGTGTCGAGAATCGAAAGCAGTTCGGTCTCCAACATCTGCATTGCAGTATGACTCGGGAAACGATTTGTTCGCAAGGTGACTAATGTGACCTTTGGTCGTAACGGCGGTTAGGGATGTTGAGAGAGACTTAAGATCGATCGACATCATCGTTGAGATGGTCTCGGCTTTTCTGGCGCCCGTATTGGCCCATCGCGGCGGAAGTCTACTATGCCAAACCACTCTGCCGGGCAAGTTTCAGTGCCTCAATCGCCGAGCCACGCGCGCCAGCGGTGTCGCCATTTGGCATCACATGAATCGGAGTGCCAAACTGCTCTTCACGCTGATTGGGCATAGCGACGCGGACCTGTTCGATAAACCAGCGCTGAAACTTCTCGCTGGTCTCCAAAGCGCCGCCGCCGACAATGAACGCATCCGGGTCGAATGTGTTCACCATTTCGTCGAAGAAGAGGCCGAGCGCGTGGGCCTGCACACGAAAAACCTCCATGCACAACGGATCGCCCTTGTCCGCCAGCCCCCGCACGAGTTTCGCTGCCTGATGCAAATCGAGTTTGACGAGCTCGTGGCCGGGGAAACGCGGCAGAAAATACGGCAGGATATTTCTTTCGATCGCGGTCAGCGAACACAGCGACTCGAGGTCTCCGACGCGCCCGCAGTTGCACTGCGCAGTGATGCCGGCGGTCCCGCTGATGTTCTGGTAGGGAATCAGCACGTGGCCCAATTCTCCGCCGAAACCGTTCTTGCCCTTCACGACATTGCCGTCAAGAATGATGCCGCCGCCGTTGCCGGTGCCGATCACGATGGAGATCGATGTCTCTTTGCTGGTCGATCCGAAGATGGCGTAATGGCCCCAAAGGGCGGCTGCGTTGGCATCGTTCAAATAGCAGACTGGTTTTCCGAGTTTATGCGCCAGGCCCGCGCGGATATCGAACGAGGCCCACTTCGGATGCACAAAATTCGTGGAACCCCGGGCGCTGAGTTGTCCCGCGGCACTGGCCGGCCCCGGTGTGTCGAGACCAACCGCGACCACGTCATCGACTGAGATGCCCGCTTTGCTGGCGGCGACCTGGAGACCGTCTGCGATCTGCTGAAGGCACTGTTCGGGTCCTTGCTTCGCGAGAGCTGGATGTTCACACAGGCCTTCAATTAAGAACTTCTCCTGCATGTCCAGCAAGGTGTAGTTGATTGCGGTTCCGCCCAGGTCCACTCCGGCTACGACTGGCAAGGTTGTCTCCTCAGGCTCTGACACGAGCCACACAGATTAGCAGATTTGCGTGGCGCACCGCCGCTTACAAGAAATTCGGGCAGTGGTACACTTTGACCCTACGCGGCAGGATTGTGGTGCCCCTGGCGTGATCTCTGGAGGCAAGAATGAAAGCATCTACGTTGTATCGAATTGCTGCTGTTCTTCTGCTGCTTTTCGCAGCAGGACATACACTCGGCTTTCGCCAGTCTGATCCCAGCTGGGGAGTGGATGCCCTTCTTGGCTCAATGCGGTCCATTCACTTTGACGTGCAGGGGTTCAAGCGCACGTATTGGGACCTGTTTGTAGCGGCCGGATTCTCTGTCGGCGTGTTTTATATGTTCGCGGCGCTCTTGGCATGGCAACTGGGTGGCCTTCCGGCAGCGACTTTGGCGCTCATGCGCGGCACCACGTGGGCGTTCGCCCTTTGCTTTGCCGCCATCACGGTTGTGAGCTGGAGATACCTCTTTATCCTGCCCATCGCCTTCTCAATCGCAGTCACGTTATGTTTGACTGCGGCGGCATGGCTTTCAGCGAAGCAGGTTTCCATGCCTCCATTGCGATAGTAAGGTGAGAGGACCACTACACAAAATTCATCGAAAGCTGCTGACCGCGTCTGCCAAGCCCTTTTCGTAGACCGCGATCAGCTTGTCCCACGTGACATTCGCCTCCTGGTCAATCAGTTTGCGTGAGGGGTCAGCGTCAAACCATGCCAGCGACCGGCGGATGCCTTCGGCAAAGCTTGTCGTCGCGCAGTAGCCGGGAACAAAACGCTTGATCTTTGTGTTGTCGAATACAACGCTCAAGGATTTGTCGCCGAGCAGGCTGCCTTCCTTATCAGGCAGGCACGCGACAATGAAGTCGGATGGAATGTGCACCAGTTTCGGTTCGACTCCAACCGCCGCGCCAACGATGCGATAAAGCTGGTCCCAGGTGAGCACTTCATCCGAGGTGATGTGAAAGGCGTGCCCGATAGCCTGCTCGTGGCCTAAGAGTCCGACGAATCCTTTGGCGAAATCGCTATTGTGCGTGATGACCCACAAGGACGAACCATCGCCAGGGACGATCAACTTCTCCCCACGGAGCATGCGATGGACGGCTGTGTACGACATTTCCGCCCAGCTATTCATCACCAGGGGAACCAACGTTTCGCCATAAGTCAGCGAAGGACGGACAAAGGTGATGGGAAAACCTTCGTCGCGATAAGCCTTCATCAGGCGTTCTTCGCAGGCGATCTTGTTGCGTGAATAATCCCAATGCGGATTGGCCAGCGGCGTTGACTCGGTAATTAGATAATCCGTTGCCGGCTTCTGATAGACGCTGGCCGAGCTGATAAACACGAACTGGCGCGTGCGGCCTCGGAAGAGAGCGATGTCGCGCTCGATGTCCGCCGGCGTGAAGGCAATCCAATCCACAACGGCGTCGAACTTTTCGTGACCGAGCTTCGCCGCCAAGGACGGGCTGTTCACGTCTTCGGTGAGGATGCGTACCCCGCTTGGAATATTCGCCGGCCGCTTTCCCCGCGTGAGAAGCGTAAGTTCGAATCCACGCTCAGCCGCAAGCGCGGTGCAGGCCGTACTGATGATTCCCGTTCCGCCGATGAATAGAATTTTCATGCGCAATATTTGTAACAGGAAATGAGGGTTGGTGGGGAGGAGTCGAACCCGCGAGCGGGAACTGGGTGATATGGCGATACGTCACGCCAACCACGAAGATTATCAGCTTCCGGATACCGACGATACACTCAGAATGCGAGAGCTGACTGGCTGCATTCTCTGGTTTTGCCCAGCGGATGCTCAGTACTAGAGTGGGCGGCAATCAGTGACTAATTGTAGTGAAGAACAGCCTCTCTGATTTCGCGCTCGGCCGAGCGCGGGTCAGAGGCGATTACTCGCATTTTCACATAAGGCAGGCTCGTCCCTGATTCTGGAGGGACGATCCGTTACGTGACCCTACTTTGGCAGCGTCGATGGCTTTTCCATCCGGATCGTCGGATCCAGTTTCAGTGTCTGCCTGTACATCGTAATCAGGAAGGCCGAGGCCAGTGCAAGCGTGGCGCTTCGCGGAAACCACGAACTGCCAAAAATGAGAATTCCGAAGAACGTATGCGCGATTATCATACCCGCCGCCAGGCGAAACCAGTGCTGAGGCGTCCAGCAGAATTTCAGTGCCTAATAGAAACAGAACGACGGCAGGAACGAGCAAGTACCACGGCGCAATCAACGTGCCGGTAGCAAGCAACAGGCAAAGCATCGATGTGTAGATCGGATGGAAAATTGTGAACCAACAGGAAAATCTGTTGTGTTGAACTCAGGCAACAAGATCCTTGCGATTTCGGAAAGTATGACGGGCGACTCTGAACGTAGAGAAGCAGCGCTTTTGTGATCCTTGACCGGTGGCGTGGAGGCCACTGGTGATGAAACAGAAGCCAAGACTGCTAAGGAAGAGTCGCAGGCACCAAATCCGTCCTTCGTTTGCCGACTTGGAACTCGCCAAGGCCGCGGTGTTGAGGTCGTGGGCGGCAGTTCGGTTGCGCGCCGGTTTCCCGATGCGCACGTCGGTAGCCGTCTGCGTTTCGGCCATGACGAGTGGGACGTG
>WNFZ01005573.1_pt1 | contig 11532 bp, 11 predicted proteins | sample 5400081 | NCBI WGS metagenome assembly WNFZ01 (sample SAMN13153365, study PRJNA577476) | soil metagenome | isolation source: 80 cm soil or saprolite under grassland replicate 1 | place: USA:California | collected 2016-06-15
ATTTATCGTTAGCGAGTGCGCGGGTCGGGACGGTGAACACCGCCTGAGTTTTCAGGTTCGGATAAAGCAGCTCGAAGATGTAAGTCTTGCCCGATCCTGTCGGCGCCTGCACCACCACGTCTTTTCCCTGTTGCAACGCGCGCACTGCCTCCTGTTGCCACAGATCGGGAATAACCAACCCCGGCCCAAGCGCTGAAGTCATTCCTGGAAGATGTTTGCAGTGTGACCTGCTTGCAATGGAGCTGATGGGATCAGCGACATAGAAGGTAAAGTGACGAGGGTAGGCGCGAGCGAGTGCGGGCAGCGAGCAAGTTTCAATCGGGATAGGGATCTGGCGGACGAACCACACTGGTGTTCATCGATGTTTGGTTGTCGCAACGCGTGCGGCCTTGCTGATAGGATCGACAGCGTGGAGATCGAGGACGTGGCAGAGCGGACGCGCATCTTTCGAGCGCTTCTTCCATACTTCGGAACCATTCAACCATCCGCATTTTTTCAGCGGACGGCTGAGAGAATTCCCAGTGTCGAGCGCGTCCATCATTTGATCGAAGGAATTTACAAACCCGCTTGGTCAAACTATCCGCTTAGTATTTCATCGATGCTGAAGAGTCGGTACAACGATGAGCTCTTCCACAATGCCGACAGAACCTGGTGGATGAACTACAGTCCGAAAGCGGGCGCGATGGATTTAGCCGCGAATGCTGCTCTCACTCGAAGCATAACAGAGCGCCAGCCGGTTGCGGTTCTGCGTCAAGTCTCCGATAAAACGAGTCGCGAAGGAGCGCGGCATCAGCTGCTCGGTCTCGGCTTTGTCGAGAGCTTTGATGTAGCAACGAATTTATTCCGCATCCGCGGGCTTGAGTGGAACGAGGTGAGCGCAGCGCTCGGGATCTCGCTCACCGACGATTTGCTAGAAACGGCACTGCGACTCGAGTCACTTGAACAGTGGACACCGTTTGTTGCTGAGGATCGCGCCGTTTACCGAGTCTCGCGTCAGAAAAGAGATGCAGCATTCCGAGCGATCGTCTTAGGAAATTATGGTCATAAGTGCGCCGTCACTGGTCAGCGGTTTTATTCACCCCGGCACATTGAAGCCGACGGCGCCCACATCATCGGTAAAGAGGTTCGCGGAACGGATGATCCTCGCAATGGAATCGCGCTATCAAAATCCGCACATTGGGCATTCGACCGCGGAATTTTCACCATCTCCGATCAATACGAAGTCATCGTTAATCCGAAAATATCGGCTGCGAGCGTAGCGCAATTTCCGGCATTAGAAGTCGATCGGCGGAAAATTTTGCTGCCAACAGATTCCTGCTATTGGCCGCATCCAGATGCGCTGGCTTGGCACAAGCAAGAGATTTTCGATCGATTTTCACCATAATTCTTGTAGCGAATGGAGCCGCGGGATGCGCGAGCGACATAGATGGGCAAACCGAGAAGACCGCAGTAAGCGGATGCGCAGGCGTCAAGACGGCTGATGTCCTTGCGCCAAGTCTACATCCGCTCTTTCAATCGCTGAGCAGCCCAAGTTTTTAGTTTGCCTTGCATTTTGGGTGTGAGCTCAGAAACCACTTCCGGGTCGCAAAATTGTGGAAGGCGATCAAGGTTGCGCTTAATTTCGTACCAGTTCGATTCAACACCTGAAACGAGGTCCTTATGGTCTTGCGGATCTGCTTTCGCATCAAAAATGTACCTCAAACTTAAATCTCGGTACAGTTTCAATTCCTTGGGATCTCTTGCTTCCTGAAAGAAAACTGACGGCAAGAGATGATCCGTGTGGAAATATCCTTCATAGTGGTCGGCGGAATAGACAGCTAAATCCTTTTTCAATACTGGCTCCGTGTTGGTTCCCTTCGGAACCAAAAAAGTAGCGGGGCAATGCTTTAACGCACCAGCCCTCTTAGTTGGTTTCTCGCGGTAAGCATTATTGATTGTTCGCATCGCCTGCTCCACCGCCTCCACCTTTTTTGCCTCGTCTATCTGCGACCGTCCCGCTCGAGAGTAGAGATCGTGACCGAGTGCATTAGAGGTAATCATTACGCCGCCCGGACAGCGGTGATCATGCCACCAGCGTCCGTCCCCCTGAGAACAAAATACATTTGGCAGAGTTGCGAATTTTAGAAATTTATCGCCTGCGCCTGCTGAAGCCATTCTCAGAAAAACATATTCACGTTGGGGAACAATCGTGTCGTCCGGGATGTGAGGTATTTCCATATACAGCTCCAGGAGCCGACGGCAGAACTCTTTCAAACGTTCATCCGGCGCTTCTCTGACAAGGCTTTCTCCGATGACGGCGATTACTAACGATGAACTCAGGCCCTCGAGCGCATAACGCTTCCAAAGTTGTCGATAGTCTTGGATGGTGTCGCGAAGGTCGTCATCCCCTCTGCGCATTCCCAGAATTTCATTTTCCTCAAGAAGACAGATGAAGATTCGCCTCTGCGTAGCTGCTAAGCGTCCAAAGATGCAGGGCTGATTCTTTGTGAACCAGGCTCGGTACGCATTGATCTTTTGCGTCTTCGTGTTTTGCGAGTTTAACAAAATCGCGTGAGTTGCCTGCATGTCTTGTGAGAACCGGTGCGATTTGCGTAGCTTATCCGGCATTGCATGAAGGCGAATATCGAGAAGTAGCTCTGCCGCCTGCTGTTTCATAGGGGTTAAGTCTGCTGAACATCAAACATCTGTTTTGGGGGCGATCGAAAGTTGATCTACCCTAGACTGTTAGACCGACCGTCCAACAGGATCGTGTGGTCTCGACGTCGAAACGGCGGCCTGAACAGGTTCCCGTTCGACTGTCGCGCCAAGTATTGGGCGCCGTAGTGAATCCACAGCGACGCCTTCGCGAAGAGCAGTCATCACTCCGGCGGCTTCCAGATACGTGTTCACGCGGATGAACTGTCCGCGGCGCCATGGAAGAATATCCAAATCATTCCTCATGATATTCTTGTTTTCCCGAACAGCGATGACGGGGATCCCTTGTTCAAGCGCGGCGAGAGTGGGAATTCCGAGACAACCGTCGGGAATAACGAGGCACGAAATATCTTCGACTGTCATGACACCTGGGGTTCGCCCGGGCTCAGCATTGGGAATGACCTTGGGACTCGCGTTTAATCCTTTCAATACGCATTGCAAAAACGTAAATGAGACAGCCTCGGCAGCCATTCTCGCGTCAACAATTCCGGGCTTTAGATTAGATACGCTTTCTGACTCAAACATCGGCGAATGTGCGGTCGGAATCCCCGTCAGCGTCGATAATGTGTGTGTGAGCAGCGCTTCTACACCGCCCCATGGATTCAGCATATCGCCTTCGCAACGAAAGTAATCCATGTGGTAATTGACGGGCACCTTGATTACTGACGAAATCGCCACCGCATCAATTTCTCCACGCGACTCGTTGATTACCTCTAATGGCCGCTCCACCCCAGAAATTTCACCGGTCGCGCGGCCCGATTCTGAGTATTTGGCCGCCATCTTGATTGGCGAATCAAGTCTGACGACTTTCTCTAGTTTGTAACCACAAGTTGCTCGAGCCGCGTTCGCAGAGTTAATCGCTCCCTCAACAAATTCTTCATTATGATTAGCGTCGACGAGTAGCAGAATACGGTTCGAGCGAGTCTTCTTTAGACCAACGATTCCCATCAAGAGGCGAGTAATCACACTTCCCTCGACATACAGACTATTGCGCGGCATCTCGTTAATATCTGAGGCGTTCACTACGTTTGGATGCAGCACTAGATTGTCGCAATTTCCGGCAAGAAGGCGTGCAATTGGCGTGGCATCGCCGGCATGACCACCGATTTCCGCGCCGATTCCAGTAGGAATCAACAATACGGCGTTGAACTCTTTCTCGTGTTCGACAGTACGGCGCCGCACCGCGAAAATAGAGGATTCTTTTGAATCCAATACAGGGTCGGAGCAGTTCGATAACACTCCAACTTCCGCAGCGTAACCGTCATCATCGGTCGCCGGAATCACGAGCCGAACGGGGTGAGTGCCCGAAGGCAGGGAGGCCGCGAGAAATTGCGAGAAATAACTCAGCAAACCAGCGTGGCCAGGAATTTTTGGGATACGAAACCGCTCTTCAAGGATTTGCATATTGCTTTGGTTGGAAATCACAGCGACCGGCGAAATCATCAAAGGTAAATTCTTTGACTAATTCGGTTCGGCCAGTTTGGTCTAACGCGTAGATGGATGGCAAATTGATTCCGTTGAACATATTGGCTTTGACGATCGTATATGCCCCGACATTTTCGAACGTAATGCGCGACCCAATCTCTAAGGGTTCGTCAAATGCGTATTCTCCAAACACATCTCCCGCCAGACAACTGCATCCAGCCAAAATATATTGATGTCGACCGTTATCCACGTTGCCGGCGACATCGGGCTCAAACTGGTACTCAAATACCTCTGGTAAATGATTCACCGTGGTGTCCAAAACAGCGATCGTTTTCTCATCGCTTTTGAAAAGGTCGGTCACGGATGCGACAAGATACCCTGCGGAGTTGACGAAGCCTGCTCCAGGTTCGATGAACACTGCGAGTCCGTAATTGGTCGTTAACATATTTACCGTCTCCTGAAGCGGCGCGAAATCCGTGGTCTCATCCCACACAAAGCCGCCTCCGAGATTGATCCACTTCATGCTAGCGAGTACGGAATCCAGGTGACTTGTAATCCGAGCGACCGTGTCGCGTAAGGATATCCAAGATTCACAAAGACAGGCGTTATGGAAATGTAATCCCTCCAGCCTCGGTGGGCCTTGTCCGTCCAGCCAATTTACCAATTCAACGAGTGGTACGCCGAGCTTAGAATATCGGCGGCAAGGATTATATCTTTCATCTTCGACACAGGAGAGCCCGGGATTGACACGAATTCCCAGGGAGATTGATGACGGGGCGGCTTTTTGCAATCTATCAAACTGTGATGTTGAATTGAACGCCACATGCGTCAGTCCCAAGGGTTCATCAAACCACTCCTTTTTAAAGCCGGGTGTAGTGATATGCAGATTGCGCGAACCACTAATAAATCCGAAGACGAGTCGTGCCTCACTGGGTGATGCGACAGCAAACCCATCCACAAATTGATTTAGAATCTTAATCACCGCCTCAAGCCCGCATGCTTTCGTAGCGTACAATACTCGCGCAGAACTAGCAGCGAGACCGGCTCTGAGGGACCGGCAGCCCGCAACGATCCTTTCAGAGGAGTACACAAACGCTGGAGTGTTCGCCACTGCAGGCGCTAGGTTTCCCGCGAGTCGGCTACGATACAGGTCGTTCCTTGTTTTGTTCACAATAGAGTAGCGACCGCCCAACGAATCATTGATCCGTAGGCGCCAGTGTACATTTCTTCGAGTCCCGCGCGGCGATTTGCTGCCAAAATATCTCCCGGATCTTCTGCAAGGCGATTACGTATCTCTTGGATCAAGCCGACAACCTTGATCATCACCGCAGTACGTGCATCCTTAAGTTTATCACGGTTTAGCTTTGCATGAGACTCCGTGGTGTGACCGCGCGGCGTTAACCAACTTTGCCGGACGCCAGTTTCCGAACATTCATAAGCCAAATGGTCTTCTATTGGCACGTCTGTCACGGCGTCCAAAATGGGATGCGACGCGTCCCATTTATTCGATTTCTCGCCGTTACATCCACCACACGCAAGATGTAGATTGTCCCAGTCGAAGGCGCGCGCTGGGAATCCGCCGTTGATTGGCATCCTGTGTTCAATTTGGTCTGCCCGTACCGCGCCCACCTCGCTTTCACAATAGCAGCAAAAATTTCCGTACATCTCGTTCAGAGCGTCCCGTACCTCTCGTTGATTATAGCGAGCTCGACGGCGCTTAATCAAAGCTGCGTCTCCGGCCGCGAGCGCTTGGAGGAACTCTCTTCTCCATCGATTTGCATTCCTCGTTAAACAAGCTGGTTTCGCTGTCCTTACGACATTTCGCATTCTCAGGTCTTGGTCTTTAGAGAATCGATCATATTTTGTAGTTCAATTCCTACACGAGTCGGATCATCCGAAGGGAGGCGCTTAAGCTCGGAACGCAGGTGTCGAAGTCGAGCTGCCTCCGCTTGCGACAACCCACCCCTGATCTTCCTTTTATCAAGACGCTCAAATTCCGCGATGACGTTGTCTTGGAAGCTCTCCGCGCGAGACGTTGGCACCCCCATCATCTCGTAGACATCCTCTGCACGCCAACCATACGGTAAATGCTCGCTGTGCTTACCTCCTTCGAGGCGATGCACTGTGACATCTGAGCAACTACTGGCGACAAGAGGCGAGTGAGTCGCTACGACAAATTGAATCTTAGGAAACACCTTGCGCAGCTGCGGAAGTATAGTGCGTTGCCAGCGGGGATGCAGATGTTGCTCTAACTCATCAACGATAACAATCCCAGCCAATTTAGCGGCGGTGAAATCATGTGCAGGTTCTTCATCGTGCAGCAACCACCAGGATATTAAGTCTAGTGTCCACGTGGTAGTTGCACGATAACCATCACCTAGTGCCGCAAGCTCCTCTTTCCCCCAGGACCCCTTCATGGTAACACCTCGACGACTCAGCTCGATGGCTTTAGAGTTCTTGAGGTTAAGCAGTTTCGCTAGTGTTTGCCGTAATCGATCAAGTGTACGAACTCCTCTGTCCGTATTCTGCCAGCCTGCTTCGTCGACGAGTCGGCGAATGACGAGTTCGGGGCTTTGAAGAGCGGCATCGTATCGAAATAGCGAATAAACGGCGTCCACTGCTAAATAATACGAGTAGTCAGCGTTGCCGAATGTGCGTATTCCGGGTCCGTAACCGGTGACGAAGATGTCGGACCACGGAAACCGGCTCTCATCAATCTTTCGAAACTTGGCTTTTCCCCGCGCGCGGTAATGAGTCTGCTCTAAGCGTTCAAACGCCCTGAGGCCGATAAAACGCGTATGAATACGATATCGGACTCCAGATGCGTTCGCGAGGTCAACTTGCACAAAAGAGGGGCCGCGAGAGTTGTGGCGGATAAGTTCGCCTGACAGCTCGCGTAGCAAGGCTCCGGCACTTGCTTGATCACACAGTCCCATTGCAAGACTGCGCAAGATTGTCGACTTTCCATCGCCGTTGTCGCCAACGAGAACAGCTGAACATCCAGGTTGTCTAAATTCGATAACGAGTCTGGCGAATCGCCGAATGTTCTGCAATTCGAGGCGGGTTAGGTAGAGCATTGCCGGATTTCAACGAGGGAACGAACCGTTTTAGCGGACGTATGAATGAATTGCAACATCGCCGCTTCACGCCGCCATTCGTACAAGTTTTGCGCTGGTAATGGGCACGCTACTTCATTCGGTCGAAAGTCTTAGGCTTCGCCACGTGATTCGTTGAAACGTTGAATCGTTACAGCGCAGAGAGTTCATGTCATTCGGCCAAGCGCGCAGGGAGAATTGGTGTCAGGCAACAAATCTTGACAAGTCTCCGCTGACGAACTGACGCGACGCCTTTTCTCTCCTGGCATCATGGGCGGGCTTGACATCGCCCGGGGTTGCAGCCGAAATGAGCGCCCGATGAACACGAGTTCAAGCGGGAGCGCTCGGGTAGATGACAGTAAAGGTCACCCGCCGGGCGGGGTTCGCGGGCGGACGAACCTCGTCAAATCACTGAAACGCCTTTTCTCCGCAGCTCCGGAGAGAACGGCCGCGCTGTTCTTCATTCAGATCTTCTCGACGCTCGCGCCGCGCTAGGATCGCTCCAGGGCGATGCCGTCGCCAGTCGAGTTGTCATTTCACGCGGCCGAATGGTTTCCGTAGAAATTTCAAGATCGCTCGCGCTACCCACCTTCTCTCTCGTGGTCTCGATCCATTTCCTTTCAAGCGCGTTTTTAGCCGCCTGCTGGGATTCCAAGAGTTGCCCGGCGATAACAGCGGCGGTCTTGAGCATAATTTTCAGATCGAGTAAGATCGACATGTTCTCGAGATAGAACAGATCCATCATGATCATCTCGTTGAACGTCGTTTTATTCTTGCCGTTTACCTGCCAGTGTCCGGTCAGCCCCGGCAGACCGTTGACACGTTCCCGTTGCCACGGCTCGTAATGAGCAAATTCATTTGGCGTGCAGGGCCGCGGACCAACAAGACTCATCTCGCCGCAAAGCACGTTGAAGATCTGCGCTAACTCATCCAACCCACTCGCACGGAGAAATCGGCCAAAAGGGGCGAGGCGCGGATCACCATAAGCATCCAGCTTCGTCATTGGACGATCACCCGCCATTAATTCGTGGAAGTAGTGCTCGTGAGTTCGTGTTTCAGCACTCACTTTCATCGTTCTGAATTTCCAGATTAAGAAAGGCCTACCTCCAAGACCGACACGCTCCTGCCGGTAGAAGATCGGACCAGGCGAAGCGATTCGCGTCACCAGCATGAGCAAAATCATCAGCGGCAACCAAATCGGCAGCGCAAATAGAATGCACGTGATGTCGAGAGCGGATTTCCAGCCCGGCCTCGAAATGGTTCCGTTTGTGGTGCGGATCATGGTTGCCGACCATGCAACCCGCCCCGGCGCAGAGACGTTGCCAAGAATTGGCGCGTCAGGGCGATTATAGGATTTTGTCTGATCAGACAATCATCCGCCGATCCGATTCTGTATCCTCAATCAAACCGGATTCCCGCGCAGCTTCAGACTTTACCCAAGGTTCTGTTGTCTCGGGTCGAAGCTCGTTCATAACACGCTGCAATCGGGTTCGCAGCGCCACACCCCGCCCAGAGGTTTTCCCTTCACCACTGTTTTTGTGACTCGATGTACACCCACAAGATGAGGACCGCCCATTTAAGAGGTCCTCGCCGGCTACGAGCCTAAGCCTTCCGCACTCGCACTGAACCAGCCATTTGCAATGCCGGTCGTTCGAATCAAAATCGGTGCGAGGCAGAACTATCCATTTTCCAAACTTACGGCCGGTAAGATCAGTAATAGGCCGGTCCACTGCTTTGACAGATTTGCGCAAGATGTATGGCAATGCAAGTAGCTTCGACACAAGATGTAGCGGTTATCAGGCTCGTGTGTTCAATGAGCCAGCGACGCGATGATGTTTCGACGATTCGTTCCGCCAACACCGAGATCGTTAGGAAGGGATTCACTTCGAGCGCCGACCGGGTGATCAGGCTATGGCCACGTGAATCGTTAAAGCGTTGAATCGTCCGCCACGGCGAATGGAGCTGCAGGGATGGGAGCGACATAGATGGGATCAAGCCGAACGGCCGAATGGAGCGTATGGGAAAATCGACATAGAAGGTAAAACTGCAAGGAAAGCAGCGAGTGAGTTGGGGAAGGAGCGAGTTTCAAATGAGCGGGAGCGAGTAAGTCAATTCGTCCAGCAGTTGCCGACTTCTAGAATCCATGCCGCAACGCGCAAGGTGGCAATCGGCTTTTTGCGCTTGCCAATCAGGCTATTCTCCGTCAAACCTGGATAAATTATGAAATCCCCTAAAACGAAATTCGTTGTCATTTCGGCAATCTCCCTAGTGTCAATTGTCGGAATTTTCGTATCTGCCCAATCGCCGACGCCCACGGTGAGTGGGCAAAATCTTCCGTTTCATCTTGTGATGGTATGTGCCAAAGTCGACAAAGCTAAACTAATGGCCGCCTTGGCGAAGCGGCCAAAGGATAGCTATGCATTCCAATACGACAACGACGCCCCAGTGGGCACTCTCCCTATTCCGTCTCCGACTCCTTGCTCCGCCGACAAGCTTAATGGTAGTTCGACGCAAAAAGCTACCTTCGCAAACACGACGGATTTGCGTACGTTCCTGAACGATGCTGGCCTCTGATTACATTGGCTTTTAAAGGCGCTTATCTAGCTGGTGTCATTTTTCACCTGCTTCTAGTCCTGACTGTCTCTTGCCGCGCCACATTTTTCGTCCTTTCAAAAGGGCACACTGTTTTTCCGAGCAAGCTCGACGGCTCCTGGCGAGAAGCTGAAAGCGTAACAACTGCGGTACTCGGTCAAGACCTGCCGAAGTCGAATCCGCTCCGTCAGGGTTTAAGCGCATATCTCAATGCCGCTGGGATCGAGGCCGGTTACGGCTTTTTCGCGCCGCACGTGCCTGGCACATACAAGCTTGTCTTTGAGTTACACTACCACGACGGTCGGATTAAATATGAAACGCCCAGCGTAAACACAGATTCTGCCAAGCTGCATTTGGTTAGCCTTTTGGACTTCATCGGACAAGTCGAGGACGACGTTGTCCGCGAAGGCATGATTAAATTCTTAGTTTATGCGACTTGGCGTGAACATCGTGATGTCTCCATGATTCGCGCCGTTTTTGGAACGGTTGATTTTCCCACAGCGAGCGAGTTCGAGCTCGGAAAAAGGGAATCGTACCAAGTTCTCTACGCCTACGATGTTACTTTTGAGCCAAAACCGGTTCCACAACGTCAGCCGTAATCTGCATGCAGGCGGCTTGGAAACGGGTAATTGATTTCTTCTACCCCATCCAATCTGATGAATGGCTTACCGTTCTGCGTATCGGCCTTGCCATCGAAGTGCTGCTTTACTGTTTGTCGATGCGCAGCGATTGGAATTATCTTCTCGCGGGGACTGGCCGAGGTTTAATCAGCCGTGACCTATCTGAAGCCGCGCTGTCAGGCGAGAGTTCGTTTATTCCCCGATTGGGCTGGCTGGTAAGGATTGGAAGCCATTTTGGGCTAAGCGAAACAATAACACTGGCTGCGGCTTGGCTCTGTTTACTTTGTGCTGCTTGTTTCCTGGTCATTGGGCTCTTTAGCCGGACCGCCGCAATCTCAACGTGGTTTTTTCATCTCTGCGCAGTTAAAAGTGGAGGTCTTTTGGCGTATGGGATGGATAACTTTACGACAATCGGTCTCTTCTATTTGATGCTCTCACCGCTGCCGGATAAATGTTCGATTGATTACAAATATCGAAACGTAGGGCTAAAGAATCCGCAGCTTCATGGTCTCTTCCGCCGAGTGTTGCAGATTCATCTCTGCATCATTTATTTCTTTGGGGGCCTGACAAAATGCAGTGGACCCGGCTGGTGGAATGGCAATAACCTCTGGCGCGCACTCACTCAGACGCCATTCAACATTATCTCCCCTGAAATTTTGGTGAAATGGAAGGATCTCTTTCCAGTCGTGGGGATTTCAGTGTGGTTAATTGAAATTGGTTATCCGCTCCTGATTTGGAGTAAACGGACGCGCAATATTTGGTTGATTTGCGTGATCGTGATGCACGTCGCGATTGGTTTGATGATGGGGATGTACCTCTTCGCGTTCGTCATGATTGTTCTCAATCTCGCTGCGTTCGGTCCGGGACTTATTCGCTTAGAACGCCACAGAATTACTCTTCGGCCCCAGGAGGTTGGCGCGTGAAATTATTGGCTGGCACAGGGGTATTTGTCCTCGACCAAGCTAGCAGTACTATTAGGCTTCACAGAGGGTGAACCCGCAAGACACGCCCGCGGAAACGGCGCCCGATCTCCAACTCGAGATTGCACACCTCCTGTTAATCGATGTGGTCGGTTATTCAAAGCTGCTCGTCAACGAGCAGGTTGA
>WNFZ01010225.1_pt1 | contig 11529 bp, 7 predicted proteins | sample 5400081 | NCBI WGS metagenome assembly WNFZ01 (sample SAMN13153365, study PRJNA577476) | soil metagenome | isolation source: 80 cm soil or saprolite under grassland replicate 1 | place: USA:California | collected 2016-06-15
GGCACGAATGGCAAAACGACGACGACCGAATTGCTCGCCCAGATGTTGAATGTCTGCGGGCAGAAAACAATCGCCTGCGGCAATATCGGCAAACCGCTTTCGGAAGTGGCGCGTGAGAAGGAACCATTCGACGTGCTCACGGTCGAAGTGAGCTCGTTCCAACTGGAAACCATCCAAACCTTTCGGCCCTCAATCAGCCTCTGGCTCAATTTCGCGCCCGACCATCTCGACCGGTATCGTTCCGTTGCCGATTATCGAGCGGCCAAGCTGCGGATTTTTGAAAATCAAACCGCCGACGATATCGCGGTCGTTAATGCGATTGAGAAAATCCCCGGGATTCGCGCGCGCACGATCACCTTTAGCGCTTACACCGATCAAGCGGACTTTCGCCTATCTGAAGGCATGATCGTGTACGATGGCCAGGCTGTGCTCCGGTTGTCGGAGGTGAAACTGCGCGGCTTACATAACATCGAGAACTTGATGGCCACGCTTGCCGCCGGGATGGCTCGCGGATTGTCATTCCCGGAAATGGTGCCGCCGCTTTGCAAATATGAGCCGCAGCCGCATCGCTGCGAATTTGTGCGCGAAGTTGGCGGCGTCGCCTACATCAACGATTCAAAGGCGACAAACATCGATGCAATGGAAAAGGCCCTTCGCGCTCAGACCAAACCGGTCATTCTGATCGCCGGAGGCAAGGACAAAGGTTTTACATTCGATCCGCTCCGATCGCTCGTGAAAGAAAAGGTGAGATCGACAATTTTGATCGGCGAAATGGCTGAGAACATCAGGCACTCTTGGAACGGCGCCGCCATATCCGAAATCGCCAACTCGCTCGCGGACGCAGTCGAGCGGGCACACACGATCGCCAAAGCAGGCGAAGTCGTCCTTTTTTCTCCGGGCACATCATCCTTCGACATGTTCAAAAGCTATTCCGATCGCGGCGATCAATTTCGCGCACTGGTGCAAGCTCTCCCCAAATGAAAGTGAAAATCCCCAGCCTCACTCTCAGGCGCAAGAAACTTCGGGCCGCGACGGCGCGCCGATCCGCCAGCGGCTCAGCCGGGATGGACTATGGAGAAATGTCGGAGCCGAACATGAAGCTGTCTCGAGCGTTGCTGATTGTGTTGCTTCTCCATGTGGTGGCTGTGTCCGGAATTATCGCATTCAACGCCATTAAGACGCGACAGGGCTCGTTTGCCCCAGCAGCCCTGGCGAATACGGAAAATAATCCGCCTCCCGGGAGCGTGGGATCGGCAATTAACACTGACGCTTCGAAACCGGCGGTGCCGGTCGTGCCGCGTACTGAGGTGAAACCGTTGCGCTCGCTTTCAAAACCGATTGCGAAAGACGAGCACTCGAAATCAAGCGAAGATGAAAAGGCGCCCGTGTCGTCGGGGAAAATTTATACGGTAGTGAAAGGCGATAACCCGGTGGCAATCGCCAAAAAACTTAAAGTCTCCTACGGCGATCTACTCGCGCTCAACCACATCGAGGACCCGCGCAAGTTGCAAATCGGCCAAAAGCTTTTGATCCCGAAAACTACGAAGCCCAAAAAGAACAAAAAATGAAAATCGACGAGGCAATTTTCCTCTGGGTAGCGCACGCGTCTCGCGTGTTGGTTGCGGCGTCTCGCCGCAACGATCTTTCCTTCTGCTGCGCCAGGCACCTCGCATCGGTCTTCAGAAAAGTTCGCGATGACGGGACGCCTTCGCTCCGGCCGGTGCCGGACGAGACGCGTGCGCTACCCAGACCGACGGGGTAATTCCATCCCACCATGCATCGTAAAAGCGCTTACATCCTTTTTCTGGCTGTGCTGGGACTGCTCGTCATCGGCATCGTGATGCTTTTTAGCACCAGTGCGTTTGCGCGCAACAGCCATGGAGACGTCTATTTCTTCATCAGGCGACAGGCGGTTTGGTTTGGGATTGGACTTTTCGTCTGCACTTTGGCTGCGCTCATCGACTATCACTTTTGGCAGCGGACATGGTGGCTTTGGTTTGTGCTCGCAGTAATCGTCCTGGCGCTCTGTTACGTTCCGCCTATCGGGATGCGAATCAACGGTTCGCGCCGCTGGATCGGAGTGGGGCCGGTTACTTTTCAGCCTTCCGAGCTGGCAAAGGTGGCCGCAATCTTTTTTCTCGCCGCCTGGTTTACACGGCACGAAAAATCGGGCGGTAATCTGCTCATCGGATTCGTGCTTCCGCTCGCAATAGTCGGTGTGCTGGCTGGACTTGTTCTGGGCGAAGTCGATCTTGGGACCACGGCTTTGCTTGGACTAGCTGCGTTTGTCGTAATGTTCATTGCTGGGACAAATCCGCTATGGCTTGGCATCGTATCGTTCACCGGCCTTGGTGCTCTTCTCATCGTCGCTACGCAAATCTCAGAGCGAATGGGGCGGCTCTCTGCTTTTCTTCATCCGCAAAATTTCAAGGAGGATGCGGGCTTGCAGCAGATGCAAGCCTTGATTGCCTGGGGCAGCGGCGGGATGGAAGGCCTCGGCCTGGGCAATGGTCGCCAGAAGATGCTTTACCTCCCTTACGCACACACCGATTTCATTTTTCCCATCATCGGCGAAGAGCTCGGTCTGCGGTTCAGCCTGCTGGTGGTCTTTTTATTTGTGGTCATCATTGTTTGCGGGATCATGATCGCGCTGCATGCGAAAGACCGGTTCGGTCTGCTTCTCGGCTGTGGCGTTGTTTCCCTCCTGGCTTTGCAGGCGGCTGTAAACATCGGCGTTACCACCTCACTTCTTCCAAACAAAGGTTTGCCACTGCCCTTTATCAGTTATGGAGGTTCGAATCTCGCCGCTTGTATGTTCGGGATTGGGTTGCTGCTGAATATTTATAGGCAGGGCATTCTTGAACCACCACATAAGAAACATGTCGCCATGCATGCTCGGATGACAGCGCGAATTTAGATGCGACTGATGCCTGCACGTTACCCGAAAATGGGAAGCCAACTCTTATGAATACAGTGATCGCGTGTGGAGGGACCGGTGGACATCTTTTTCCCGGAATCGCTGTCGCAGAAGTGCTGCGCGATCGCGGTCACGAAGTTATGTTGCTCGTTTCTGAAAAAGAAATTGACGCGCTCGCCCTTTCCGCCCACGGAAATTTCCAATTCGAGAAACTGCCAACCATCGGACTGCCCTCGCCATTTTCGCCGACAATTCTCGGTTTCATTCGTCGGTTTTACGAGAGCCTGTCGCGTTGTCGTTCCATCTACCGCAAATTCAAACCCCAGGTGGTTCTCGGCATGGGCGGGTTCACTTCCACCGCACCGGTATTGGCCGGAAAAATGCGCGGCATTTCGACCTTTATTCACGAATCAAATGCTGTTCCCGGCAAGGCGAACCGGCTGACAGCTCGGATCGTTCGCGCGGTCATGCTTGGATTCAAGGAATGCGCGCCGTTTTTTCCAAAAGCGCATACTGAAATTACCGGCACGCCCATCCGAACCGAACTGAAACCTTTGGATCGGCAGCTTGCGCGCCAGAAGCTGGGCCTGCGGGAGGATCTGAAGACATTACTGGTGATGGGAGGAAGCCAGGGCGCCAGCGGAATTAACCAGGCCATGATCAAAGCGTTGCCCTTTTTCCAGGGGGTTCCACTGCAGGTGATTCATCTTTCCGGGGCGCGGGATGAGCGTCTGGTGGCAGATAATTATCGCCGGGAAAATATTCCTGCTTACGTCGCCGCCTTCCATCATCGGATGGAGGAAGTTTACAGCGCCGCTAATCTCGTGGTCGGACGGGCTGGCGCGGCGAGCCTCGCTGAGTTCGCCGCTTTTTCCCGAAAGACGCGGCCGGACGCGTGGTTACGACCATGGAAAAATATGCGACTCATGAAGCCCGTCTCTGAGCTCGATCTGCAAAAGTTGCTCACTTGTGAGCGTCACAAGATTTATCTCGTCGGCGTGGCTGGGAGCGGCATGAGCGGGATCGCCGCGCTCTTGCTCGAGCTCGGGCATGAGGTGACTGGCTCTGACAAAGTCAGCACGCTGGAAACGGATCGATTGCAACGGCGCGGGCTATGTTTTCATGACCAGCATCGCGCGGCCGCTGCCAGCAACGCCGATCTGATTGTATTTTCTTCCGCGATTAGATCCGACAATCCGATTCTCGTAAGCGCCCGCGACTCGGGCAAACCCGTGGTTCGCCGCGCGGAAGCGTTGGCCGCGATCATGCGCGCCAAACGCGCCGTCATCATCGCGGGAATGCATGGCAAAACGACGAGCTCAGCAATGACGGCGCACGTTTTGCGCGAAGGCGGTCTGCATCCGTCGCATTATGTTGGCGCCGAGATTCCGATTCTTGGGACAAACGCACACTGGGACCCGCGCGGCGAATATTTCGTCGCGGAAGGCGACGAAAGCGATGGGACACTGCTCTGTTTTCATCCTGAGCATTCCCTCATTCTAAATATTGAGGAAGAGCATCTCGATTTCTATGCCGATCTCGCCGCAATTGAAGAAGTCTTCGCCCGGCTTATCGAACAAACCACTGGGACCGTTTTTTACGATGTTGACGACACCAATGCCGCGCGTTTATGCGCAAACCGGAAAGAGGCGATCTCGTTCGGCTTTTCTGAAAAGGCTGACTATCGCGCCGCTGAGATTGAGTTGCGTGATTTTGCTTCGGTTTTTTGCGTTTATCGGCGCGGCGAGCGGCTGGGCGAAGCGGTTCTGAATGTCCCCGGAGAGCACAATGTCCAGAATGCGGCCGGTGTGATCGCCCTTGCCACCGAGCTTGGAATTTCGTTCGACAAAATTGCAGCTTCACTGAGCAAGTTCGAGCACGCTCGCCGCCGTTTTGAAATCAAGTATCAGAGTGATCGCTTTCTGCTGGTGGACGATTACGCGCATCATCCGACCGAAATCAGAGCGACCTTGAAGACGGCAAAGGCAACGAGGCGCAAGCGCGTCCTGACGATGTTCCAGCCCCATCGTTATTCGCGCACCAAAGCGTTGCGGAAAGAATTCGGTGACGCTTTTGATGACACGGACAAGATCGTGGTGACTGATGTTTATCCGGCGAGCGAAGAGCCGATCGCCGGAGTCAGCGGCGAGACGATTGTTGATGAGATCGTGAAGCATGGCCATCGCGGGGTGAGTTATCAGCCACGTTTGGAACGGGTCCATCGCGATGTAGGTAACATGCTCGATTCGGGCGATCTGGTTGTGAGCCTGGGCGCGGGCAACATTCACGAGCAACTGGCTCTCCTGGCCGCCGATCTCGTGATTGCCGAGAAATTAAAAGCGATCGTCGGTGAGCAGGGCGACGTCAGGCTCTACGAGCCGCTCTCGAAACACACCACATTGCGCGTGGGCGGGCCGGCGCAATTTTGGGTGGAGCCCCGTAACGAAAGCGCGCTTGCGGAGCTGATTCGCTATTGCAGCCGCGAAGGTCTTCCACTTTTCGTCGTCGGGCGCGGCTCCAATTTGCTCGTGAGGGACGGTGGCATTCGTGGTGTGGTGGCTCATCCGTGCGGAGGCGAGTTCGACAAGATCGAAGTCCACGGCGATGAAATTACTGCGGGGGTTGGCGCGAAACTAAGAGCGGTCGCCTATGCCGGTAAGACGGCCGGACTCGGCGGACTCGAGTGGATGGAGGGAATCCCGGGTGCGGTCGGCGGTGGCCTGCGCATGAATGCTGGCGCGATGGGCGCGCAAACTTTTGAAAACGTCGTGCGCGTTCGTTATCTCGATCCTGATGGAAATCCGCACGTGAAAAGGCGGGACGATCTGGACGTGCATTATCGGAATTTGCCGTTACTCGAGAGCAACTTTGCGGTCTCAGCGGTCTTTCGCGGACAACCTGCGCCAAGAGAAGAGATCGTTCGCAATTTGGAGGCGTCGCAGCAAAAGCGCCGAACGTCTCAACCAGCAGCCAAGAGCGCAGGCTGCATTTTCAAGAACCCCGATTCGTGCCCTGCGGGAAAGCTGGTTGATGAATTGGGACTGAAGAATTCGCGGGTTGGGAAAGCGCGTGTCTCGGAAGTGCACGGCAATTTCATTGTTAACGATGGGGGCGCGACCGCAGCGGATATGCTCGAGTTGATCGAGAAGATTAAAGGTGTGGCCCGTGCAAAGCGCGGGATCCAATTGGAAACAGAAGTGCAAATCGTGGGAGAGGACTAGGCGGATGAAAACAACGCGTGTGGATTTATCGGGGAGCGCGGGCATTCTGCCCGCTGCCGCCGGCATGTTGCCGGCGGCCCGAACGCTCGGCGCAGAGGTAGAACGTGATGTTGTCTCCGATGCTGTCCGGCAATATGCCGGACAGGGCGGACAACATGCCCGCGCTCCCCAATCAACGTCGAAATCCAGCGCTGGATGACTTTATGACAGAAGGGGACTTACCAAAAAAAATCGCAGTTCTAATGGGCGGCCCGAGCTCCGAGCGTGAAGTTTCGCTGGCAACTGGTCAGGGAATCTCAAAAGCATTGCGCTCACTCGGCGCGGACGTTGTCGATGTCGATGTGCGGGATGCCGCGTTTGAGTTGCCGCGCGATGTCGAGTTTGCATTCATCGCGTTGCACGGAACTTTTGGCGAAGACGGCCAGGTCCAGCAAATTCTGGAAGAGCGCGGCGTCGCTTATACGGGCGAAGGAGTTAAAGAGAGCCGGCTGGCTTTCAATAAGATCCGGTCGAAGGAGAAATTCCATGAACACGGTGTAAGCACTCCGGAATGGGAAACCATCGGAGCGCACCAGCGTCCCGGTATGCCATTGCCCATCGTGGTGAAGGCGCCACGACAGGGGTCCACCGTGGGTGTTTACATCGTAAAAACGAGTGAGGAGCTCGAGCCGGCGATTACTGCCGCGGCGAAGTATGACCGTGAATTGCTGATAGAAAAATTTGTGCCGGGCCGGGAATTAACGATTGGTATTCTCGGTGATCAGGCCTTGCCGATTCTCGAGATAATCCCAAAGGGCGGCTTCTACGATTTCACGAACAAGTACCCCTTTCTTAATCCACAGGCAGGCGGCGCCGCGCAGCATATTTGCCCGGCCAGAATTGAACCCGAAAAGACGAAAGAGATTCAAGAGCTGGCGTTGCGCGCATTTCGCGCCCTCGGCCTTCAGGTTTATTCGCGTGTCGACGTGATTTTATCGCAGACCGGCGAGCCGTTTGTATTGGAGATCAATACGATTCCCGGAATGACCGAGGCAAGTCTCTTGCCCGAGGCGGCTGCGGTTGCGGGTATCAGCTATGTCGATCTGTGCCGGCGCGTCATCGCGCTGTCACGCGCCAGAATCGAGGTGGCGCACTGAAGATGAAGTTTGTCCAAAAAAACTCCGGCTCGCGCAATCGGCGCACGTCCAATGGGCGCCGCCGGCGCCAGCAACATCTGCTCGATGTGAAGGTCCGCTCCCGCAGAGCGACGCAGCATCGCATCCGCAAGGCCCTGGCTGTAACCGCCCGGGTAATATCGGTGGCGGTGCTCTGCGGTGCTGTTTACCTAGGGGCGCGTGAAGTCGCAAGGCGCCTCTTGTTCGAGAACCGGGATTATCAGCTCAAGACAATTGAACTGCAGACCGATGGCACGCTGCAGCGCGAACAGATTTTGAAAACGGCAGATCTGCGTGAGGGTGAAAACATTTTCAGCCTGAACCTGGCGCGCGTGCGTGATCGCATTCGAGATCTTCCCCAGGTCGATGATGTGGAAGTGGTGCGCAAGCTGCCCGGGGAAATCGACATCCGGGTGGTGGAACGAAAGCCGGTCGCGTGGATCACGAGCGAGAGGGAAATTTCCGATCCATTTGTCTCGGATGCTGCTTTTCTTCTCGACGCGCGTGGTGTTTTAATGAAACAAAAGAAGTTGTTGCCCGAATATCTGGGATTGCCGCTCATTTTGGGATGCTCAAGCGAATCGCTCGAGGCAGGAAAAGTCGTCGAATCGCTCGAAGCGAAAACGGCGCTGGAGCTTTTGCGCTTGAGCACGCGCAGTTTCATGCAAACGCGCTTTCAGATTCGCGAGATTGATGTTTCCAAAAGTTATTGTCTGCTCGTGACGGACAAAAATCGGACGCGCGTTACGTTTGGGCTAAATGATCTCGAGATACAATTGCAGAGGCTGGAACAATTTCTTGTCTATTGTGACAATTCAAAGCAGGAACTGGAAACTCTGAACCTGCTCGTGGAACGGAATATCCCGGTGAGTTTCACCGATACTCCAACCGCAATCATCAACGACACAATCGAGCCTCCCGTGGAACCACGAATTTTGAAGGCAATTCCGGTACAATCCCCGGCAAAAGCCGAATCGCCGCCGAAAGCGCGCGCCGCCGCAAAACCCGTTGCCAAAGCGATTTCAATCCAGCGGCACAGAAAGGACTAATAACGAGTGGCAAGCAATAATTTGATCATCGGCCTGGAGATTGGCACCTCCAAAATTTGTGTCGTTGTCGGGGAAAGCCGGCCGGACGGCACGGTTAAGATCCTGGGCGTTGGCCAGACGCCATCGCGTGGCATCCGCAAAGGCGAGATCGTTGATTTTGAAACCGCAATGAAATGCGTTCACGAAGCAGTGGTCGATGCCGAACAAAAAAGCGACGTGATGATCCGAAGCGTTTACGTGGCCGTAGCCGGGTCCCACCTTCAAAGTTTCAATAATCGCGGGTGTGTAATGCTGCCGGAGGATCGCGATGAGATTGACGAACAGGATGTCGAGGATGTGAGAATCAGCGCGCGCGAGGTCAGCATTCCTGCGCAAAATGCATTCCTCCATTCTCTTATTCACCATTATCACGTTGACGGACAGGACGGCGTGCTGAATCCGGTCGGGATGCTTGGGCAAAAACTGGAAGCCGATTTCCACATCATTCACGGTGTGCGGACGCGCATCCAGAACACTATCCGATGCGTGAAAGAGTTGCCTCTCGACGTCGAGGACGTCGTCTTCGGCGGACTTGCTTCTGCCCAGGTCGTCCTGACTCAGCACCAAAAAGATCTCGGCGCGCTGGTGATCGATGTCGGCGGCGGGACGACCGACTATGTTTTGTATTCCGAGGGTGCAGTGAGGCAAAGCGGCTGCGTGGCGATCGGCGGCGACCATATCACAAATGATATTTCCATGGGGTTGCGCATCCCGATGGCGCGCGCGGAGAAATTAAAAATCGACGAAGGGAGTTGCATCCTCGGCAATTGTCTTCCAGGCGAAATGATTTCTCTAAAGGACGATTCTGGCTTTGCGGGCAAAGAGATCGAGCGCGAGACGTTGAACACGATTATTCACTTGCGCCTGCGAGAAACTTTCGAGCTCCTCAAACGCAGACTCGACGAGGAACCATTTATCAGCTACCTGGGCGGCGGCATTTTCATCACCGGCGGATGCAGTCTTCTCAGCGGCATCGATCATCTTGCCGAAGAGATTTTCGAGCTGCCGGCGCACGTGGCGCACGCACAGACTGCCTCCGGTGTGACATCTGCAGTGGAGAATCCACAGTTCTCAACTGCAATTGGACTGATCAAGTACGCGCAAGCCGTGCAAACCGATCGGCCGCGACGGGGAATCCGTGGCATTTTCGGCAAGATTTTTAGCGGAATGCGATAAACGTGATCACGCCGAGCGCCGTACAACCCGTCATCCCGAACGAACCGCAGCGCAGTCGATTGATCCCATGGCGTTCCTTGCTGTTTAATTTGCGGGATTCCTCGACTAGGCTCGGAATGACACATCACGAAACGCCATGACAAGATCGACAACAGAAAGATCGACATGATCCAACTCAGCAAAAATTACAGTCTGCCCGAACGTGCGCCGGAATTTATTCCGATCAAAATCGTAAGTGTTGGTGGGGCCGGTTTAAACGCGCTCGATCGAATCGTGCTCGATGGCTTGGAGAGAGCCGACGTGGTTGCGATTAACACCGACGTCCAGTCATTGGCCAGTTCCGTGGCGGCACATAAAGTTCAGCTCGGTCGCACGATGACTCGCGGTTTGGGCGCGGGTGGTGATCCTGAACTGGGTTATCAGGCGGCCGTGGAATCGGCCGATGAAATCCGCGAGGCGCTGGCCGACGCCCGAATGATTTTCATCTGCACAGGACTCGGTGGCGGCACCGGATCGGGCGCCGCGCCGTATATCGCGCAGCTTGCCCGCGACATCGGCGCGCTTGTGGTCGCGTTCGCCACTCTGCCATTCTCATTCGAGGGCAAACGTCGCAACGCCCAGGCGCGGGAGGCGCTTGCTCGGTTCAACGACGTGGCGAACGCTGTAATCTGCTTCGAGAACGACCAGATGGGCGACTTTGTGCCGCCGCAGGCTGGCATTCATCAAGCCTTTGCCGTCGCCGATAGCACCATCAGTCAAAGTGTTCGTTCGATTGTGAACCTGATTCAGCGGCCGGGACTCATCCACATTGGGTTCGATGATTTGCTGGCCGCGTTGCGCAACCGCAACGGTCGTTGCCTGTTTGGCTTTGGCGAATCCGATTCGGACAATCGCGCCCATGAGGCGCTGACGCAGGCGCTAAAAAATCCGTTGATGGACCGTGGTCGCATGCTGGAGGAGGCAGCTCGCGTGTTGGTTCAGGTGGCGGGCGGGCCCGGCATGACCCTGTCTGAAGTCGAAATCCTGATGCAAGAGCTTGGCCGTCACGTTAGCGAGCAAACGCAGATTCTGTTCGGCGCTGCCGTGGACGCACGATTGGGAGATCGCCTGGCTGTTACCATCATCAGTTCGCTCGCAGCGAATGACGATTTGATTCCGCAGCAAACTCAACCTCCCCTGAGCAGTGCGCCCGAGAAGCTGCCGGCCTGGGAGCAATCGCAGGAGATCATGCCCAGGATCGAGATCAAACCGGAACCAACCGCGATGGAAGTTTCTGAGCCTGCGGACATGATTCCGTTTGAGGAACCGGCGCCGATCGAAACTGCGCCACCGCCGGTGGAACCCGCTCTCAGCAAACCTAAGCCGATCGTGAGCACGCCGCACAGAACGCCGGTGAAGGAAGAAAAACCATCGGCTGAAAAATCTGTTCAGGCAAAACAGGAAGTTTTGCAATTCGAGGCAGTCACGCGCGGCCGATTTGAAAAAAGCGAACCGACCATCGTTGAGGGCGAAGATCTCGACGTGCCGACCTATCTGCGAAAAAACATCAAGGTGAAGTGACTTGGTAACCTGACGCTTTATTCCGTAGAGGCAGTCGTGTCGGCTGCAAATCTTTGACCTGCTGGCGACACGCCGGCCACTACGGTCTTATTTCTTCATCAACTCCAGCACCGCGCTCGTCATTCCGATAATTCCGACGCGGATCGTTGGCTCGGGAACAGGCGCGAACTTGCTCGAATGCAAACTCGGCAGGGGCGTGCCGTTCTTTTTGCTATCCGCGATCTTGGCTGGATCGACTCCGCCGATCCAAAAATCGCAAGCTGGAATCGAGTGATCAGGCAAACTAAATTCGGAAAAATCTTCTCCGCCCATCGTCGGATCGGTCGCTTCCACGTTTTCGGATCCTAACTGCGTTTTCCAAACGGTGACGAGCCGTTTCGTCAGGTCCGGGTTGTTATAAGTTGCGGGCGTGA
>WNFZ01020037.1_pt1 | contig 11524 bp, 5 predicted proteins | sample 5400081 | NCBI WGS metagenome assembly WNFZ01 (sample SAMN13153365, study PRJNA577476) | soil metagenome | isolation source: 80 cm soil or saprolite under grassland replicate 1 | place: USA:California | collected 2016-06-15
ATGTCGCTTATGAACCAGAGTGTCGTATAGATCTCCAACACACCGGCAAGATGAAAACACATCTCCAGCGCCAGGATTCCGAGCAGTCGGTTACTGTTTCGCTTGTAGAAGCCATAGACGCGATCTTCAAGCGTACGTGCGCGAGGGATCGCTTTTTCCGTCCACGTCCGGCCGACACCGCGGCCGTGCAGAATCAATATTGAGCGGCTCAGAAATTTCCACTCCCGGCGAATAACGAGATAGCCGAGCGGCACAATCAGGATGGTGACGGCAAGCGTTGCGAAACTCGCATAACGGAGCGCCGGCTTGAGTGGAAAGGCGAGCAGAAGGGTTACAGTTCCGAAAAAAATAAAAATGGCTACCGATAAACTGTAAAAGATATTTTCCAGTGCGAGCGCCGAAAAGCTCACCAGCAGCGGCACGCGATTAGTAACAAATGCAGCCTTTGACGGCTCCGATACAGCGACGCTCGCTAATGGAACAATATTGCCCAGCGCGTCGCCCATCACCCTGGCGCCAAAAGCGTCGCGGAAACGCAGACCGTGGGGCGCCTCAAAGCAACGCATCCAGGCGAGGGAGCGAGCGACCTGGCGGATGGCGGAAATTCCAAGAATCAACAAGAACCCCACGCCGAGCCGCCTGATGCCGAAGATGATTTGGGACACGCCGGCTCTTCTTACGAAATAGGCGAAGAGCAGCAGACCCAAAAATGCAAAAAGGAATCCAAAGCGGGCCAGCTTCCTGTTTCTGGTCTGGTTTGTTTTGACAGTGCTGGTAATGGGCGGGTGACCTGCGCTCTCGCTCGTTATTGCCGACTTTGGCTGGAGTTCTTTTTCCAACTGGTCAAGTCCTGTGCCTGGTGCTCGAAAGGAATGAAAATACGGTATCACACGGTCAAACGATTCCGGCAATCGTGACACTCTGCTTTCCCTGACATTATTTGTTATTGGAAATTTCTGGTCTGATTTATTTGCTAACAAAGTGAACCATACGAGTGTGCCGTGCGTCTAACCTCGCGCATGGCGGAGGAAGGTTCCTGGTCCATAAAAAGCATTGGAATAAATTACAACAGAGTGTAAGATCGTTGCCCGACCACCTTGGCATGCACTCTCCGCCAGGTGAAGCTTACTGAACGTATGCTAATCGGCCTTCCCGCCAGGCCTCATCAATAAACGGAGTCCAAACCTTTTGTCCCAATTCGGCCTATCGGAATGTGCGTATTCGATGGTCTGAAAACCTTTAGGAAGGATTCGAATGAAACTCAGAACAATCCTTTGTTTAGTATTCCTTGCCATGTCCTGGCTAACAGCGGTGGGTAAAGCTGCACCTGTTGGCCCATCGAGAACTCATGGCACTCGTAGTCACTCGCTTTCGACCGCCGTTGAAAATGTTTTCAGCCTCGCCGACTTTGGCGCGGTAGGCGACGGCGTGACGGACGACGGACCCGCTTTGCAAAGCGCACTGGATGCACTTGGCGAATCCGGTGGCGGAACATTGTTGGTGCCGGCCGGTCGCTATGCGATTACTACTTCCGTCGCGAAAGATTTTACCGGCCTGGCTGAGTCGGTCACCATCCAGGGTGTCGCGTCATCGGCAGTTGTTCCGCCTCCGAACTCGAGCGGGCCCGAACTAACTAAGGGACTTGATCTTGTCTCAGAGTTTGCTCCCAAGACCGGCGAGCAGCAAATGGCAATTAAGATCAGCGGACTGCGAACCTTCTTGATCAAAGATATTGGATTCATTGGTACTCCCGACGTCGTCAACGACGCTTTGATCACGCTGGCTCTTAACGACATTTGGGATGCAACGATCAGACATTGCGAGTTCTATGGCTTGAGCATTAAAGTTGCCGGAGGAGCAATTGTTCAAGCTATCCGTAGTCACCTTAAAATCGAGCAGACTGAGTTTTTGGGGAGCTTTTGGGCCAGCGGGCAGTACACATCGGTTGTTCAGAATCTCGAGTGGAAGGGAATCATAGTTGCCGAAACCGTCTTTGCAGATTACGGTCAGCGTGCCGAGCTAGACGGAAAATCCTCTTATGGCGCGACTTTGTCGTGGGTCAGCATCGGTAACGCTGCCATTCCGCAGAGCGATTCGCCCCGCAGGGAGGTGGTGTTCCGCGATATATTCCTCGATGAAGGTAGTTACTTTGGCCTGACCAGCCTCACCTATCTTTACCAGCCGCCGAGCGCGCCTATTGATCTGGTCTACATTACCGGCCTCTTCATGAACGTCTCAAATTTCGGAACGACCGGGCACTATCTCTGGGGTCTCGACCGCGTGCTCATTGCAAAATCACATTACGGATGGAGCCATAACGCCGGCTCTGCAATTTCTTTTCTAAATGATGGCAACGCAATCGTTGACGAGGTCGAATCTGTGGCGAGCGCCGACCACATTTATGCAGACGCGGCCACTGGGAAGCTAACAGTTATCAATTCCGTCTATTCTTCCCTTGACTCGCAAGCTCAAACGACCAAAGTCATCAGTACTGCCACGCCCACAGAGGATCCGGTCCAGTACGTGCGCCAAAAGTTCATAGATATGCTCGGGCGCGCCCCTGATCCGGCGGCACACTTTTACTGGTCAGACCAAATTCTCCAATGCGGCGACAACTTACAGTGCGTTAATGCCAAACGAGCGGCCCTGGACAATTATCTTGCAGCCGCGCCGAACGAGAAGTTTGCCGTAACGGGGCGGATAGTTGACGAAAATGGGGCGGGCATGGCGGGCGTAACAGTGGCTCTTAGCGGTTCGCAGAACGTAACCACCGCGACCGATGCCGACGGGCAGTATCACTTTTCCAACTTGCCGACGAGCGGAGTCTATACAGTGACTCCTTCCCGAAGGCATTACACCCTTAGCCCGGCCAGCTACGAGATAGTTACCCCGGCGGGAGATCAGATATTCAACTCCGCCGCGACTTTCAACCACCATGCCATCGCAGGCCGAGTGGCCGACGGCGCCGGCAACCCACTGGCCGCGGTCACTGTCACTCTCTCGGGTTCGCAGAGCATGACAACGACGACTGCTGCGGACGGCAACTATGTATTCGCAGACCTCTCGGCAGGCGGCAACTATACGGTAACGCCTCGGAAGACAAGTTACGCATTTTCTCCAGCGAACCAAACTTTCAACGATCTCGACTCCGACCAGAGCCAGAACTTCGACGGTACCTTCGTTACCTATTACATTGCCGGCATTTTAGTAAACGCAAACAACTACCCAATCCCCGGCGCTACCGTCACCCTCTCCGGCTCACAGAACCGCACGACGACGAGCGACGTCAGCGGCAACTTCTCTTTTACCGGCTTACCTTCAGAGGGCAACTACACCGTCACGCCGACGCTCATCAGCTATTCATTTAACCCATCATCGACAACCTACAGCGCACTGGCCGCTAACCAGTATGGTGTCTACGTTGCAACCTACACCACCCACTCAATCAGTGGTCGCGTGACCAGGTTGGACGGCATGGCTTTGAGCAATGCGACCGTGACACTATCTGGTTACACAGATGGAACCAGCAATACGGACGCAAATGGAAACTACAGTTTTCCCGAACTACCGAGAGGCGGGGACTACACCGTAACCGTCTCGAAGGCATACTGCACATTCAGCGAGCCCAGCCGAACATTTAACAAACTCATCTCGAATCAGATTGCCAACTTCGAAGGAAGCCAGCAGACCGTGCTGGAGTTTAGCGCCGCGAGTTACAATGTCACCGAGGACGCGAGGACCATCACGGTGACGGTAACGCGCGCAGGCGACACATCGAGCGCGACCGAAGTCACTTACTCCGCCATCGACGGCTCAGCGCAACAGCGCAGCGATGTCATCCCAGTGATCGGCAGACTTAGATTCGACCCGGGCGAGACAAGCCAGACCTTTCTTATCTTCATCACGGATGACACCCACGTCGAAGGTAATGAAGGCATTACCCTTCGGTTGGGCGACCTGATAGGCGGCACGCTCGGCAATAACAGGAGTGCCACGCTCAGCATACTCGACAACGATAGCAGTTCGGCAGTGCCTAACCCGATTGACGATCCGCAGTTCTTCGTTCGTCAGCACTACCGCGACTTCCTTAATCGCTCAGCTGATGCAGAGGGACTCGCCTTCTGGTCAAACCAGATCCTAAACTGCGGAACAGACGCCGTGTGCATTGCCGATCGTCGCATGAATGTTTCGGCAGCCTTTTTCCTTTCCATCGAATTCCAACAAACAGGCTTTCTGGTCTACCGCCTCTATCAAGCCTCATTCGCGCAACCGCCGGAGCACCTCAATCAGTTTCTAAGCAAACAAGACCGAGTTCATTAAAAACTTCGTCGCGCGTTCGCAGTTCAGCCAAGCGTATCCCGTTAACCTTTCGCCGGTCGACTTTGTGAATCGGCTCAACTCAAAAGCCGGTGGTGTGCTTTCGCCAAACGACCTGGCAATCGCGATTGGAGAGTTTCAGGGCACCGCCAGAAGCGAAGATGTCGGGGCGCGCGCTCGCGTTTTGCGTCGCGTCGCCGAGAACGAAACTTTCTCGCAGCGCCAACTGAATCCTGCCTTTGTGTTGATGCAATACTTTGGCTATCTGCAGCGCAACCCAAATGAAGCGCCAGATACTAACCTCGACGGCTACAACTTCTGGCTGCATAAGCTTGATGAGTTTGGCGGCGATTTTCGCCGAGCGGAGATGGTCAAGGCGTTTCTGCTTTCGGGCGAGTACCGCGATCGCTTCGGCGCTCCCTAACTTCCTAAGATAGTTCCGAGTTCCGAGTTCCGAGTTTCAGTTCCGAGGTTCCGAGCTAAACTTTGCGGTGCGCCTCAACCCCTCTGAAGAGCGAACTTGAAACTCGGAACTCGAAACTCGAAAACTTTAACCCCCCAGCTTTTGCCTTTTTACTTTTGCCTTGATTATGATGCATGCGTTCAATCTATACAGTTCGCGACTAATCAGGTGCAGATGAGCCAATCCGAAACAGCCGTGGAAGAGCTTGCCGGTCGTCCGTTAACCACCCTTTCCGAAGATGAGCAGATGTTTCGCGCGAGCGTGCGTGAATTTGCCGAAGGTGAGCTGCGCCCGCGTGTCGAGGAGATGGACGAAAAGGGTAAACTCGATCCGGCTCTCATCAAGCAGTGTTTCGAACTTGGGCTGATGGGGATTGAAACACCGGACGAGTTTGGCGGCGCCGGTTCAAGTTTTTTCACTGCGATCCTGGCAGTTGAGGAACTCTCGCGGGTTGACGCTTCAGTTGGCGTTTTCGTTGACGTGCAGAATACGCTCGTTAACAACGCCTTCATGCGCTGGGGAAATCCGCAGCAAAAAGCCAAATACTTGCCTCAGTTGGCAAGTGAAAAGGTCGGGGCCTACGCGCTCAGTGAAGCCGGTTCGGGATCGGACGCGTTTGCGATGCAAACTCGCGCCGTCGATAAGGGCGAGCATTATCTATTGAATGGCCAAAAGCTCTGGATTACAAATGGCAACGAAGCCGACATTTTTGTGTTGTTCGCCAACGCGAACCCCGAGGCCGGCTATCGCGGCATCACTGCCTTCGTCGTGGAAAGAGGATTCGAAGGTTTCTCAGTCGGCAAGAAAGAAAACAAACTTGGCATTCGTGCTTCCTCGACCACGGAATTGATTCTGGCTGACTGCAAAGTTCCCAAAGAGAATGTGTTGGGCGAACTGGGCAAAGGTTACAAAGTTTCGATCGAGACTTTGAACGAGGGACGAATCGGTATCGGGGCCCAGATGATCGGCATTGCGCGGGGCGCGCTCGACGCCGCCATCGCCTACACCGGCGAGCGCCAGCAGTTTGGCAAACCGATCAGAGAGTTTCAGGGGGTGCAGTTTCAACTTGCCGAGATGGCCACGCAGTTGGAAGCGGCGCGTTTGATGGTCTACAACGCAGCGCGCATGAAGGATGCCGGCATGAACTTCGTGAAAGAAGCGGCGATGGCCAAGCTTTATTCTTCGCGCGCTGCCGAGCGCATTAGTTCACTGGCCATCGAGATCTATGGCGGCTACGGCTACGTTAAAGATTACCCGGTGGAAAAATTCTGGCGCGACTCGAAGATCGGCGCAATATACGAGGGGACGTCAAACATGCAGTTGCAGACTATTGCAAAGCTGCTCATTGGAGGTAAGTAAACAGCAAACAGCAGACAGCAAACGGCCGGAAGCCGATTTTTACAAACCCACGATTTGCTGAATTCTGTTCCGAATCTTGTTCTGTTGCTGCTGGCTGTTTACTGTTCACTGTTTACTGTTCACTGAATTTATGTCCACATCTCGTATCGATATCTTCAAGCAAATGTTGGTGAGTGATCCCATCAACAGCGCCATTTTATTTGGCCTGGCAAAAGAGTATGAGAAGACTGGGCAAACCGAACAGATGATCGAAACCCTCGAGCGCTATCTCGCGATTGCGGATGATGAAGGAAGTAGGACAGGCATTCCTGCCCGTCTTGCTGGAAATGACGCGCAAGAATGGCAGCCCTGCGTGGACGCGGGGGCATCGGCCAACCATAATGAGCGATACCAAAGTTCTAAAACTAGTAAGAAAGACGAAGGCTGAAATCGCCGAGAGCAGTACGGCGTCTGCGGAGAAGCACGCTCAAACTCAGTCGCAGCGATCTGCTCCGGTGGCCGCTGCACCGGAAACAGCAACGCAGCCCGTAACTCGGCTCGTAACTCACCCCATGCCGCAACCTGCTGCTCCGCAAGTCCGCCCTCCACAGCCGGGCCAAAAAAGGAAAGGCGAGCGTCGCGAACAAACTGATTCTCGCGAACTGCGGCCCTCTCCCGAAGAGATGCTTAAGATGTATCGCACGATGTATCTCTCGCGCCGGCTCGACGACAAGGAAATACAACTCAAGACCCAGAACAAAATATTCTTTCAAATAAGCGGCGCCGGACATGAAGCCATACTCGTCGCCGCCGGTATGGTCCTGAAGGCGGGCTACGATTGGTTTTATCCCTACTATCGCGATCGCGCGCTTTGTCTCCAGCTGGGAATGACACCGCTCGAGCAATTGCTTTCCGCGGTCGGCGCGGCCAGGGATCCAAACTCCCACGGCCGTCAGATGCCTTCGCATTGGGGTCATAAGAAGCTAAACATCGTCTCGCAATCATCGCCTACCGGCACGCAACTGTTGCAGGCCGTCGGCTGCGCGGAAGCGGGATATCGCTTTAAGTTGATCAAAGAACTGCGGAAGCGAGCGTCAAACTTTCAGAAGGACGAAGTCGTTTACGTTTCGCTCGGCGACGGCGCAACCAGCGAAGGCGAATTTTGGGAAGCGCTCAACACCGCCTGCAATTTGAAGCTGCCGGTACTCTTCCTCCTGGAGGACAATGGTTACGCGATCAGCGTGCCGGTTGAGGTGCAAACAGCGGGCGGCGATGTTTCGCGGCTGATCAAAAACTTTCCCAATCTTAACCTGCAACGTTGCGACGGCACGGACGCGCTCGAGTCGCTTGAGATAATGAAGCGGGCGGTGCGATACTGCCGCGAAGGTAAAGGCCCTTCTTTCGTTCACGCCAAAGTTATCCGTCCATATTCGCATTCACTCTCCGACGATGAGCGCCTCTATCGTCCTGATGAAGAGCGAACGGCTGACGCTGAACGCGATCCCGTTAAGCGCTTTGGCGCCCGGTTGATCGATGAAGGCGTCATTGATCAGGAGGGAATGCAGAAGCTAAAGGACAAGATTGACGCGGCGGTCAACGAAGCTGTCGACCAGGCGCTCCTAAGTCCGCAGCCCGAACCGGAAACGGCGAAACTCTACGTCTACTCGCCTGATGTTGATCCGACTTCGAAGGATTTTGACACTGAGGAAAGCGCGCAATTCTCAGGTAACATGGGCACGATGGTTGATCTGATCAATCGTTGCCTGCATACGGAGATGGCCCGCGATTCGCGCGTCATTGTGTTTGGCGAAGACGTTGCCGATTGTTCGCGCGAGCAATTCCTCGATAGGGTGAAGGGCAAAGGCGGCGTCTTTAAAGTCACTGCGAATCTGCAACGAAAGTTTGGTAGCGCCCGGGTGTTCAATTCGCCTCTGGCGGAAGCGAACATTGTCGGACGCGCCATCGGCATGGCTACGCGCGGACTGAAGCCCGTAGTCGAGATTCAATTCTTCGATTACATCTGGCCGGCCACGCACCAAATTCGCAACGAACTGTCAACTATGCGCTGGCGCTCCGGGGGCGAGTGGAAAGCGCCCGTCGTAATCCGCGTGCCGGTGGGCGGTTACTTGAAAGGTGGCGCTGTCTATCATTCTCAATCCGGCGTTTCCATCTTCACGCAAATTCCCGGGTTGCGAGTTATTTATCCTTCCAACGCACTCGATGCGAACGGTTTGTTGCGCACCGCAATTCGCTGCGACGATCCGGTGATGTTTCTCGAGCACAAGCATCTTTATCGCCAAGCCTACAATAAGTCACAATATCCGCCTGACGATTTCATGATTCCTTTCGGCAAGGCCAAAACCGTTCGCGAAGGAAATGATCTTTCGATCATTACTTACGGTGCACTGGTGCAACGTTCACTGGTCGCCGCCAGACAAGCAGAACAGCAGGGAATCGCCGTCGAAGTCATCGATCTACGCAGCCTGCAACCCTACGACTGGAACGCGATCACGGCAACCGTGAAAAAGACAAACAGAGTGATCGTCGCTCACGAAGACTCGCTCTCATTCGGTTACGGGGCTGAAATCGCCGCGCGCATTGCAGATGAACTCTTCGAATACCTCGATGCACCCGTTAGGCGTGTCGCTGCCATGGACACCTTCGTCGCCTATGCTCCACAACTCGAAGACGCGATCCTCCCGCAGTCGAGGGACGTCGCGAAAGCGATTGCCGAGTTGAATAGCTATTGACCACTTCGGGCCCACAACTACATTTCAAACTTATTCGCGGTGCGACAACTTCTCGCTCATAGCGAATACACCTTTTTGCCATCCGAGGGACCTTCAGCCGAAGATGCGTACACAAGATGTATTGTTGTATATCGTCGTCTCCATCAAATCTCCCTGATAACACAATAATTTCGCAGTTTCTGGCCATTTTCCGCAGGGCACAATGCTTGCGAGTATTAATCTAATAACAAGCTTGTAATTTGCCCGACGCACAGTCAATCGCGATTTGGAAGAAGGAAGGAGCTAGCGAAACTCATGAGTAAACGCATTTCAATTTTGGCGGCGGCATTCCTGATGATTTCATCAGCTGTATTCGTAGCCGCGCAAACGCCAACAACGCAAACACCAACAACGCAACCGCCAACAACGATAGTCACACAAACTCCAACCACTGTTACCAAGACAGTTCAGAACCCTGACGGCAGCTACACCGTGGTCGAGTATCCGGTAGGCAAAGAAGTAAAGATCGTCATGAACCCCTTAGCCCTAACTAAGTCGAAAGCTGTCGGCACGATTTTGCGTGATGACACCGGCACAAAGATCATTTTGAATGTAACGGATGTGCCCGCCGACGTTACGGCGATGAATGTTTACGCAGTGGACGATACCGGAGCTATCACGTCACTGGGCCCGGTAGTGCTCGCGAACGGAACGGGAAAATTCAGCGCCACTACTCCGCTTAATAAGTTCATGCTGATCGCGGCGCCGGACGCAAGCCTGACGGCCTACGATCCCAATGCCAAGATTTATTTCCGCAGCGCGGTGCCCGAAGGCTTCGCGGTAATTCCGCACACGACCTCGCCGGTGGGGGAAACAGTGGGCGCTACGACAACGCCAGGAACCACGCCGGCCAGCACGCTGACGGTCCCGATGCTGAATATCCCGGCTTACAAAAAAGGAGATGACACAAAACTGAAGGTGGACTTCACGGGAGCCATGGCAGGTGCGCGCGCAAACGTTTTCATTGAGCCGCACAAGAATGGTAAAGAGACGGAAATCAAGATGCGCTTCCACGATCTGAAGGAAGCCCCTACAGGGCAGGCCTACATCGTCTGGGCAGTTTCGCCTGACAACCAGTTTTTCAAGCTCGGACAGATCGTAAATACGGCAGGACGTAACGAAGCCGAGATTAAGGCCAATACGACCCTGGATGATTTCGGTTTGCTCGTGACAATGGAAGACCTCGCAGCGGTGAAGACTGTCGTCGTCCCGGCAGGCCCGCGACTTGGTGTAATCAAAATAATCCCATAGCCAACTCCCTATTTTGTTGGGGAAATCCAGAGGCCGCCGAGCTGGCGGCCTCATTTTTACAGGGCAGAAACTGGTCTCTACCAGCGTTTGAGGGTGATCGGCAAGACGGACAGGAAGAACCCCTGCCCGACAAACTTGCAAAATTTTCTGTCCATTTCGGCTCATCTTGAGTTAATATGCCTCCCCGGCGGGCTGGTGACAGTCTCGTCTCCCAGGTCGAGGCCGACAATCGACTCGTAAACAAGCCCACAAAGTAACGCCGAAGCGTGCTGCTTCGGTTCCCCATCAACCAGGATTTTAGTCGCGGTTCCAAACTGAATATGTACAAACGCATCTTCCCCCAGTTGCTGCTTATTGTCGTAAGCTTCTTCCTCTTCTCAACCCCGGCCTTTTCTCAGGAAAGTCTGCCCGATCTAGTCAGGCGCGTTAAACCCCAGGTAGTTGCAATTACAACCTATGATTCGCAGGGCGAAGCGCTGATGACCGGCAGCGGATTTTTCTTGCGCACGGGACAGGTCGTAACAAACCTGCACGTCATTCGCGGAGCACAGCGATGCGAGATAAAGACGCTCGACGGAAAAGGGAAGGTTTTTCCAGTGGCCGGCACGGTTGCTGTTGATGAAGAAGGCGACCTCGCTCTTCTTAGCGTTGACATGCCGCCCGATCGGCCGCGCGCCAGCGAACTTGCGCGCGTTTTGCCCGATGAGGGTGAACAGATCGTCGTGATTGGCAATCCCCTCAAACTGGAGGGCTCAGTCACCGACGGCATCGTGTCCGCCGTTCGCGAGGTTCCCAACGTCGGCAAGATCATTCAGATCACGGCACCGATTTCACATGGCAACAGTGGTAGTCCCGTCTTCAATATGAAGGGGCAGGTTGTGGGCGTTGTAACGGTTAAAGTAACGAATGGACAAAACATCAACCTCGCGATTGGTGCCGCCCGAGTTGAACAACTGAATCCTGGGCAGTTGCGCTCCATCGCCTCTCTTCCGGCGAAAGAAAGGCTGGGTGATGTCGCCGAATCTTCTTATCGAACCGGACTGGATTCTCTCTGGCTGGGCAACTACGACAATGCGATTGGTTATTTCGAAACTGCGGCAAATAGAAATCCACGGCGCGCCGACGCTTGGGTGCAGGTTGGTTACTGCAAAGTTAAGTTGGGGAAAAATGAAGAAGCAATTCGAGCTTACCAGCACGCGCTACAACTTAGGCCTGACTCAGAAGAGGTCCATAATAAGCTCGGTGACGCTTATTATTACGCCGGACGGATGAGCGAAGCCATCGCTTCATACACTCGCGCAGCTGCCCTGCGGCCCGGCAATCCTGACACGCATTACAATCTCGCAGTCGCGTATTTTGAGAGTGG
>WNFZ01005580.1_pt1 | contig 11522 bp, 9 predicted proteins | sample 5400081 | NCBI WGS metagenome assembly WNFZ01 (sample SAMN13153365, study PRJNA577476) | soil metagenome | isolation source: 80 cm soil or saprolite under grassland replicate 1 | place: USA:California | collected 2016-06-15
GCTCCGTCTCGGGAGTCGTGTCGTTCATCCGACGACCTCGCGATAGAGCGAGTCGAGCCCTAGACGGTTCACCCACCGCGTCAGGTACTCGCGATCCAGGTCCGGCCCGGCGGCGAGCAGGTTGCGGACGTCCGCGAGCTGGACCTGAGAACGGGTGTCCCTGGCCCAGTCCAGCTTGGAGATGATCAAGTCCTCCGGAGCCACGACGAAGATCACGGAATCATCGATCCTCACACGCCGTCTCCGCCGAAACTCTTCGCGGCGGTACTCGCTGTCCTTGCGCACCAGGAAGTCTACTCCCGGAACTTGTTGACGATGGGCAGGCGCCAGTCCCGGCCGAAGGCGCGCGGCGTGATCTTGATGCCGATGGGGCCCTGGCGGCGCTTGTACTCGTTGCGGTCCACCATGGCGATGACCCGCTTGACCGTCGCGGCGTCGAAGCCCCGGGCCACGATGTCCTGGAGCCCCTGGTCGCCTTCCACGTACGCCTCGAGGATCGCATCGAGCTCCGGATAGGGCGGGAGCGTGTCCTGGTCCATCTGGCCCGGGCGCAGCTCGGCCGAGGGCGGCCGCTCGAAGATCGTCGACGGGATCAGCGACCGGCCGGCCCGGCGGTTGGCGTGCTCGGCGAGCTGGTAGACGAGCGTCTTCGGCACGTCCTTGATCACGGCGAAGCCGCCCGCCATGTCGCCGTAGAGCGTGGTGTACCCCACCCCGATCTCGCTCTTGTTTCCGGTGGTGAGGACGAGCCAGCCGAACTTGTTGGACAGCGCCATCAGGAAGTTCCCCCGGATGCGCGCCTGGATGTTCTCCTCGGTCACGTCCTCCTTCAGCCCCTTGAACGGTTTGGCGAGGGCGCGGTGATACGCCTTGAACACGCCGCGGATGGGCAGGGTGAACAGCTCGATGCCGAGGTTCCGGGCCAGCCGCGCGGCGTCGCGCCGCGTCGCCGCCGATGAGTACGGGGACGGCATGGTCACCCCGGTGACATTGGCCGGGCCCAGCGCGTCGCAGGCGACGGCCGCCACCAGCGCCGAATCGATGCCGCCGGAGAGCCCGAGCACCACGTGAGCGAACCCGTTCTTTCTCACGTAATCGCGAGTGCCGAGGAGCAATGCCCGGTAGATCTCCTCCACCGGCGCCAGCTCGGTGGCCTCGTGCGGGGGAAGGGCGGGACGCTCGCGGGGGGGCAGGGGCGATAGCGACACGCGCGGGGCCGGCGCCCCGCTCCGGAGCTTCTCCTTGCGCCGCCGGGAGTCGTGGAGCCGCGCCCGGAACACCTCGTCCAGGTCGAGGTCGGCCACCAGGAGGTCCTCGTCGAAGGGTTGGCCGCGCGCGACCCGCTCCCCCTTCTCGTTGAAGATGAAGGACTGTCCGTCGAACACGAGCTCGTCCTGGCCGCCCACCGTGTTGACGAAGGCGAGACACACCAGATCGTCGGCCGCGCGCGTGGCGAGCATCTTCTCGCGGAACCGGGCCTTGCCGGCGTGGTAGGGCGAGCCATTGATGGTGATCACCAGCTCCGCGCCCGCCAGCGCCTGGGTGGTGGTGGGCCCGGTCGGATACCAGATGTCCTCGCAGATGTTCGCCGCGATCATCGTGGGCCCGATGGCGAACACGGGGGACTCGGTGCCGGACTGGAAGTACCGGTTCTCGTCGAAGACGCCGTAGTTCGGGAGGTACTGCTTGTGGTAGGTGCCGGCGTGACTGCCGTCGTGAAGGACGGCGGCGGCGTTGAAGATGTCGTCGCGCTTGTCCACGAAGCCCAGCACGACGGTGAGCCCGCGGCTCTGCCGAGCGACGTCGGCCAGGGCCCGCAGGTTGGCCTCGATGAACGCCGGCTTGAACAGCAGGTCCTCGGGAGGGTAGCCGGTCAAGACCAGCTCCGGGAAGGCCACCACGTCGCAGCGGAGCGTCCGGGCACGCTCCATCCAGTCCACGATCAGCCGGGCATTGGCCTCGATGGCGCCCACCGTGGGGTTGACCTGGGCGAGCGCGACCCGTACCCGTCTCATGGCCGCATTGTAGCAGGCCGCCGAGTAAGGCCCATCTGCTTCGTTGGCGCCCTTGGCCGCGCAGCGAGTGTTTTGGCAACCTCCGCCGAGCGCGCCGGAGAAACCCCGGTGTGATGGCCGTGGTTCGAGCGCCGGCTTTGCCGGCGCAACGATCCTTCGGGGGGAGGCTCGGAAGGGGGGCGGAGCCCCCCTCCGAGTTTCCTACGTCCCCGCCGTCACGGCGAGGTGAAGGCCGAAGACGATGAAGAGCCCGCCGGCGATGGTGAACGACGTCAGGGGCTCGCCCAGCCACCAGACGCCGAGCAGGGTGCCGGCCAGCGGCTGCAGGTTGAGGAAGATGGCCGCGCGGGGGGCTTCGACCCGCTCCAGTGCGTAGTTCCACGCCGTGAAACCCAGCGCCGTCACCACCGCCCCGAGGTAGACCGCTCCCGTCATCGCCGCCGGCGTCCAGGCCGATCCCCGTCCCCCGGCCCACTCGGCGACGGCGAGAGGCGTCATGCCGGCAGCGCCACAGAGCACGGACCAGGCCGTCACCGGCAGGGCGGGGTGACGGCTCAAGACCCGTCGGCCCAAGAGCGTGTAGGAGGCATACGCCAGCGCGGCGGCCACAAGCAGGAGGTCGCCCTGCCAGCGCGGCGCCCAGGCGGCGGTGAGACCGGGGATCCCGTTGACCACCACCACCACCGCGCCGAACAAGGTGAGCAGCGCGCCGACTCCCTCCCGGGTGGTCAGCCGTTCGCCCAGCAGCATCGGCGAGAGGAGGATCAGGCAGGCCGGTTCGAGGGTGATGAGCAGGGCGGCATTGCTGGCGGTGGAGAGCCGGATACCCCAGTTGCTCAGCGAGTAGGCCACGGCGAAGCCGACGAGACCCATCCACAGGATGGTCCACCGATCGGCGGCCGACACGGGAGTCACCTCACGCCGTCTCGCGATGGCGAGCGGGACGAGGATCGTCGATCCGATGACGAGCGCCGTGAAGGCGAGGGTCGCCGGGCCTACCTCCTCCAGCGCGAGGCGGGCCACGGCCGGCGCGGTCGAATAGATCAGGTTGGCGGCGACGAGAACGAGGTAGGCCCTCGGCACGCCGATGAGCTTACGCTATAATCGCTCGCGTGAAACGCAAGATCCCCTGGCTCCCGGGCGAGGTCCAGCCGGGCCAGAAGACCGAGCGCTGCCCGCGCTGCGGGGCGAAGAAGATGATTCCCTGGACGCTCCGGCGAGACCCGCAGCGGGTGATCCTCCTGCGCACCTGGGTCTGCACTGCCTGTCAGACGACCGAGGAGCGCCCGGAACCCGAGTAGCCAGCAGGAGGGGACTAGGCCCGGGATTATTTGGGGACGCGAATCACGGAAGGTCGGCTGGGTGACGCGGCGGGCGGGGCCGGGGGTGCCTTCCCCGGAACCGTCGCTTCCGCGGATCGCGTCGGCGAATAGGGCTGTCTCGTCGCCCGTAGGAGTCGCCGCAGCGGCTGATGCCGCAGCGTGTTCCGGGGGAAGTGCGCCGCGTCACCCAGCCGGCGCCACGCGCTATCGTGGGTGGCGCCGCCCTCTTCCGCACTTCCCGCTCGAGGGCTGCGGTGGGCTCGTCAGCTCCGGTTGACGAAGTCGATGAGCTGGCGGAGGCGGGAGAAGGACACGCGGTTGAATGGCAGGACCAGCCGCGGCAACTCGGGGAACTCGCCGTTCTCCGCCTTCAGTGGCCCGTCCGTCTGGTCGGCCGCGTCATCGAGGATGTCTGCGAACCGCGCGTTCAGATCGGCCAGGGCGGCAGCCGAGAGGGGCCGGCGCAGGCGGAAGACGAGCCGCTCCCCGACGTAGCGCTGCGAATGATAAATGCGGTAGAAGTCCAGGATCTCCGCCACCGCCTCGTCCAGGTCGTCGGTCATCCGGAAGAGCCCCGCGTCATCGGCGGAGATCATCCCCCTCGGCGCCATTTCACCGCGGATGAATTCCTCGAAGCTCTTCCAGTACGTGCCGCCGGGCTCATCCACGAGCACCAGGGGCAGCACGGGCTGCTTGCCGGTCTGGATGAGCGTGAGGGCCTCGAAGGCCTCGTCACAGGTCCCGAAGCCGCCCGGGAACAGGGCCATGGCGTGGGCCTCGCGGACCAGGAAGAGCTTCCGGGTGAAGAAGTACTTGAAACTGATGAGCTTGGGGTCGTCGGCGATCCAGGGGTTGGCCTCCTGCTCGCTGGGCAGCCGGATGTTCAGCCCGAAGGAGCGCTCGCGCCCGGCCCCCTCCTGGGCCGCGCCCATGACTCCGCTGCCCGCCCCGGTGATGACCATCCACCCGGCGTCGGTCATGCGCCTCCCGAAGCCGTAGGCCTGGGCGGAGACGGGATGGTCCGGCGGCGTCCGCGCTGACCCGAAGACGGTGACCTTGGGCACCTGCCGGTAGGCCGCGAACACCTTGAAGCCGTACCGCATCTCCTTGAGCGCCATGTGCGCGATCTTGAGATCGCCCACCCCCGCTCCATCCTCGAACATCTTGAGCACCGTGGTCAGCATCTCGCCGTAGAGGCGCCACGTCCCCTCCGGGACACGGAGGTGCTCGAGGAGCGCGTCGATACGCCGGTTGGCCTCGTCGGACTGGAGCTGATAGTGACGGTCAGCACTCACGTGCACAGTATACATTGAGCTCGTACCCCGAGGGGCCGTCGAGGCGCCGCTTGCGATTCACGCGAGCGTGTGCCTGACCATCTTCCCCTCGACCATGTAGATCACCATCTCGGCGATGTTCGTCGCGTGGTCGGCGACCCGCTCCATGAACCGGGAGATGAGGATGAGGCGAATGGCCCGGGGAATGGTGCGCGCGTCCTCCATCATGAAGGTCAGCAGCTCCCGGAAGATCTGTTCCTTGAGGGCGTCCACCTCCGCGTCCGCCGCGCAGACCCGGCGCGCCAGCTCCGTGTCGCGCGTCACGAACGCGTCCAGGCTCTCCTTGACCATGGCTTGCGCCCGCTCCGCCATCCGCGGCAGGTCGATGTACGGCTTGAGCTGCGGCTCCCGATTGAGCTCCAAGGCCCGCTGGCCGATATTCACGGCCTGATCGCCGATCCGCTCGAGGTCGGTGACGATCTTCATGGCGGTGGTGATGAAGCGCAGGTCCCCGGCCGCCGGCTGATGCAGGGCGAGCAGGTTCACGCACGTCTCGTCCACCTCCACGTCGTAGGCATTGACCTGCCGGTCGCGGTCGATCACCTCCTGGGCGAGCGCGTCGTCACGCTCGGTCAGGGCCCGCATCACGCGGCGGATCTGGTCCTCGACCAGCCCGCCCATGGCGAGCAGCGTCTGCTTGAGCGCCTCGAGCTCTTCGTGAAAGTGCCGCTGCATGGTCCCTCCACCATCGCGCCCGCCCACCACGGCGCGGGCCCGAACTACCTCCCTTCGAGCGCCGGCTTTGCCGGCGCAACCGTCTGGATGCTCGCCTCGGACGGCGGGGCCCCAGCCCCGCGACGTCCCGCGTCTCCCACTACGTCCTGGGGCAGGGCTCGGAGGGGGGCGAAGCCCCCCGCCCCGGCTTACCCGAACCGGCCGGTGATGTAGTCCTCGGTCCTCTCCTCGCGCGGGTTGGTGAAGAGCTGCCGCGTCACGCCGAATTCCACCAGCTCGCCGAGGAGCATGAAGCCCGTGTAGTCCGACACCCGCGCCGCCTGTTGCATGTTGTGGGTGACGATCACGATCGTGTAGCTGTTCTTCAGGTCGAGCATCAATTCTTCGATTCTCGCGGTGGCGATGGGGTCGAGCGCCGAGCACGGCTCGTCCATCAGCAGCACCTCGGGCTCGACGGCGATCGCCCGGGCGATGCACAGGCGCTGTTGCTGGCCGCCCGACAGCCCGAGGGCGCTCTCCTGGAGCCGGTCGTGCACCTCGTCCCAGAGGGCCGCGGCCCGCAGGCTCCGCTCGACGATCGCCTCGAGGTCGCTCCGGCTGGGGGCGCCGAGGATGCGCGGCCCGTAGGCCACGTTCTCGAAGATGGACTTGGGGAACGGGTTCGACTTCTGGAACACCATCCCGACGCGCTTGCGCAGCTCGGTGACGTCCAGGCTCGCGTCGTAGATGTCGGTGCCGCCGATCCGGATGCTGCCGGCGATCCTCACCCCGTCCACCAGGTCGTTCATCCGGTTGAGACAGCGGAGCAGGGTCGACTTCCCGCAGCCCGACGGGCCGATGTAGGCGGTGACGCGGTGCTTGGGCACCAGCATGCCGACGTCCTTGAGCGCGAGCTTCTCCCCGTACCAGAGCGAGAGGTGCTCGATCTCCACCATGGGCGTCTCCATGATCGGGCCGATCGCCGCCTCCTCCTTGAGCGCCCGTCTGACCTCCACGGTCCCCGTCATAGTATCTCTCTCCTATACAGCCGCCAGCGCATACTTCCGGCGCAGGCGGTTGCGCATGCTGATGGCGAACAGGTTCAGGAGCACGACGATGAGCAACAGGAGCAAGGTCGTCGCGAACACCATCGGCCGGGCCGCGTCCACGTTGGGCGACTGGAAGCCGACGTCGTAGATGTGAAAGCCCAGATGCATGAACTTCCGCTCGAGGTGCAGGTACGGCCACGCGCCGTCGACGGGGAGCGACGGCGCGAGCTTCACGACCCCGGTGATCATGAGGGGCGCGACCTCGCCCGCTGCCCGCGCCATGGCGAGGATGAGGCCGGTCAGGATGGATGGCATGACCGCGGGGAGCACGACGCGCAGGGTCGTCTCGAGCTTCGTGGCGGAGAGGGCGAGGGAGGCCTCGCGCATGCCCCGGGGGATCGCGGCCAGCCCCTCCTCGGTGGCGACGATGACGACGGGAACGGTGAGCAGCGCCAGCGTGAGGGACGCCCAGAGGATGCCGCCCGTCCCGTACGTCGGTGTCGGCAGCGCCTCCGCGAAGAAGAGGCGGTCGATGGACCCGCCGACGAAGTAGATGAAGAAGCCCACCCCGAAGACGCCGAAGACGATGGACGGCACTCCGGCCAGGTTGTTCACGGCGATCCTCACCGCGCTCACGAACGGCCCCTGCTTGGCGTACTCGCGCAGGTAGAAGGCGGCGAGCACCCCGAGCGGGGTCACGATGACGCTCATGATCACGACCATCATGACGGTCCCGAAGATCGCCGGGAAGACGCCACCCTCGGTGTTGGCCTCGCGCGGGTCCTCGGAGACGAAGTCCCAGACCCGGGCGGCGTAGGCGGCGCTCTTGGCGAGGACGCTCATGGCGTTGGGGAAGCGCACGTCGATCACCTGAGCGAGCGGAAGATCTTTGGTCTTTCCGCCGTCGGCCTCGACGACCACGCTCAGCGTCTGCCCGTTCCGGAGCAGGGCGAGGCGGTCCGTCTGCGCCTTGTACCGCTCCTGGAGCGGCGCCAGCTGCGCCCGGAGCGCCTCGATCTCGGGCCCGCCCGTGACACCCTTGAGCTCGAGCCTCCGGAGGGCGAGTCTGATCCTCTCCTGCTCGTAATTGATCGCGCCGATGTCGTGCCTCTCGATGCCCTGGATCTCCCGCCGGACGCTCTCTGCCTCGGGGCGCCGCGCCCGGATCACCGCCCAGCTCGACGAGCCGCCCGACGCCACGACATTGCCGGCGTCGCGCACCTCCTTGATCGTCCCGATGAGGAGGCCCCACTCGGTGCGCTCGATCACCGCGACGTCGGAAGGATACTCGCGTTTGACGATCCGGACCTCGTCCACCCACTGGAAGTCGGCGCCGTAGAGGTCGCGGTTGGCCACCTTGAGCTTGATCCGGTACTGCCCGGCCTGCCCCGGGATCGCCTCCCGCTCGACCACCTGGCCGGTCATCACCGCGCCGTCCGCCAGCCTCACGCGCAGCACGTCCCTCGGCCAGAACAACCCGAGGCCGTTTCCGACGATGAGCGCCACCAGGCCTCCCACCAGGATGAGGGAGAGGGTCAGCGCCCCGCCCGTGAGCCAGATGAAGGGTTCACCGCTGCTCCAGAAGTGCTTGTTCAACAGACTCATAGGTAGCGGTACTTCCGGCGGAGCTTGAGCCGCACGAGCTCGGCCATGGTATTGACGACGAACGTGAGGCCGAACAGGAGAAGGGCGGCGAGGAAGAGCACGCGGAAGAGGGTCCCGCTCTCGGGCGCCTCGGGCATCTCCACCGCGACATTGGCGGACAGCGCCCGGAAGCCGTTGAAGATGCTCCAGTCCATCACCGGGGTATTGCCGGTCGCCATCAGCACGATCATGGTCTCGCCCACCGCACGGCCGAACCCGATCATGATGGCCGAGAAGATGCCGGGGCTCGCCGTCGGCAGGACGATGCGCAGGGCCGTCTGCCAGCGTGTCGCCCCGAGCGCCAGGGACCCGGCCCGGAGGTGCTGGGGCACGTTGGCAAGGGAATCCTCGGCGATGGTGAAGATGATGGGGATGACGGCGAAGCCCATGGCCACCCCGACCACGAGCGAGTTCCGCTGGTCATAGGTCAGGCCCAGCGCCGAGAGCAGCCAGCCCCGGTAGTTGCCGCCGAGCAGCGTGGCCTCGACGAGTCCGCCGAGGGCGAAGGCCATCCACGCGCCCCCGAGCACGACCGGGATGAGCAGGAACACCTCGGTGCCGGTCTTGAAGCGGCCGCGGATCGGTCGCGGCGCCAGCCGCCAGAGGGAATACGCGGCGAGGATCGCGGGCGGCAGAATGAGCGGCAGCAGGAACAGGCCGGGGACGATGCGCTCCACCACCGGGGCCAGCCACAGGCCGGCGAGAAAGCCCAGCACCACGCTGGGCAGGGCGGCCATGATCTCCACCACGGGCTTGACGTAGCCCTTCACCGTCGGGTGCATGAACTCGCTCACGTAGAGCGCGGCGAGCAGGGCCAGCGGCACGGCGAAGAGGAGGGCGTAGAACGTGCCCTTCAGTGTTCCGAAGATGAGCGGCGTCAGGCTGAACTTGGCCTCGAAGTCATCGGTGCCCCCGGTGGACTGCCAGACGTACTCGGGCCTGGAGTAGCCCTCGTACCAGATCTTGCCGAACAGGGTCTTGAAGGTGACCTCGGGGTGCGGGTTGTCGAGCCGCCACTGCACGAGCCTCCCCCGCCCGTCCGCCGCCAGGACCCCGTCCGACTTCGGCGCGAAGGCGACGGCCTCGAGCCCTCCCTGCTCGGCCTTGAACGACAAGAGGGTCTGTCCGGACGTGCCGTAGCTGATGTGGACCGTCCCCCCCGCGTCGGCCGTGGCAAACCCCTTGTCACGCGGCGAGGCGCTCATCGAGACGACCGCCGCGGCGTGGGGCTCGAAGCGGTACGTGAGGGTGAGCCGGGGCTCCCCGCCGCCTGCCGGCGGGACCACCTGCCACGTCGAAACGTCGCCCGCCGCGTCACCGACGATCAGGGTCCGGTCACCGAGGAGAAATCCCAGGACGCGCACCGGGACGCCGGCACGGGTGGTGGCCTGAGTCGCCTCCATCGCCTTCGGGTTGTCCCGATCCCGCAGGTCGTAGCGAACGACCCGGCCGGTGGCCGTGCCGACGAAGAGATCCTCGGCACGGCCGTCGAGGGCCAGCGCGGTGACCTCGACGGCTCCGGGAACGCGGAGCGTCTGGCGCGATTCCTCCTTGCGGCCACCGCCGATCAGGGCCTTCTTCTCGACCACGCTCTGGATGGTGAGCTCGGCCGGGCCGACCTGAGCCACCGTCACCGCTCCCGACTCCGGCATGGCGGCGGTGAGACGCAGGAGCGGTCGCTTGCCGTCAGGGTCGAGCAGCGATGGCTCGGCGAAGACCGGCCGGGGGGCCACGGTGCGCTTGCCGTCGTCGAAGGCGACGTCGAATCTCATCTCGAGTGAGGTGACCCGCCCGTTCGAGCTCCCGATGACGTAACGCCCCTTGCCGACATCCGCCACCGCGGTGACCTCGGCACCCTCGAGCCATGGAACAGCAACCGTGGAGGGGCTCGGCCCCCCCGTGAGAGACACGAACGCGAGGGTCCCGGACCGCGTCAACTCGTATCCGACCTCGCGGTACTCGTCCATCCCGATCGACCGGCCGGGCGCCGGGTTCTGCGGCCCACCCACGGCGGAGGGGACATAGGAGCCGACCCGAGCGGCCACCGGCTTCTTGAAGAGCGGGTACACCTCCGCGGCGATGACGAACAGGATGGCGAGGATGGACGCGATGACGACGACGCCCCCGACCACGACGACGCGCGAGGCCCAGGAGTCGAGGAGGATCCGGCGCGCCGTCCGCGCGCGGCTGACGGACAGCGAGCGGGCCGGGGGCCCCGACCCGCTCGCCGGGAGCGCGGTGACGTTGCTGGCCACCTACTGGACCTTGTTCAGCTCTTCCTTGGCGATGGAGGCCGGGATCGGGAAGTAGCCGTCCTTGATGACCCCCTCCTGCCCCTCCTTGGACACGATCAACTTGACGAATTCGCGCGTCAGCGGGTCGAGTGGCTTTCCCGGGGCCTTGTTGACGTAGACGTAGAGGAAGCGGGCGAGCGGGTACGCGCCGGAGTACGCGTTGTCGGCGGTGGCCTCCACGCACTTGCCGGCGTCCTTCTCGCTGAGCGGCACCGCGCGCACGCCCGCCGTCGCGTAGCCGATGCCGCTGTAGCCGGCGCCATACCGATCCACCGTCACGCCCTGCACGACCGCCGCCGAGCCCGGCTGCTCCTTGACGGTGTCCTTGTAGTCCCCGTTCTTCAGCGTGTGCTCCTTGAAGAAGCCGTAGGTTCCGGACGCCGAGTTGCGGCCGTAGAGGCTGATCGGCTTGTTCGCCCACTCTCCGGTGAGGCCGAGCTGCCTCCAGGTCACGATGTCCTCCTTCCCGCCCTGGCGGCGCGACTTCGAGAAGATGGCGTCCACCTGGGGGACGCTCAGACACTTGATCGGGTTGTCCTTGTTCACGAAGACGGCGAGCGCGTCCACCGAGGTGCGGATGGGCGTGGGCTTGTAGCCGTACTTCTTCTCGAACTGGTCGACCTCGGTGCCCTTCATCTCGCGGGACATGGGGCCGAGCTGCGCGGTCCCCGTGATCAGGGCGGGCGGGGCGGTCGACGACCCCTTCCCCTCGATCTGCACCTTCGCGTTCGGATAGAAGCGCTGGAACGTCTCCGCCCAGTGGGTCATCAGATTGTTCAACGTGTCCGAGCCCACGCTCGAGATATTGCCGCTCACGCCGCTCACGGCCCGGTAGCCGTGGAGGGCCGGATCGAGCTGCGTCTGAGCGCGGCCCGTCCCGGGCCCGGCGCTCGCCAGCACGACTGCGACCACGAGGCTGACGGCCAACGTAGGAGCGTGTCGGAGTAACGGGCACGACGTCCGTGACCGATCGCCGATCGCTCGGTGTTCCGCTTCGAGCGCGGGCTTTGCCCGCGCAAGCTCCGGATCGCTCGCCTCGGACGGCGGGTCCCCAGCCCCGCGACGTCCTGCGGCTCGCACTTCCGGATCGCTCGCCTCGGACGGCGGGTCCCCAGCCCCGCGACGTCCTGCGGCTCGCACTACGTCCTGGGGGGAGGCTTCGGAAGGGGGGCGAAGCCCCCCTCCGAGTGTCCTAGTGCCCTTCTTCATC
>WNFZ01005583.1_pt1 | contig 11518 bp, 10 predicted proteins | sample 5400081 | NCBI WGS metagenome assembly WNFZ01 (sample SAMN13153365, study PRJNA577476) | soil metagenome | isolation source: 80 cm soil or saprolite under grassland replicate 1 | place: USA:California | collected 2016-06-15
CGTGATCGAAGGCGTTGCCTCGATCATGTTCGCGCTGGAGCACAAGCGCGAGCTGTCGGGACGATGGGGCTGGATGCTGGCGAGCGGCATCATCGACCTGATCTTGGCCGCGATCATTCTCGCAGGCCTGCCCGGCACCGCAGCCTGGGCGATCGGGCTGCTGGTCGGCATCAATATGGTGTTCGGCGGCTCGGCGCTGATCGCGATGGCCCTGCATGCCCGCGAGATTGGTTCGCGTTCGACTGCCCCGGCGCACTGAACGCGGGCCGCCAAATGCAGAGAGTGAGCCTTGCGGAACGCGAGGCTGTTGTCACTAGGCGCGAACGGGAACTCGAGAAGATGCTGCACGATGTTGCCAGCAAAGACCGAGTACAAATCCAAGCTGGCGGCGATCGAGGCCATCGTGAAAGGCCCAATTTTGTCGGGCTGATCACGAGGCATGGCAGCGCTCGCTCCGGGTGGCCGTTGCATTGAGGCGCGGAGCTTCGGGTTCGATTGGTCCAGCAGGCGGCCACCCGTCCAGCACCTGCCTCACGATTTGTATCCTTTCAGCATTTTTCACTCTGAAGACATCGACCGCCAGTCCATGAGACTGAAGCCCCCGTGTCCAAAACCGCGGGCTCTTTCGACCATTACGCCGATGTGGGGCCAGCGGCTCCGTGAGAGCCCTCGCCGTCTTGTCCGCGATCCAGCCGTGTGCAGCGACAAAATCGTCAGTCACGACGTATCTCATGGCGACAGATGCTAATTGCCGTCAGGGGTGGGAAGGCTCCCGACATTCTCGGAGGGGTTCAACACGTCGGGGCGCGTGTCCCGCATCGCGGTGCTTACCTTCCTTGCGAGTACGGCGAACTCCCGCAGGTGCTCGCTCATCCTTCTTCCCGTTCTCCCTTAGTTCGGTGGCGAGCTGCTGGGCCTCCCTCATGATGTCGGCCGCGATATCCACCGCGGCTTGGCCGGCTTCCTCAATGTCCTTGGCCGTCGTCTCGCTCGCTTCGATAATATCCAGCGCTGATTTCCGGCACCTCACCGCCGTTCCCACCGTTGGTGAAATTACGCAACGCTTCTTCGACACCGCGCTCGACCTGATTCAAATTGATAATACGCATTTCCGCCATGACATGCCTCTTCGGGCTGCGTTTTTACCCGCCCCCCAAAGAGGCTGCGGTACTATGTTGGGGTCAAGATCTGCTGGCCTATTATCGCCGATCTTCACACGTCCGGGCCTGCCGCTCAGGTGGAGAAGGCGTGGCTAATGAAAATTGCCCCGATGTGAAAACTGGCCGGGAATGCATGCACGAGACGTCGCGACTGCTCGAACATCTTCTGTGCCCGCGAATGATCGGGAGTCACGCGCCGCTCCCTAGCGCGGCCCGCGCGGCATCCCCGGGAGCGGCAGCGGGCGGCACGCCCCGCGAGAAGTCGGCCAGGCTGACCCGCGGGAAATAGAGCCCCTCCAGTCGACGCACCCACCACCGATGTTCGCGGCGCGGTGGCGATCGTCAAGCCGGATACCGTGATCCGTTGGCACTCCCTTCTTGAAGCGCCGGCGGATACTGGGTGGCCCGCATGCGCGGGCCATGACAAGGGCAGAGTTTCAATAATTCCAGCGCTGCGCGATGGCGACCAGGAAGTCGCGGAACACCTGGATGCGCGCCACCGATTTGAGCTCTTCCGGATAGACGAAATACGCCTCGAAGGCGAAGCTGTCGACGTCGCCGAACAGCTGCACCAGTCCGCCGTCCTCCTCGACCAGATAGTCGGGAAGCATCGCGATGCCGAGACCGCACTGACACGCGCGGCGAAGGCCCAGCACGTTGTTGATCACGAACCACGGCTCGCGCGGCTCCTTGCCGTCGCGGCCCGCCTTGGTGAGCCAATGCACGTCCTGGAGATAGTTCGGCGCGTTGCCGCCGAGCACCATGATGCGATGGCGGTCGAGATCCTCCAGCGAGCGCGGCGTGCCGGAGCGCTTGAGATATTCCGGGGAGGCGTAGGCGTGGAAATGCATGGAAAACAGCTTGCGCTGGATCAGATCCGGTTGCACCGGCTGGCGCAAGCGGATCGCTACGTCGGCCTCGCGCATGGCGAGGTCGAGCTCCTCGTCGCTGGTGATGAGATTGATGCGGATATCGGGATAGAGGTCGAAGAACTCGCCGAGCCGCGGGGTCAGCCAGTGCACGCCGATGCCGGCGGTGGTGTTGATACGCAGCTCGCCGTTGGGCTTCTCGCGACTATCGGTGAGCTTGGTGCGCGCCGCCTCGAGCTTCATGAACACGTCGTGAGCGGTGCGATAGAGCAGGTCGCCCTGCTCGGTGAGGATGAGCCCGCGCGCGTGACGGTGGAACAGCGGCACGCGGAGCTCCTGCTCGAGCGCGCTCACCTGACGCGACACTGCCGACTGCGACAGCCCGAGCTGCTCCCCCGCGTGGGTGAAGCTGCCGGCCTCGGCGGCGGCGTGAAAAACCTTCAGCTTGTCCCAATCCATGATGCCTGCGCGCCTCAGGCGCGCACCTTTCATTCGGCGGCGGCGCGGGTCTCTGCCCGGGCCGCCAGATAGCGCTCGGCTTCGAGCGCGGCCATGCATCCCTGGCCGGCGGCGGTCACCGCCTGGCGGTACACGTCGTCGCTGACGTCGCCGGCGGCGAACACCCCGGCGACCGAAGTCGCGGTCGAATGCGGCGCGGTCTCGATGTAGCCGGACGGCTTCATCCGCACTTGGCCGGCGAGGAGCTCGGTCGCCGGGGTATGTCCGATGGCGATGAATAGCCCGTCGACGGCGCGCTGGCTCAGCACCCCGGTCTTCACGTTCCTGAGCCGGATCTGGGTGACCTTCAGCGGATCCTCCGACCCGCGGATCTCCTCCACCACGGTGTCCCACACGACGGAGATTTTCGGGTGCTTGAACAGCCGGTCCTGTAGAATCTTTTCCGCGCGCAAGGCGTCGCGCCGGTGCACCAGCGTGACGTTCGCGGCGAAATTGGTGAGAAACAGCGCTTCCTCGACCGCGGTGTTGCCGCCGCCGATGACCATCACGTCCTTGCCGCGATAAAAAAATCCGTCGCAGGTGGCGCAGGCGGAGACCCCGTAGCCCTTGAATTTCTGCTCGGAGGGGAGATCGAGCCAGCGCGCCTGGGCGCCGGTCGCCAGGATCAGCGTGTCGGCGAGATAGACGTCGCCCGAATCGCAGTCGATCCGGAACGGCCGGCGGGTAACATCGATCTTGATGACGTGATCGGCGATGAGCCGAGCGCCGACATGGGCCGCCTGCTTCTCCATCTGCTCCATGAGCCAGGGGCCCTGGATCACGTCGGCAAAGCCCGGATAGTTCTCGACGTCGGTCGTGATGGTGAGCTGGCCGCCCGGCTGGATCCCGCGAATCAGGATCGGCTCGAGCATTGCGCGCGCCGCATAGATCGCCGCGGTATAGCCCGCCGGCCCGGAGCCGACGATGACGACCTTGGCGTGGGTGGTTTGGGCCATTTTCATCGGTCCGTGGGCAAATTCCCGTGGAGTTAGTGTTGTCCTGCCCGCCGTGGCCCGGCCGCCTCGGCATCCGGCGCTCAATGTAAAGCTTCAACCAAGCTATGCAAGGGATGCAACCCCCGCGGTCCACAGGACCCAGGCGACAGAGGTCAGTCGTTGGGTAGTCGGTGGTTTGATCCCCGGTGCGTGCGTTGATTGACCACCGACTACCGATTTCTGCCTCCTGGGCGAAGCCCACGCAACAATGTTTCGCGGGGGCCCGGTTCAGGCTATGGATTCTGCCATGCGGCCGCGCAGCTGCCGCGCCTAGCCCCGGAGACCCTTGTGGCCGCTCGTCTCGATGCCATCGACTGGAAGATCCTCGACGAGCTGCAGCGAAACGGCCGCATCACCAATGTCGAGCTGGCCCGCCGGGTCGGAATCTCCGCGCCGCCATGTCTGCGCCGGATGCGGGCGCTCGAGGAGGCCGGGTTCATCAAGGGGTATCGCGCGCTGCTCGACGAGAAGCTGCTCGGCTACGAGATCAATGTATTCGCCATGGTGCACCTGGCGAGCCAGGCCGAGCCCGATCTTTTGGCGTTCGAAAATTTCGTAAAGGCCCGGCCGCTGGTGCGCGAATGCTGGATGCTGTCGGGCGAGATCGATTTCATCCTGAAATGCGTGGCGCCGGACCTGCGCAGGTTCCAGGAATTCATCGCGGAGCTGACCGCTGCGCCCAACGTGCGCAACGTCAAGACCTCGCTGGTGCTGAAGGTTTCCAAGGATGCGCCGATCGTGCCGTTGGAGCTGGGGCACGGCGGGTAAGGGCAGAGGGTCAAAGAAGCGGCCATCGCGCCCGGATGCAGGCGGCCTAGTAACCACCGCGCCTACTGGGTGCCCCGCATGCGCTGGGCACGACAAGGCCGGAGTTTTACCGCCACTCGATCTTCTTCACCTCATAGGCCTTGGCACCGCCGGGGGTGACGACTTCCACGGACGCGCCCTTCATCTTGCCGATGAGCGCCCGCGCGAGCGGCGAGCTGACGGAAATCCGCCCCTCCTTGGCATCGGCCTCGGGCTCGCCGACGATCTGCCAAACGCGCTTCTCGTCGGTATCCTCGTCGACCAGCGTGACCGTCGCACCGAACTTGATGGTATCGCCGGAGAGCTTGGAGACGTCGATCACGTCGGCGCGCGCCAGCTTGTCCTCCAGCTCGGCGATGCGGCCTTCGTTGTGCGCCTGCTGCTCCTTGGCGGCGTGATACTCGGCGTTCTCCGAAAGATCGCCATGGGTGCGCGCATCGGAAATCTGCTGAATGATCCGGGGCCGCTCCACCTGTTGGCGATGCTTGAGCTCCTCCTCGAGCACGGCATAGCCGGCCGCGGTCATCGGGATCTTTTCCATCGTTCCTTGGTCCTCCGACCCACTGACAGAAAAAAGCTTCGATCGCGGGGCTGTTTCGGCCCCGCGACCGCAGACTTTTTCCAAAACTCGTGCCGTTACTGGGCGCCTGGCCCGGTCTCCCGTGTCAGGCTTGGCCGCTGAAATAGCTTTGCAGCGCACGCACCTCGAGATCGCCGGCAAGCTGGGCCTTGATCCCCTGGGCCGCGGCAACGGCTCCCGAAAGAGTGGTGTAGTACGGAACTTTATGCAAGAGGGCGGCCCGGCGCAGGGAGCGGCTGTCGGCGAGGGCGGTCGCCCCCTCCGTCGTGTTGAATACCAGCTGAACGCCCCCGTTGGTGATCCGGTCGACGATATGAGGCCGACCCTCCAGCACCTTGTTGACCTTGGCGGCCTCGATCCCGTGCTGCGTCAGGAACCGCTGCGTGCCGGAGGTCGCGATCACCTCGAAGCCGAGCTCGCGCAACAGCAGTACCGCATCGAGAATGCGCGGCTTATCCGCATCGCGGACCGAGACGAACACCGTGCCCTCCCGGGGCACGCGCGAGCCGCCGCCGAGCTGACTCTTGGCGAACGCCACTGCGAAGGAGCGGTCGAGCCCCATGACCTCGCCGGTCGACTTCATCTCGGGACCGAGCACGGTGTCCACGCCCGGAAAGCGCGCGAACGGGAATACCGCTTCCTTCACCCCGATGTGGCGGGAGGCGCCGGGATCGAAATGCTGCGGCTCCAGCTTGAAGCTCGCCAACGTCTCGCCGGCCATGATTCGCGCCGCGATCTTGGCGACCGGCTTGCCGATCACCTTGGCGACGAAAGGCACCGTGCGCGAGGCCCGCGGATTGACCTCCAACACGTAAATCTCGCCGTTCTTGATCGCATATTGCACGTTCATCAGTCCGACGACGTTGAGCGCCAGCGCCAGGGCGCGCGTCTGGCGTTCGAGCTCGCGGATGGCCGCGGGCTTGAGCGAATGCGGCGGCAATGAGCAGGCGGAATCGCCGGAATGCACCCCGGCTTCCTCGATGTGCTCCATGATGCCGGCGATGTAGACGTCGTTGCCGTCGGCGAGACAATCGACGTCGACTTCGATCGCGTCCGACAGATAACGGTCGATCAGCAGCGGCCTTTTGTCGGAGACGACCAGGTCGGAGGGCCGGTCGAGATCGGAAGCGAGCCGCGCCACATAGCGCTCGAGATGCGCCGGATCGTGCACGATCTCCATGGCGCGGCCGCCGAGCACGTAGGATGGCCGGATCATGACCGGATAGCCGAGGGTCTCGGCGATGACGCGGGCCTGGGCCGGGCTCGTCGCGATGCCGCTCTGCGCCTGGCGCAGCTCGAGCCGCTCCAGCAGTTTCTTGAAGCGGTCGCGGTCCTCGGCGAGATCGATGGCGTCGGGCGAGGTGCCGAGGATCGGAATCTTCGCGCGCTCCAGCGGCTCGGCGAGCTTGAGCGGCGTCTGTCCGCCGAACTGCACGATCACCCCGTGCAGCCGGCCGTTGGTGCGCTCGCGGTCGATGATTTCCAGCACGTCCTCGTCGGTGAGCGGCTCGAAATACAGCCGGTCCGAAGTGTCGTAATCGGTCGACACCGTCTCCGGATTGCAATTGACCATGATGGTCTCGAAGCCGACTTCCTTGAGCGCGAACGCCGCGTGGCAGCAGCAATAGTCGAACTCGATCCCCTGGCCGATGCGGTTGGGGCCGCCGCCGAGAATGATGGCCTTGTCGCGCGCCGAGGGCGCGGCTTCATCGATCGCCCGGCCGGCGAACGGCGTCTCGTAGGTCGAGTACATATAGGCGGTGGGCGAGGCGAACTCGGCCGCGCAGGTATCGATGCGCTTGAACACCGGGCGCACGCCGAGCGCGCGTCGCCGCCGCGCCACCTCCTCGGCATCGAGCCCGGCGAGCTTGCCGAGCCGGGCGTCGGCGAAGCCCATGGCCTTGAGCTCGCAAAACGTCGCGGCGCTCGTCGGCAAGCCTTTGGTCCGGATCTGCGCCTCCATTTCGACGATGCCGCGGATTTCGCCCAGGAACCACGGATCGATCCGGCACGAGGCGTGGATCTGCTCGTCGGAAACGCCGAGCCGCATCGCCTGCGCCACTTTCAGCAGACGATCCGGCGTGGGGGTGCCGAGCGCGGCGCGGATTGCGTTCTTATCGTCGCTCTGGCCGAGGCCTTCGATCTCGATCTCGTCGAGCCCGGTCAGCCCGGTCTCCAGCGAGCGCAACGCCTTCTGCAGGCTCTCCTGGAACGTGCGGCCGATCGCCATGGCTTCGCCGACGGATTTCATCGACGTGGTCAGGATCGGCTCGGCCCCGGGAAATTTCTCGAATGCGAAGCGCGGGACCTTGGTAACGATGTAATCGATGGTCGGCTCGAACGAGGCGGGCGTGGCGCCGCCGGTGATGTCGTTCGCCACCTCGTCGAGCGTGTAGCCGACCGCGAGCTTGGCCGCGACCTTGGCGATGGGAAAGCCGGTCGCCTTCGAGGCGAGCGCGGAGGAACGCGACACCCGCGGATTCATCTCGATGATGACCAGGCGGCCGTCGGCGGGGTTCACGGCGAACTGCACGTTCGAGCCGCCGGTCTCCACCCCGATCTCGCGCAACACCGCGATCGAGGCGTCGCGCATGATCTGATATTCCTTGTCGGTCAGGGTCAGCGCCGGCGCGACCGTGATGGAATCGCCGGTGTGCACCCCCATCGGATCGAGGTTCTCGATCGAGCAGACGATGATGCAATTGTCGTGCTTGTCGCGCACCACCTCCATCTCGAACTCTTTCCAGCCGAGCACGGATTCCTCGATCAACACCTCGCTGGTCGGCGAGGCGTCGATGCCGCGCTCGACGATCTCGATGAATTCCGACCTGTTGTAGGCGATGCCGCCGCCGGTGCCGCCGAGCGTGAACGACGGGCGGATGATGGCGGGTAATCCGATGTCGTCGAGCGCTTCGAGCGCGGCGACCAGGGTTTTGACCTGATGCGAGCGCGGCGTGGAGAGCCCGATCCGGTGCATCGCCTCGCGGAACCGCTCGCGGTCCTCGGCCTTGTCGATCGCCTCGGCGGTGGCGCCGATCATTTCGACCCGGAATTTCTGCAGCACGCCCATCTTTCGCAAGCTGAGCGCGCAATTGAGCGCGGTCTGCCCGCCCATGGTGGGAAGCAGCGCGTCCGGCCGTTCCGCCTCGATGATCTTCGCGACGATCTCCGGGGTGATCGGCTCGATATAGGTCGCATCGGCCAGGTCGGGGTCGGTCATGATCGTGGCCGGATTGGAATTGACCAGCACGATGCGGTAGCCCTCGGCCTTGAGCGCCTTGCAGGCCTGGGTGCCGGAATAATCGAACTCGCAGGCCTGACCGATGACGATGGGCCCGGCGCCGATGATCAGGATCGAGCGTATGTCGGTGCGTCTGGGCATCGCTTGGCTCGCCATCCGGGCACAAAAAAAGGCGGCGTCGAACGCGCGCCTGCGTCAGCCCCGCGCCGCGGACTTCGCGCGGCGGCGCTGCCTTAGCCCAGAATCGCCGGAGAGGGAAGGGTTTGGGCCTTTCCCTCCCCGCCGGGGAGGGTCGCGCGCGAAGCGCGGGGCGGGATCTTGCTGCACCCCACCCGATCGCGCTGCGCGCGATCGACCTCCCCTGCAGGGGAGGTAAAGCAAGATTCACTTCGGCCGTGCCACGAAGGTCATGCGGGATTGATTGTGACCGATGTTGGTTTCCGCGCGGGCCGCGAGGAAATCGGCTTGCTCGAGCTTTTCGATCATCCCGGCTTCGCCGTAACGCGATAGCCCGAGCCGCGAGCGCAACTGCCGGTAGTCGGAAAGCACCGTGCGCGCCAGACCGCGGAGCGCAGCCGCGAGGAAACCGTTTGCGGCGGCAAAGTTGAGGAGGGCCATCGCATCGGTCAGGAGCGAAGTGTGCGGCGGCACCACGTCGCCGATCACGAGAAGCCCTGCCGGCCGGAGCAGCCGCCGGAACAAGATGAGCAGCGCAGAAAGCTCGGATGTCGCGAGATATTGCGCGACCGAGTTCATGACCACGAGATCGAGCGAGCGGTCGGGGAGCTCGCGGATGGCGTCGGGTGCCAGCACCTCGATCGCAGGATGACCCTGAAATCTGCCGGCGAGTCTCGCGCGCGCCTGTGGGGCCGCCTCGACGAGGATCAGTTTTCTCGCCGCGGCGGCTATGCGGTCGGCGTGCAAGGCATCGCCGCACCCGTAATCGAGGATCACTGCCGAGGAGGAGGGAATATAGCCGGCAATGTCCTCTGCGATCGTGCGGTAATGCACGTCGCGGTGGCGCGCGTTGACGTAGAGAGAGTGCTCGGAATCCCAGAAGGCGATCCAATCGCCCATGGCTTGGTCCCCGGCTGGTCGGCGCGCGAATATAGGCGAAGCCCCAATGTGCGCCAGGCATTTGCGGATTCGATCAGCAGGATGAAGGGCAGATCGGTGACGAGCTAACCGCGCCAGAGCTTTCGCAACGGCCCGTCTTTGCCGTAGACCGGATCGGCGTCGGGAAGGGGAACCTGGGGAATGAGCGCTTTCGCGCGTGCGTGCTCGGCCGGCGTGGCGCGGCAAAGATCGTAGGTTCCCTGCGCCGGATACGCGCCGACGATGAGGAAGTCGCGGCTCGCCGCGACGCGCTGATGCCCGGTGCCGGCGGGCAGCACCGCGACGTCGCCGGCTTCGATCTCGAGCTCCTCGCCGGACTTGCCGCCGAACCGCACGCGAGCGCGGCCGGCGGCGACGCCCAGCGCTTCGTGGATCATCGAATGGAAATGCGTGAACGAATAGATGCCGTTGCGCCACGAATCGCTCCAGCCGTTCTCGGCCAGAATGCGCTCGACGAGCGCCGCCGGATCCTTTTGGCCCGAAACATCGATCGCGCGGCGATAGACGAGCAACGGCAGCGTCGGATTGTTGGGAACCGTGCCGTCGTCACCGAACCGCATCGTGACGGGCGTGACCGGATCGCTTTTGTGCGCGGCCTGCGGCATGGGCGGAAACTCTAAGGCATCAATGACGACGGAGCGATGCAGTTCCTCGTGATCCCGGGCCCGAGCCCCGGATCGTGGTCCGGGGCAGGCTCTGCGAGGGAACCCGGGATCCATGGCCACGGGCCGTGCCCTTCGGCGCTCAGTGTCCATGAGTTGCGGGCTCGCGCCCGCGGCGCGCCCCGGAATGACGACTCCGAGTAAATAGGGTCACCCCTTGTGCGCGCGCATCAGCTCGACGAAGCGCGCGAACAGATAATGGCTGTCGCGCGGGCCGGGCGAAGCCTCGGGATGATATTGCACCGAGAACACCGGCCGGTCCTTGAGCGCCAGCCCGCAATTCGAGCCGTCGAACAGCGACACGTGGGTTTCCGTGGCGTCCGGCGGCAGGGTGGCGCGATCGACCGCAAAGCCATGGTTCATCGACGTGATCTCGACCTTGCCGGTCGTGAGGTCCTTGACCGGATGGTTCGCGCCGTGATGGCCCTGGTGCATCTTCACCGTCCTGGCGCCGACCGCGAGGCCCAGCATCTGATGGCCGAGGCAGATGCCGAAGGTCGGGATGCCGGCGTCGATCACGCTGCGGATCACCGGCACCGCGTATTCGCCGGTCGCGGCCGGATCGCCGGGGCCGTTGGACAGAAACACGCCGTCGGGTTTGAGCGCCAGAATGTCCTCGGCCGAGGTCTGCGCCGGCACCACCGTGACCTTGCAGCCCGTGCCGGCGAGCAGGCGCAGGATGTTGCGCTTGATGCCGTAATCGAGCGCGACCACGTGGAATTGCGGATTTTCCTGCCGGCCGTAGCCCTTGCCCCATCGCCACGGCGTCTCGTCCCAGGTGAAGCGCTGGGCGCTGGTCACCATCGGCACGAGATCCATGCCGACGAGCCCCGGCCAGGCGCGGGCCTCGGCCTCGAGCGCGGCGAGATCGAACTTGCCCGAGGGCGCGTGGGCGATCACCGCATTGGGCATGCCCTTCTCGCGGATCCGGCCGGTCAGCGCCCGCGTGTCGATGCCGCAGAGCCCGATGATGCCGCGGCTTTTGAGCCATTGGTCGAGATGGCGGGTGGCGCGGTAGCTCGACGGCTGGGTGATCGCGGTGCGCAGGATCACGCCGCGCGCGCCGGGGGTCGCCGCGAGATTGACGGTCTCGATGTCCTGCTCGTTGGTGCCGACGTTGCCGATGTGCGGGAACGTGAAGGTGATGATCTGCCCGGCATAGGAAGAATCGGTCAGAATCTCCTCGTACCCGGTCATGGCGGTGTTGAAGCAGACCTCGCCGACCGCGTGGCCGGTGGCGCCGAATCCGATCCCTTCCAGCACCGTGCCGTCGGCAAGCACGAGCAGGGCGGTGGCCGTGGGCTCCGTCCAGGCGGACTCTTGTTTGGCGGTCATCGGCGGACTACATAGTCGCCTCGCCCGCCGCCGTCAAAGAGGCTGGTTGTGGATTGGGGATGGCGGTGCCGCTCCGCCGGCAGCGGATGAAAACACGATGATCGTCCTGGAATCGACCGTGACATGTCCCCATTGCGGGCACCGCTCGATCGAGCGGATGCCGGAACAGGCGTGCCGGATCGCCTATGATTGCAAGGGCTGCGGCGCTCGCCTGGTGCCGCTTGCGCACGATTGCTGCGTGTTCTGCTCGTACGG
>WNFZ01009284.1_pt1 | contig 11514 bp, 10 predicted proteins | sample 5400081 | NCBI WGS metagenome assembly WNFZ01 (sample SAMN13153365, study PRJNA577476) | soil metagenome | isolation source: 80 cm soil or saprolite under grassland replicate 1 | place: USA:California | collected 2016-06-15
CGAGATCGTGGGCGCGTGGAGTGACGGGAGCCTCGGCCCCGACCATGAGGTGACGATGCTGTCGTACTCCACCGACCGGGGGCGGACGTTCAGCACCCCCACGCCGGTGTCGGTGACTGCTGACCGCTCCGCCTATTCCGCCCCGGCCATCTCCCCCGACGGCCGCAGCGTCTACGTGACCTATATGGCCTGGGGGCAACCGTTCCAGGCCACCACCGCCAGCCCTCGCCCCGAGCACGGCGTCCTCCGCATGGCGAGCATCGGTGCGAATGGCGCCCCTGGTGCCTTTACGACGCTGTACGACGGGCCGTTCGGCGACGCCCGGGGGAGCTCGCAAGGTCGCATCTTGTACAACGAGTTCCTGGGTGACTACGTGTACGCGATCGCCACCAGGACCTACGGGATGGGGGTCTGGACCGAGGTTCGACGCGCGGCCGACTGCCCGGCCATGGATGCCTGGCGCCAGCGGTCGGTCGACGCCGGCCACCTGGTGTTCCCGGCGCCCTGGGCGCTCGGCGGGGTCGGGGACTGCCCGGCGAGCTTCGGAAACAGCGACATCTTCGGGGCCACCACCGGCTGACCCGGGAGACCAGGGCGCGTGGGTGCTCAGAGGCATACCGGTCCCGCCCAGAACCTCGGCACCATATTGACCAGAGGACTCAGAGGGTCGCCAAGAGGGTCAACGCCTTGACGGCGCGGGGCGAGCTCGCCCACCTCGACCGGGGCCAGAGCGATGATCCACCCCGCGACTGTTACCTTGAACTCACCTGCGTCGTCGGTGGAAACGTCTGGAAGGGCTTGAGAAGAGGTGGTAATGGCGCCACCTGAGTCCGGTGCCTCGGGGACACCCTCGACAGGCGAGGCCGATGTTCGCCAGCTCGTGGAGCGATACGTCCAGCGGCTGAAGGGTGAGGGCGCCATCCGATCCCCTGCGGTGGAGCGGGCGTTTCTCAGCGTTGAGCGCCACCGTCTGCTGCAGACCTTCTACCGGCCGCCAGGACCCCGCGGCAGCCCACCGGTTCACCATGACCCTGCGCATCCCCTGGCTGAGCATCTTGAGCTCATCTATTCCAACACCGCGCTTGGGACGCGGTTCGTGGATGGGATGCCGGCAAGCTCGACCTCTCAGCCGTCGCTGGTCGCCGAGATGCTCGAGCTGCTCGAGCTGGCACCGGGAACCAAGGTCTTGGAGATCGGGGCGGGCACTGGCTACAACGCCGCGCTCATGGCCGAGATCGTGGGCGACCAGCGCATGGTGGTGACCGTGGACATCCTGGGCGACGTGGTCGAGCAGACCCGGTGGCTGCTGGCTCGGGCCGGCTACCCGGGAATTGCCGTGCTGCTGCGCGACGGGATCGACGGCGCTCCAGAGCGGGCGTCGTTCGATCGGATCGTGGCCACGGTGGGCTGCTCGGACCTGTCACCGAAGTGGGTCGAACAGCTCGCCGATGACGGCCGCATGCTCGTGCCGCTGGACCACGCTGGCGGCCATCCCCTGTTCCTGCTCCACAAGGAGCACGGCGGGCTCCAGGGACGGGTCGCCAGTTGGGCCGGGTTCATGCCCGTCCGCGGCCCGCTCCACCTCGACGGGCTGTGGCCGGTCGGGGTCCTCACGGAGGAGTCCGGCGAGCCGATCAACGAGCGGGATCCCTGGCCGGGGTTCGCGACCGCGGGGCCGCCGCCCGGGCGTGGCTGCTCCGCCGACGAGAGCGACTTTGGCTTCTTTCTCAGCCTGGCGGACCGCCGGGCCTGCTGGGCGCCTGGTGGGGTGGGGCTGAGCGAGGGCCGCAACGGCTGGGCTGTCGCCGGCCCCGACAGTATCCGCTGGTGGGGGGACGCCTCGCTGGTGGAGGACCTCGATCGCCTCCACTCCGCGTGGCTTTCGTGTGGCCGACCTGCGGTTGGGGACTACCGGGTGGCGTTCGCGCCCATCGAGGAGGACTCCGCTCCGCCGCCCCAGGGTTGGGCTGTTGATCGCCGGTTCTTCCGCGAGCTCGTCTGGCTCCCCAGCCGCGGCGCGAGGCCCGCCGCCTCGACGCCGATGCCTTGACGAGCAAGCGCCGCCCTTCGGGGGCGAACCGCCCGAACCGACAGGGTGGAATGTCCTCTTATGGCAGGTTGACGTAGCCGTGGCGGGTCTTCCACAGGTAGTACTTCTCGAACGCGACCTTGGCCGCGTGGGACTGGGGCCCAGGGATCATCACGCCGTGCTTGCGTGGCGGCAGCATCCGGTCCGCCAGAATCACCACACCGTTGTTGCCGGCGTCCATGATGCACACCGCCGGCATCTCGGCGAACGACTCCCGCCTGGTCGGCTGCTCCCCACGGATCTGGGAGGCGATGTTGCTGGCGGCAACGTGGGCCATGGTCTCGGCCGGGAAGCCGGTCTTCGGCACGCCGACGGGGTTGGCCGTCTGCCAGGGCACGCTCACGGCCGTGCCGATCCCCGCGGCGTAGACGTTGGGGGATGTCTTGGTCTGGTAGGTGTCCTCCACCTCGATGAAGCCGTTGGGGTTGCCCAGGCCCGAGTTCCGCACCACCTCGGCGCCCACGAACGGCGGGACGATCACCGCGTAGCGGAACGGCAGCCGGCGACCGTCGGCCAGCCGAATCTCGCCTGGCACGACCTCATCGATCGAGGTGTCGACGATGGCCTGGATCCCGGTGCGCTTCAGGAACATTCCGAGCAGCCGCTCCCCGCCGGGCAGGCCGCCGATCCCGAAATGGCCGAGGAAGGGCTCGGCGGTCACGTAGCTGATCGGCACCCGCTTCTTGAGCCCGTGCTTGCGCAGCTGGTAGGCGACGTTGAACACGAACTCGTAGGCGGCCCCGAAGCACCCGGTGCCCTGTCCGGCGACGACCACCACTGGTCCGGGATCGGCCAGCAGCCGCTTCCAGCCTTCGGCGGCGGCCAGGGCACCCTCCAGGGAGGTGATGGCATGGGTGGGGCCGCCGGGCCCGGCACCGGGGATGGGGGAGAAGTCCTCCAGATAGCCGGTGGCGATCACCAGGTGGTCGAAGCCGTGGGTGCCCTTGGAGGTCTCCACCTGCTGCAGTTGGCTGTCGATCCGGGTCGCCTCGGCGTGGACGAACTCCACCTCGTGGGAATCGAAGGTTGGCGCCACGGGAAAGGTGATGTCCTGTGGCTTGCGCCTGCCGAACGGGATCCAGATGAACGACGGGTTGAACACGAACCGGTCGGTCTTGGAGACCACCGTGACGTCGACGTCGCCCTGCAGCTCGTGCTTGACGGCCAATGCCGCGGTCAGACCGGCGAAATTGGACCCAAGCACCAGCACCTTCGGAGCCATGGCCCCCACCTCCGCTGTGTCGTCCTCATGCCAGTCTGGTTGCCAGAGGGTAGTCCCGCCAGTTCGGTCGTCCACCGCCTGGCCGGATCTGGTTTACGGCCCGCGATGTGCAGGTCTACACGCTGACGGCACTCTGTTCGAGCTGCACGCTTTCTCCCGCTGCGCCCTTGCCGCTGATGATCGGTTCCCGGCACTCGAGGTTACCCAGGAACTGCTCCAGCTTGCTGCGGCGCTGGAGCACGCGACCGCCGAGGGCCCGGCCGGCTCACCGCCGCCGCGGTGGTGTCGCTGCTGCTGACCGGGCTGCTGACGATCGCGCTGGCGACGGCTCTGGCGCATCTTGGCGTGGTTGGGGCTTGCCGGCGTACGGCTGTGGGCACCCCGGACAGCGGGGTGACACCCTAGCCTGGGCATATTGGGCAGACGTCGGTGTGCGGCCCCCACCGACCACACGGGGGCCGCACACCGACCAGCCCGCGCGGAACCCCAGCGAAGCCAACCGCTACTCGATACGGTGACGCCATGAGCGTGCTCCGTTCCATCCTGTTGTTCGTGTTGGCCGCGCTCGCCGAGATCGGCGGCGCGTGGCTGGTCTGGCAAGGGGTGCGCGAGCACCACGGCGTGCTGCCGGTCGGGGCCGGGATCTTGGCGCTGGGCGCCTATGGGTTCGTGGCGACCTTCCAGCCCGATCCGCACTTCGGGCGGGTCCTGGCCGCCTACGGCGGCGTGTTCGTTGCCGGCTCGCTGGCCTGGGGTGTGGTGGTGGACGGCTTCCGACCAGACCGGTTCGACCTGCTCGGTGCCGCCATCTGCCTGCTCGGCGTGGCCGTGATCCTCTACGCCCCCCACCACAACTAGACCGCAAGGAGCAGCCATGTCGAAAGCCAGCAAGGCGGTCGGGCGTCGGCTGGTCAACGAGGTCCTCAACTGCGGCCGGTTGGACCTGATCGACGAGCTCTACGCGCCGGAGTTGGCACGGGCCGCGCGACGATGGATCAGCCCGTTTCGGGCGGCGCTCCTGGATTCGAGGTCCACGGCGCCGTCGTCGAGCGGCGTGTCTGTCAGATAGCGGTCAGTATTGCGGAAGAGTCGGGACTTGGCAGGCGCTGTCCAGATGCGATCCTGGCCGCCAAGGTTCCGTTGGGCTCCGAGGGTCGAGGTGCGCCGGTCAAAGCAATGGCGTGTGCGCGCAAGCTGGCGGGCCGGTCCCAGGGAGGCGTCCAACTCTTGGTGCTGTCCAAGCTGCTTCGTCTCGGCGATGACAAGGACCTCCGCCGGATGGAGGGCATCGTGGGTCCTGTCAATGCGTTGGAAGCCGAGATGCAGGCCCGCTCGGACGCCGAGCTGCGCGGGCTCACCGACGTCTTCCGCAAGCGGCTGGCGGAGGGTGAGAGCCTCGATGATCTGCTCCGCGAGGCGTTCGCCGCCGTCCGTGAGGCATCCCGCCGCACGCTCGGCAAGCGCCATTTCGATGTCCAGCTCGTTGGCGGTTTGGCGCTGCACTGGGGCCACATCGCCGAGATGCGCACCGGCGAGGGCAAGACGCTGGTCGCCACCTTGCCAGGCTATTTGAACGCGCTGACTGGGCAGGGTGTGCACATCGTCACCGTCAACGACTACCTGGCCAAGCGTGACGCCGAGTGGATGGGCGCCATCTACCGGTTCCTCGGGCTGGACGTCGGCGTGATCTTGGCTTCGATGACGCCGCGGGAGCGTCGGACCAGCTACGCCGCCGACATTACCTATGGGACGAACAACGAATTGGGCTACGACTACCTGCGCGACAACATGGCGCTGTCTTGGGATGAGCTGGTGCAGCGTGGCCACAATTACGGGATCGTGGACGATGTCGACTCGACCCTGATCGACCAGGCCCGTACGCAGCTGATCATCTCCGGCCCGGCCGAGCAGGGGACTCGGTACTACCGGCAGTTCGCCCGGATGGCTCTCGAGTTGCAGCGCGACATTCACTATGAGGTCGACGGGCAGCGGCGCACGGTCGTAATGACTGAGGAGGGCGTGGCCCGGGTGGAGGAGACGCTGGGGATCGAGAACCTGTACGAGTCGGTGAACACGCTGCTGGTGCGGCACCTGCAGAACGCGGTGCGGGCCAAGGAGCTCTACAAGCGCGACCGGGATTACGTCGTCCGCGATGGTGAGGTGCTGATCGTGGATGAGTTCACCGGCCGGATGGTGGAGGGGCGCCGCTACTCCGAGGGGGTGCATCAGGCGATCGAGGCCAAGGAAGGCGTGCGGATCAGGGAGGAGAACCAGACCTACGCGACCATCACGCCGGAGAACTACTTCCGGTTGTACGACAAGCTGGCCGGGATGACTGGTACCGCCAAGACCGAGGAGGCGGAGTTCAACCACATCTACCGGCTGGGTGTGGTGGAGATCCCGACCAACCGGCCGATGATCCGCATCGACCATCCCGAGGTCATCTACAGGACCGAGCAGGCAAAGCTCGCTGCCGTGGTGGAGGAAGTCACCCTTCGGCACTCCACGGGCCAGCCGATCCTGATCGGGACGGTCTCGATCGAGAAGTCGGAGCGGGTGTCCCGCATGTTGGAGCGGCGTGGCATCAAGCACAGCGTGCTCAACGCCAAGCACCATGAGCGTGAGGCGCACATCATCGCCCAGGCCGGTCGGCTGGGCGCGGTGACGGTGGCGACCAACATGGCCGGGCGTGGCGTCGACATCATGTTGGGCGGCAATGTGGAGTATCTGCCGGCCGAGCGCAGCGCGGCGGAGGTCGCCGCCGAGCGTGACGAAGTGGTTCAACTTGGTGGGTTGTGTGTGCTTGGGACTGAGCGCTATCAGTCGCGGCGGATCGACAACCAGTTGCGTGGCCGTTCTGGGCGGCAGGGGGATCCGGGGGAGTCGCGGTTCTTCCTGTCGCTCGAGGACGACTTCATGCGCGGACTGAGCACCCAGGCAATGGCCAGCCTGGTCAGCCTATTCGATCACGGGATCCTCTCCGATGGCGCGCCCATCACCCACCGGCCGATGAGCCGCACCATCGCTTTACTGGAGCGATGGAGCGAGTCGTCCAACCTCCGGTGGCGCGGGCGAGTCTTCGCTTACGACGAGGTCATGAACGAGCAGCGTGAGGTCGTCTACAGGACTCGTCGGGCCATCCTGAAGGGCGATGACCTTCGCGAGCGCGTACGGGGCTTTATCGGCGATGCGATCAAGGGTCTGGTCGCGGAGTACTGCCCGCGGGCCAACCGTCCCGCAAGCTGGGATCTGAACGGTCTGCTGAGCGCGCTTGCGGAGCTCTACCCTGGGAGCATCCGCAGACAGGAGCTAGGTTCTGGGGCGGTTGACCGCTCCAGGCTCGAGGCCCTGTTGTTAGCGGACGCCGGGCGCGCCTACAAGGACCGTGAGGCCGAGCTCGGCGCCGAGCTGCTGGAAGAGCTGGAGCGCGCCGTGCTGCTGACCGTGCTGGACCGGCACTGGCGCCAGCATGTGTACGAGATCGACTGCCTCCAGGATGCCATCAGGGTGCTCGCCACCGGTCGAGCCGACCCACTGGTTGAGTATCAGCGCCGGACGTTGGAGCTGTTCCGGGCTATGGAGGTGCCGCTCAAGCGCGAAGCGGTTGGCTACATCTTCAGCGCCTCGGTGCAGCGGGCCGGCTGAGCAGCGTGACGAGGCGGAAAGGGATGGAGGGTGCAGCTGCTTGAGGTGAACTCCTTCGGGGTTCGGTCTGCGATCGTGAGACTCCAGCATCCTCAGACCCCGATGCGCTTCATGCTGTTTCCCATGCTTCACCTGGGATCGGCTGACTTCTATCGTGAGGTCGCGACTCGTCTCCGTGGGTGTCAGCTCGTGGTCGCCGAGGGAATCCGCGGGAGATCGACGGCCGCCTCGGCGCTCACCAGGGCCTATCGGCTCCTGCGCCACAGCCGCCGGCTCGGTCTGGTGGTCCAGGAGCTTGACCTGAATGGCCTGGGCGTTCCCGTGGTTCGGCCGGACATGAGCGCCGCCGAGTTCGGGCGGCGGTGGCGGCAGTTTGCTGTGGTCCCGCGGTTGCTGGACTGGTGGCTGGTGCCCCTGTTCGCGGCCGGCATGGCGCTGTTCGGCTCGCGCCGGTTCCTGGCGAGGGCGCTCGGCAGTCTCGACGACCTGCCGATTCGCGAGGAACCGGTTCACGAAAGCTTCGAGGCCCTTGACAGGCTGATCCTCGACGAGCGGGACAGGTTGCTGCTGGACGCACTGGCCTTCATCCACGAGCAACGCTGCCATGAGCCGATCGCGGTCGCCGTGGTCTACGGCGCCGAGCACCTGCGCGCCGTCGTCCACGACCTCTCCGCGCGCTTCGGCTATCGTCCTGTGGGCGCTGACTGGCTCGACGTGTTCGAGTTCTGAACGGGCCGGGTCGGCGCTCCGGACGAGTTCGGACAATCTCCCAGCATGTGCACCCAACGTTCCACATCCGAACACCCCACCACCAGCAACACCCCTGGTCAACGGCCCGGTCATCCGCCTGCCGGGCCCCTACGCCAAGGCGCGGGGATGGGGTGCCGCCATTGGGGCTGAGTCCGAGTAGGGCCGAATCGAACCTCAGCCGAGCTCGAGCGCCCGGCGGGCTGATGGGAGGGCGCGCTGGCCGGCTGGGCTGGCGGCACGCACGGCGACGATGCAGGCCACCGGCACGTGGCGGACGAGCAGCACCCCGTTGGGAGCCCGGAACACGCACAGGCCGTGGCCGGCGAGCTGGCGTGGCGAGATCTCCAGCAGCAGGTCGACGCGTGTGCGCTTGCCGACTCGGGCGTCGGCGTCAGCGGCGAGGTGGACGTGGCTGCGCCGACCGGGCAGTAGCCCACCAGCGGCGATCCCGGCCACAGCGCCGACCGAGGTCCCATGCCACAGCGACCGTGACGGCGTGAGCATGACCCAGCTGGCCTCCAGGGCCGCTCGGGTGACCGGCATGCCCTCCAGGGAGTGTCCTTGGCAGGCGCGCACCCGGTCGCCGGCGAGCTGGAGTCGTCCCTTGTCGTTTCGGCGCACCGCCTCCTCCAGGTTGGCGCGGCTCATGCCCAGGGCGGCCAGGACCTGGTCGACCGGCGCCCAGCCCGCGGCGTCCATGTCCAGACCCGCCCCGCCCGCGCCGTGCCGCAGCAGCCATGACAGCCGCTTGGACAGGCGGATGGTCGCTCCTGCGCTCACGGAAGGTGTGCCTGGATCGTAGCCAGCACCCTGGCCACTCGAGGGTCGTCCAGCGCACCCGGGCGGTGGACGGCGAGGTAGGGGCGGCGCGGAGCGCACGCTCCAGCGCGACCCGGTGCGGCCGTCCGGGCGGCGGCAGGATCAGCTGCGCTCCGGTCAGATCAGCCAGCAGCAGCGAGCGGTGGCGGGCCAGGGGATGGTTGGGCTGCAGCAGGGCAACCTGTGGATAGGTCGCCAACACGACGACCTCGAGATCGTCTGGCAGCACCTCCAGGACGCCGACGCCCAACTGCGCCTGGCCGGAGCGGATCGCCTCCAGCATGTCATCGCGGCGGCAGGTGCGCAGGCGAAGCCGCAGGCCGCTGGCGTCCAGCAACTGCCGCACCGCGCCGGAGAGCACGTACAGGAAGGCGCCCTCGCCGGCGGCGAGCACGACCGGTCGAGTCGGCGCCGCGCCGGCGAGCTCGCTGAGGAAGACCGCGAACTGGTCGTCGAGTTGCCGCGCGAACCGTGCGACCGCCTGACCTTCGGGGGTGAGTTCCAGTCGGCGGCCTTCGCGGCGGTACAACGGGCGACCAAGTGTCCTGGCGAGGTTTCGTACCTTGACGTGCAGGGCCGGTTGGGAGATGTGGAGTTCCTCGGCGGCGCGGGTGAAGTTGCGGTGCTCGGCGAACACTGCGAAGGCGGCCAAGGCCTCGGAGGACAGCCGGTCGTTCATAATCTAGAACTATAGTTTAATGCGTGATTGATAGTTCCCTTCGAATCCCCGATCCCTGAGACTCGACCTATGACCCCAGACCTACTACCTGTTGCACCTCGACTCGGCGTCGACATCGGCCGGGTCATCATCGACGGCGACCACCACCCCAGCGGGGACGACACGGCGTTCCTCAACGGCGGTACCGAGCAGATGCTGCGCACCCCGCCGGTCGACGGGGCGTTGGACACCCTCGCCCGCCTGGTCCGGCGGTTCGGCGGCCGTGTCTGGCTGGTGTCCAAGTGCGGCCCCCGCGTGCAGCAGCGCACCCGACAGTGGCTTGTCCACCACCAAGTGCATCAGCACACCGGCATCCCACCATCGCACCTGCGGTTCTGCCGACAGCGACCCGACAAGGCCCAGCACTGCGCACAGCTGGCGATTACTCACTTCGTGGACGACCGCGTCGACGTCCTGGTCGCCCTCGCCGGCATCGTGCCACACCGCTACCTGTTCGGCCCTCACGGCGATGCACCGGTCCCACCTGGTGTGCAGCAGACGCCGACCTGGGCCGATGCCGAAACCGCAATCCTGGCCACGCTGGACCAGACACCACGGGCCATCGTGCAGCCGGCAGGCCGAAGTCATCAGCCGCCGGTTCCTGATGAGGATGGGTAGCCGCACGGACGTCAACGTGCTCCTGATCGACGCCTCGACCGGGCAGCCCATCAAACACAGCGTGATGCCGGCAGATCAGTTGCCCTACAGCTTCGCGGTTGCGACCACCCTGCACCGGGAGGCGTGCCGGTCATACAGCGCCCCGAACGCCTCTGGGTCGCCCTCGGCGACCGGGGGGCGACCTCGATCCAGGTGAAGTCGGTCTGCGCGACCAGGAACTGGAGACGCGTTCCGAGCGTGATCCGTGCCGGGACGCCAGCCACCCGCGCCGTCACGGGGGTACGGATTCGGTGGTGTGGACCGAGATGCAGGGCATGATTACTCCTGGTGGTTTCAGAATCCGATGGCTTCGCGGAGCAGCAGGACGGTGCGGTACCCGGGGTGGAGTTCCGCGTTGAGGATGAGAAGGCGGTTGATGGCGCTGGGTGACCCGTAGACCGCCTGGGCGCGGGCATTTTCCAGCGGGAAGGCGTGCTCTTCGACGCGGCGCAGCGCGGTGCTCAGGTCGGGTACCACCTTCTGCGCCCCGACGATCCAGATCGCGCGGGCGGCACCGCCGGCGTAGGCGGGTAGTTGGCTTCCGCTGGCCGAGGCGACCACGAGGGAGCCGGTTTCAGTGACCGCGGCGACGCTGCCCACGACGAAGTCGGGGCTGGCGAGCAGCCGCCGGATGTCGTCGCGGGAGGTGACGCGGTCCATGGCCAGGACGCGTGGCTTGACGGCCTGGTACCGCCCGCTGGTGTTGATGTCCTCATCGATGCCAGACAGGCGGAGGGTCTCGCTGGACGAGGTGAAGACGCTGGCGCCCTCGGGTATCAGATCTTTGACGCGGGTACGCGCGGCGGCGGCGTCGTCGAGGATTTCGACGGTGAAACCGTGTGCCGTCAGCGCAGTGGCCGCCCGCTCCAGGCGCTGCGCAGGCGCCGGGTCGGCGAACAGTGTTGCCGGAATCGGGGTAGTCATGGTGCCTCCTGGGCTGGTCGTGGTGTGGCGGGTCGTAGGGCGCAGGTGGTGCCGGATCGGCGTTGCCCGGTCCACGGCGCGGGCAGGGTGGTGGCTTCGGGTGTCAGCCCAAGGCTCATCGTCATGGTGGCTACTCGGCCTGGCCCATGCGCTTCCACTCCGCGTACAGGTGGTCGTAGACCCCCATCGCAACGGACACGCCGAAGCGGACGCCCGGGCGCGCCGGGCCCAGGTCCCAGCTGCCGGGAGATATTGGTGTAGCCATGGTCACCGTCTTCCTTTCGCCGAAGACTTGTTCCCGGCCGGCGGGTTAGCGGCCGCCTCAGGGGCCGTCGCGGGCGCGCCCGAGCTCTTGGATGTAGGCACGGCCGGACGCGGTGTCGCCGTCCCCTGGATGGTGCCCGGGTGCGGCATCGGGCTGCTGTGGGATGGGTGCTGGAGGAAGCGTCCACGCCGGCGGTGTAGTCGGTGCCGCCGGGAGTGGTCAGGGTGCCGGTCAGGCGCGATCGCGGGGCGGAGGAGCCGGTCATGATGTCGCTGAGCTTTCCTGGTCGCTGGATCGGGTTCGTCTTTAGCGATACGACGACACGACCGCTTGGAATGTGAGGCGACGCGCCGACCTCACAGTCCGGTGCGCTGTTTCGTCGAGCTGGTGAGGGCGGATGACGGAGGAAGGGCGGCATCATGAGC
>WNFZ01013200.1_pt1 | contig 11508 bp, 9 predicted proteins | sample 5400081 | NCBI WGS metagenome assembly WNFZ01 (sample SAMN13153365, study PRJNA577476) | soil metagenome | isolation source: 80 cm soil or saprolite under grassland replicate 1 | place: USA:California | collected 2016-06-15
TGCTTTCAGCCTCGGGCTACTAATGGTTAAGCAACTTGGTTTTACCAGATCGTTCTACCTTGTAATCAGAGCAATGTCCCTTAACTACTGTTCACATGGGAGCTTGTTTTCTAATTGTTTGTCTACTTAGCCTGCCTTCTCCGGTCTTGCATTTGCCTACTTTTAATCGTAGGCCTTGAATAGGAAGTCTAGTTTGTGCCGTGCCCGGTCCCTGAGACCGATGGCCATTGGGACCTAGGGACGTATGCTCCTTTGAAACTTACATTTTAATGAGGCTTTTCCAGTCTTCATAGTCTAGATATTGAGAGGTAAACAAAGAATGAGCATCAAAGAAGAGGCTCACCACGGTATACAACTCCAACCACCTTATCAAGCAGCTAGGCTACCTCTCAACTATAAGTAAAGGGATGCAACACGCCAGAAATAGGAATTATGGACAAATGGTACAGCTTAAATCATGTCACCTGGGTTTGATGTACTAGTCACTCCTGTTTTCTGATGTCAGCTATTTATGCACAGTCTTTGCCCCTTCACTGCACTCATCTATGAGGAGTTACCTAGTATACCTCCACCACTTAGTAGAGTTAGCCACCGACTAAGTAAAGGAATACACTAAAACAGATGTAAATAGATAGGAGACACCTATGTTAAGGCTTCCTAAGCCACATGTTCCAGTTGATTTCTACCTAGATAAGCAATAATGTTGGATTTCAATAAACCCGGTCCCTGAGACCGATGGCCATTGGGACTAGGGACTGTGACAAAAAACCAGGTACCAAGTGAATTGAAAACATAAGTTGCTGGATGACTGATGTTGGCTTAAAATATGGTTATAATGCCAAGGTCTTTGGGGAGAATTAGTTAAAGATAATAAAAGAACTCATGAAAAAGACTGACCTCGTGATAATGGAAAAGGCGTAAGAGAAAAACTTGCTTGTAACTTGTTCTACTACTTGTCTAAAATGTAGAGAAGAGAAAGGGAAAGCTAATGAGGGTGAATTATTTATACACTTGTTATGATTGTGGAAAGATAAAGGATGACACATTTATTAGACCTGTATTTGGACTTTGAAGCGGCCGTAATACCTTAAAGGGTGAAAGTCTAGGTCAAATAAGTATGAGCTCTCCTGATAAAGATCTCACTTATCTATGTTTAGACTGTATAAAATCTAGAAACTAGTTTATTTCTACTATTTAACATGTTATTCTTATTTAGATAAATTAGGTTTTGGGTAGCAAAAGGGCAGATGAAATATGAGGAAGTAATAGATGGATTAATGTGCGCCGTCTGTAAGGTATTTTGGATACAAGAGATATAGGAAACGTTTATAGAGTTACCAAAGGATATCATGATTTTATTTATGTGTGTCCTAAATGTTTTAAGGAGAAGAAAATCAATCAAGTTATGAGTTGATATGAATTCCTTTCATTAGTTGTTAGGATCTTGATTTAAGTCACCTTCATTATCACCATACAAGTAACCTTCTGGTGAGTAGAAAGTGATAGTATAAGGTATCTTTCCGCAACACTTAACATTAAACCCCTCAATGATATACCCATATCCTTGAAAGTTAACTCTTTTATCGTCATTGTCAATCTTACCTAATGATACCTGTCCTGGTAGTATTATTGCATACTCGTCAATTAAAGGTATGTAGCCGTCTCCTTTATCTTGACCAATATCACTAGTTCTATGTATGTATGTTCCTGCACTGGATCCATCACTTTGATTGTAACGACTTAGCATAATATTATCAGTTAATGTAAATGTAAAGCTCATTTCTGATTTTCCTAATGTTGAGGATAATCTATCTGGATAGGTAAGCTGGGTTAAAGAATTATACGGCAATCTAGCGTGGTTCTTACCGCCTCACTCATATGGAACAAAGCTTTGAAGTACATTTCTAATTTATCCTTTTTCCCACTATCTACACTATATTCAAAGACAGAACCAGTAGGATATACCTTTTCCTTCTCCATACTGTAGGATTTGTCTACTCCCATAACCCTTGTTTCTCTAGACTTCTTGTATCTACGGTCTAGGTCTCCATCAAAAGTAAACTCTATACTACCCTCTCATTCTACTACTAAGGGGTCGAACCAGGTCCCATTATTAACAAACTAAATAAACCGACCAAAGATAGCCATTGCTGGGACTCGAACCCAGGACAAAATCATTAACAGTGATTTGCTCTACCGCTGAGCTACAGTGGCCTTATTTTTTATCCAAAGCAAAAGGGGGAGTTTAGATTTCAAATCTTAAAAGAATAAGTAGAACTGATAAACAAATTTGGGCAGCTTTGACTGGTTGGCAAGCCTTGGACATGGAGCCTCGTCCTTGGGCCAAGACCGGGGTTTGAGTCAAGAGCAATGAATTCATATTGAACAATCAATCATTAAAGGTCACTACGTACTAATGGATGATATTCACAAAGACTATCCATATTTAGTAATTCATAATGAAAAGAAACTTCAAGATCGAATCAATAAATATAACCCCATTTCAGTCTTACCTACATTTGCTAACACGTATTGACTCTACGGTGAGAGTGGTTCGGGAAAAAGCACCTACACCTATCAATTATTGAAAAAGAAAGGTTACATGGATAAAAATGTCTGTGTAAAGAAATCGCCTCATGGCAAGGCTCCTCGATTATGATTTGATAAATATGATGCTAACAAACAAGTTCTCTGAATTGAAGAAGTTAGAGAGAACTTCCCTAATAAGAATGATTGAATTAAACTGATTGATCGAAGGGATTTGTTAGAAACTAAAGGTGGGCATATTAGGAATAAATTTGAGCTTATTATTATTAATAGTCTTTTACCATCTTGAGAAGTTTACCCAGTGAATGACATTATTACTCAAACTGAACAAGGTGTTAAGAAGAGTTTTCTCAGGGAGAATAATTAAAGTAACTGAAAATAGTAAACAATTGGACTGATTAAAGCAACAGACTTTAAGTGATTTTTAATTTATTGAAAAAGACTCTCAAAACATTGAAGTTTTGACTGATGGAGCTGATCTAAATCTATATAAGAAATATTTCGATTCTTTCTAAAACCCCGCCCTAGGACCCATGGCCTACGGTCTAGGGGCCGGGCTAATAAAAAAGAATTATGTATAACATAGAACCCAAAACAATTCGCTTGACAATAGTGTATAATAAGGGTAGTTAATTCAGTTTATTTTGAAGCTAATCAAGCATCATGAAATACTCAAAACAAAGAAATAATTGGAAAGATAATCCAAAGAATTCAACTGTTTATACACCAAAATAAGTATAAAATTATATTTACACTTTACTTAAAAGGAAGGTAAAAGACGGCTTAATCCTTGATATTGGTAGTGGTTTAGGCAGCTTACATAATCCATGAAAAGAAGATGGTTATCGAACATTAGGAATTGATATTGATGAAAACAGTACCGCTGAGATGAAAACTGATTTCTTGAAGCTAAAACAATGAATCTATGATAGACCAAGTTTAATCTTATGTAACCCGCCCTTTAATGGTAATGGTGCTGGGAAAAAGTGAGTTAGAATGACCCGGTCCCTGAGACCGATGGCCATTGGGACCTAGGGACTTTGATAAGAATTTTGAATTATTTGGTAAAAATACGCCAATTGTCCTGTTTGTCTCAATTAGATTTAGAAACACTTATGTCAATAGCAAGAGAAAGAAGCAATTTATTAATGGAATTTATCCAAGGGTCTCCTCGACCATAACCCTACCAGTTAATGTATTCCCAGATATTGATTTTGGCTCAGAAATACTACTGTTTAATGTTGGAATTATGAGAAGGCAAGTTCTAATGTGTGATCCTATCCAATGCTCTTTTTGCAGTAAAGAATTAGAAGTTAAGAATGGTTGAATAAAGAACAGATATAAAGTATCTTTTTGAAGTAATAAACCAAAAATAGAAGATTGATCTGTTACTCTTGCCTTAAAAATAAATATGAAGATCAAAGATTAATTGACAGTACTAGAAGCAAAAACGGAGGAAGTAAACGGAAGACATTTAGATTGTATGAAAAAAGAAGATGTTTCCGATAATAAAATGAGATGAATAAAAGAGTAATTACGACAAATATAACAATTAATGTTGTTGGGAAAACTTCTAAAGGAAGATTAAACCGTACCAAAACGTAACAGCTTGAAAGAAAAAGACAGCCTAGACCAATAAGTTATGATTCTGAATACCTGTGAAACCCTAGAGTGGCTACTCCCTTTAGGTAGGCGTATATTGCTATAATTATAGTAAATGGGTAAACTAAGTATAAATCAAACTCGGATATATTACCTATTAAACGACTAGACCTAAACTGGGCTGAGAAGATTTGAACTTCTTTTTTCCGAATCAAACTCGGAGGTCTTACCTTTTAGACGACAACCCATATCTCGAAGAAGGAGACAGCTTGTACTCTGACGCTTACTAAGACAAGGGGGGGGGGGAGTTTTTCCTAATAAGAATAGATAAAAACATTAGAATTTCTTCAAAACCCCGCCCTAGGACCCATGGCCTACGGTCTCAGGGACCTAGGGACCTAAGACTTCAACTTGAAAAGTTGTTAAACTAAGATTAGCTTTATACTGATTAGTATATTTAGGATTCCCTATATCTCGTCTACGTTTACCAACCGAGATTAAGTCAGGAAGATCATCAGAAGAAGAGGTGGAATAGAAGCGTAGTCTGGTTGAAATCTTACTTTTAGGATTTTGGGGAGTTTTTTTAGTAGGAGAAGTAGTTCTAGGCGAAGCGTAATCAAGAGCACCTGAAGCTAATTCATAAATAAAGCTAATAGCAAGAAGAAGGATAAAAATTATAGCAGTCCAGTATCCAAAGAAAGAAATGTGATAAAGAGAAACTACTAAGGGATAAAAGAAGATTAAATCGGCCCCAAAAAGTAGAATAGAGAAAGAGCCAGAAGGTGCAGGCAGTTTAGTATTGGGAGGGGATTAGCTATGAAGAGTATAATCAATAGGGTAATAGTCCCTATAACCATGGAATGATTTCCATTGGGACGTATCCACCAGGCTGTAGTCTCGGTGAACTGGGGAGTATCGAAGAAGATGACTCGAATAACTCGTAGGTAGTAGGCCGCACTAATAACGCTAACTAGGATTGCTATAGTCGCTAAGAACAAGTAGCCACTGTGGGTAGCTGAGTAAACCACCATCAGCTTAGCAAAGAAACCTACCAGTGGAGGTATTCCTGCCATGGAGAAGAGGGTGATAGCGAAGGTAAGGGCTAACGCAGGGTTCGACTGGATATTAGAGTTCCGGCTAATATGAGAAATGAACAGGATCGGAGGCTTTTTGGACAGCTCAGCGTTATCAAAGAGTGAGAAGCCAGCAGAAGATGGGGTATCCCATGCGGAGCCGGACCCATAAGAGTGATTACCAAAGGCCAGTAGCACGAAGAAGATGTTGGTGCTCGTAAGCACGTACTGCACTAGGTAGAAAAGGTACGCCTCTATACCCTCTGGAGTATTTATAGCTAGAGCTAGTAGGATGAAGCCCATGTGCGAGATCGTACTGTAAGCTAGCAAACGTTTGATTCGGTATTGAGCTAGGCCAAGCAGACCACCAATAACTAGGGATAGTAGTGCACTTACTAGGAGAATATTGGGCCAGATCGGATAGGCGGTTTCGTAAACCCTACCTAGATGGGTAAACCCCTGGAACTCCCCTAGGAAGGCAAGGATGGCAATCTTTGGCATTATAGCTAGCCATGTAGTCACGATGGTTGGCACCCCGTCATAAACATCTGGGGCCCAGTTATGGAAGGGAGCAGCAGCTACCTTGAATAGTAGGGCAATACCTATAATAACTAGAGCTATATGGATCCCACTATTGGCTACAGCCATTGAGCACAGGAGATATACCCCTTCAAAACTAGAAACCCCTGTTAACCCATAGAGTAGGCAAGACCCTAGCAGGATCAAGCTAGAAGAGAGCGCACCTACTAGGAAGTATTTCAGACCGGCAGATGTCGCTGCCTCTGAGTCCCTGTAGATCGTGGCGAGGATGTAGAGAGCGAGGCTTTGTAGCTCTATAGACAAGAAGAGAGTGACCAAATCACTACTAGAAACAAGGGAACTCATACCTAGAGTCGTGAAGAAGATAATTAGAGGGTATTCAGCCACTCTGCCTTTGGCAATAGGTTCAAACCTTGAATCTTGCTGCCCCATAACAGGTAGGGAACCGGAACCAAGAAGCAGAATAATGGAAGCGCAGGCTAGGATAAAGGTATCAAATGCTTGAGAGAGTAGAGTGACGTGAGATAGTCCACCATAGATCCCTAGGCCTACACCTATTGGCTCTAAATAGAGCATGTTCCAAGCCAATACCGAGGAGTAGAGTAATACTAAGATGGCTAGTCTATTGAAAACATGAGAACTCATGTGAACGGAAGTTAGAGGCACAACGGCCGAAAAGAGTAAGATGGATAATAATAGCATTGCTCAAGTAACAAGGGTTTTGTGATCAAGGCCTTGGCTCGCTTCGGGAGCCCCCTTGCGACCTGAAGTTTTCAGAGTTAAAGTTTTGACAAAGGAATTACATCTAAAAAAACAGGCCAAAGTCTAATCCCCTTGCCCCTCTTTCCTAACCTTTGGTGTCACTCTTCATCTACCCTACTCTTAAGAAAAAGTGTCATCATTCTAAGAAACAAAGACCCTAACCCCCCTCCTACCATCTCCTCTCTTACTCCTCCCTAATTCCTAAAATCAAATTGAAAGTTTCAATGAAAAGGTCCCTAGGTCCCAATGGCCATCGGTCTACGGGTCAAGGAAAAACAAAAGCCTGACACAAACCCTAGACACCATCCTTGAACCTATGCCACCTACTAACTTCCCAAAACTATACCTTTTCCTATGAACCTTAACCCCCCTCTATACCTTAAACTTAAGCTAGTACTTATCTAGTCATATTATATAACAAACAAAGACATGAAAACACAAAAGCCTTAATCCTCCAGCCAACCCTTCCTACCTGTCTTCATTAGACCTATAACCTTAAACTATTACTTTAACCTAACTATTCCTTAAATAAACAAGACAACCAAAACAAAGAACTTCTAAACATGGTATACTTCAACTTTGATAAATATACTTCTACACCTTCTTCTAAAAATTCCCACCTGAGGTAGGCCTTACCGCCAGAACCTTACCGCATTTAGGGATTTACCTAGTTTAGTAGAAAAGGAACTGATTATTAGAACACGGATAGAGAATAGGACTGATTGACAAAATTGGAAGTTATGAGCAGGCTGAAAGGATTCAAGATGAGCGATATAGAATTTGTTATCGAGAGACCTCACCCTATTTATATTATATAGATAGAGAAGCTATCCCAACAAGACACAGCATCTTTGGAGTAGTCTTTGAGGACCCAATTTATGATCTTCCAGCCTTATTATATGATATGGAAGAAGAGATTAAACAAATAATTATAGATATCCAAGCCTTGGATAAAGAGAAGCAGGTAATATGGGATAATAGACCATTCAAAGGTGAAATACCTCTTATAAGAGTATAATAATTCTACTTATCAAACTAATAAATCTAGAATACAAGAGATTAAAGAGGAATGGGGAATTATCTGTGAAAGAGATCCCCAAAATCTGCCCGTAAAGTCTGAGCGGAAACTCTCCTCCTCCCCTTTTGCAGAAGGGAAATAGATCAAGAGTATCAAAGAAAACAGGATCAAATAATGAGAGAGAGAAATGAAGACTGGAAGAGATATCAAGAGGCTAAAGAGAAGGAAAAAACAAAAGAAGAATATAGAGAAAGGATCAAAAGAGTTATAGGATTAATATTGGCTTCTTTAACAGGAATTTACATCATAATAATAACCAATACCTTGAAGATGAGGTTTGTAAACATCCACAATTCCACCAACATAACCTTTTCTGAATACAGGGTCTAGACTTTTGGATAAATCATATACTTTTAAATCTACCCTAAAAATCAAAGAAAGGTTAATTTGAATAATTCATATTGCTATCAGCGCCACTACCACCCCCCCTGTGATCTTTCCTACCCTAAATCCCTAAGACTACTTCCTATTAGCCCCAGGGTCTTTCCCTGTTTATGTCTTAAAAGAAGACGGCTCTTCCAAGTTATATCCTAGTCTTTCTCAATGTGCAACTACTTTACAGATTATCTCGCTCTACTATTAGACGATTGCTTGACACAGGAAACTCTTATAAAGGGTGAACCTTTTCCTATTCTTTGGCTTGGTACTTAGTCCTTTTCTTGTTGCTTAGAAAGGTTAGTAGTGGAGGGGAGTTCTTTACTCTTTACTTAGCTACTATAGTAAAATTTGCCCCCTGCCGAATCGGACGGACAGGGATTTGAACCCTGGAATGCGAGGAGCATTAGCCCATTTCAAGTGGGGCGCCTTTAACCAGACTCAGCCACCCGTCCAAGCTAAAACTTCATCCCTAAGGGATAACAGAGGGGAACTCAGAATAAAAGGATCTGAATAAACAAAGGAGTTGGAAACAATATATAATAATATCTAATATATTAAACTGATTTACATAAGAGCTCCCCCCCATTCTCTCTGCAAAAGAGATTTCTGCTGGTCAGTTAAAGAGAAACTCTTAATTAGGCGGATAACCCTTAGTTTAGAACGTGCTTCTTTATGACGCTGGTCTTTCCTTATAGTTCTTTCACCTATATTAAAGGGGATTTTAACTGAAAATAAGGGGTCTTACTAACGTATACTTCCCCAAAAGTTGGATTGTTGTATTCTCTCCTTCCAATGTTGATAGGTACTGATAGTTGAATTTATCTTTACTCTTAACCTTCAAATAGATATGATACCCCCCTCTTGGTGTCCTTACAGTATAGTACCCTTTAAAGACCTTAAGCTTTTCCACTGCATTGGGTCTTGCTACTTTGTCTAGTTTCTTGCCTTCTAAATAATTCTTAGTAAGTACATAACCTTTTTCACCCATCATTTCAACTCCTTTAGATGGCCAGCTGCCTAAAAATATGATTGGACCATAGCTTGGACCTGCTTCATGTAATCATAACAATTTTGAAAGCGGGAAATAGTTAGGACTCAGCTCTATTCAAGATATTACTTCTACTTCTGGAGTTAATTCCTTCCTTGGGTCCCTAGGTCCCAATGGCCATCGGTCTCAGGGACCGGGCTCATTTTCAGCCTAACTTTGATTTTCATGTCCTGACGGATTGAATGTGTCTATCAGTTATACTTATTCTTGTAATAAGTATTCTAATCTGAAAGTATCCTAACATGGAAATAAATCTTACCTAATAATGCGTTTATTTACCTAAGCGTTTGGGGAGTCTTACTCTCCTCTACTATTCTTTATAGTCTTCTCTTAATCTTCCTTAGATGTGGGCTTGTTGGCGTAGTGGAGTGCTATGGATTTGACAAAAAGGAGGGTTTCCTTTCTACCTAGCCTCGCTCGGCGAAACAACTCTAGTTTCCTAGACGTCCTCGGCGACATGAAGTCTCTGTAACTATATGCTACCTTCTGCAAAAATAATCGGTGCTGGACTGGCAACAATAGGTCTAGCTGGGGCTGGAGTAGGAGTAGGGATAGTCTTTGCTTCCCTTATTATTTCTACAGCTAGAAACCCTTCACTTCGTCCTCAACTCTTCTCTTATGCAATCTTAGGCTTTGCCTTAACGGAAGCCTTGGCTCTCTTCGCATTAATGATGGCTTTCCTTCTTCTTTATGGTACATAATCTACATCTTACCTTTTAATCCTTTATTCTTAAAATTCCCCCCAGCCCGGTCCCTGAGACCGATGGCCATTGGGACCTAGGGACCTGAACTTAGTTAAACTAACAACTCTAGTTTCCTAGACGTCCTCGGCGACATGAAGTCTTAGGCCATGATAATTCTTATTTATGCTAAGCGTATCTACTTGAACCCACCCCCGGTCTTGGACCATGGGCCCTCGTCCTGGGCCAAGGCTTCAGAAAAAGCTTGAATCTCACTAGAAAACCGTGACCAAGCGGGAGTTTATGCCTTAATATGTAAAGTTACCCAAAAATTCTACATAGGTGGTTCTGTATATCTAGGGTGTCGGCTATTAGATTACATGCAGCCTGCTTATCTTGCTAGAAGGGCAAACTCACCTGTAACAAGAGCTATATTAAAATATGGCCTTCCAAATTTCTGTTTTATAGTCCTTGAAACTTGTGAACTTGAACACACTCTGGTACGAGAGCAATATTGGATAGACCTTTTAAAACCTGAGTATAACTTAAGCCCTACAGCTGGCAGTACTTTAGGTATTACCCTTTCTGTCGAAACAAAAGCTAAACTCAGAGTAGCACACCTAGGTAAAACCCACAGTCTTGAGACTCGACAGCTAATGTCAGAATCTAAAAAAGGCTCAAACAATCACTGGTTTGGTCGGCAACTTGACGATGCCACTAAGGCTAAACTTTCTGCTGCACTTAAAGGGCCACTAAGCCCTTGTTTTGGAGTTCCCCGTTCCTCGGAGACTATAAATCTAATGAGAATAAATCACCCACATACTAAGGCAGTTTTTCAATATACCGCTGATAGGATAAGCTTTGTAGCAAAGTTTGATTCTATACGTCAAGCAGCTGAACTTACAGGTGTATCTAGAGGGTATCTTACTCGTTGTCTTAATAAAGGTGAACTAGTTCATGGTAAATGGTTCTTCAGTTACACTGTCCCAGCTTAAACCTAACTATTTGCCCTTATGATGGCCTTTCTCCTTTTATACGGAACTTAATTTACATTTAACTAGTCTATCCCTTACATTTTCTATTGTTGTTGAGAGGTGGTTAACCCTCCCTTTATAAAAAATTCCCCCTTGCTTTCACTACCCCCCGCTCAGGAGTTTATGCTCTAATTTGTAAAGTCAATAATAAATTCTATGTTGGCAGTTCAGTAAATCTTGCTAATAGATTATTAGATTATATGCAGCCTGCCTATCTAGGTATCAGGGCTTCATCCCCTGTTATTAGGGCTATTGTAAAATATGGGTATATCAATTTTTGTTTCGTGATTTTAGAGACTTGCTTGCTTGAACATGTCCTTGAGCGTGAACAATTTTGGTTAGATTTCCTAAAACCAGAGTACAACTTAAGCCCTACAGCCGGCTCAACCCTAGGTGTGTATCTTTCTGAGGAAACTAAATCTAAGATGAGCTTAGCCCATTTAGGAAAAAGCCATACTTTGGAGACTCGACAACTAATGTCAGAGACTAGAAGAGGTTCTAATAACTCTATGTTTGGTAAAACTATTTCTGAAGAAACCCCGCCCTAGGACCCATGGCCTACGGTCTAGGGGCCGGGCTAGAGCTAAAATGTCAGCTACTAAACAAGGGGCACTTCATCCCCACCCGGTCCCTAGGTCCCAATGGCCATCGGTCTACGGGACCGGGCCAAAATAGCCAAACTATCTAAAGACTATGTAATTAAAGATATTGGACCTTTTGGAGAGTTAAGTCTAGTAACCTATACTTTAAATAAATCTCATTTAGA
>WNFZ01005962.1_pt1 | contig 11503 bp, 9 predicted proteins | sample 5400081 | NCBI WGS metagenome assembly WNFZ01 (sample SAMN13153365, study PRJNA577476) | soil metagenome | isolation source: 80 cm soil or saprolite under grassland replicate 1 | place: USA:California | collected 2016-06-15
ACGGCTTCGATCCGGTCGAGCTGCGCCGGAAGAATTTCGTTCCGCCCGATGCCATGCCCTACAGGACGGCGAACGGCACGACTTACGACTGCGGCGAGTTCGAGCGCGTGATGGACAAGGCCCTTGCGCTCGCCGACTGGAAGGGCTTCGCCGCGCGGCGCGAGCGATCGAAGCGCGAAGGGAAACTGCGCGGCATCGGCGTCGCCACCTTCCTCGAGAGCAGCGCGGCGGGCCTCGCGCCCAAGGACCAGGCGCACGCGCGCTTCGACAAGGCCGGCGATCTGCATGTGTATACGGTGTCGCAATCCACGGGCCAGGGCCACGAGACCGCTTTCGTGCGCATCCTGTGCGAGGGTCTGGGCCTGATTCACGAAAATGCCGGCGAGCGCATCCGCGTTCACGAAGGCGATCCGGACCTCACGGTCGTGGGCAACGGCACCGGCGGCTCGCGCTCGCTCTACGGCGCGGGCAGTGCGGTGAAGCTCCTCGCACCGAAGCTGATCGAGACGGCGAAGCCGCACGCCGCCGCAGCGCTGGGGACGGAATCCGTCGAATACCGCGCCGGAAAATTTCACGCGGCCGGCAAGAGCATCGGCTTCCTCGAACTCGCGCAAAAGCTCGCCGGCAATTCACCTCATCCCATGGACTGCGTCGCGGAAGGGACATTCGGCGCTACCTTCCCGAACGGCTGCCACGTCGCCGAGGTGGAGATCGATCCGGACACGGGAACGCTGAACGTCGTCAATTACTCGACGGTGGACGACATCGGCAACGTGGTGGATCACACCAGCGTCGAGGGCCAGGTGCACGGCGGCGTGCTGCAGGGCGTAGGGCAGGCGCTCGCCGAGCACGCGATCTACGACCGCGAAACCGGGCAGCTGCTCGCGGGCAGCTTCATGGACTACCCGATGCCGCGCGCCGACTGGATGCGCGCGATCCGCTGCGACGAGCACGCCGTGCCCACGAAAGCCAACGCCCTCGGCGCCAAGGGCGTGGGCGAATCGGGGACATCGGGAGCGCTCGGCGCGACCATGAATGCAATTCTCAACGCGGTGCGGTCCGCCGGCGTCGCGGACCTTGACATGCCAGTGACGCCGGACCGCCTGTGGCGGGCGTTGCGTGAGGCGCGAAACAAAGCGGCGTAGTTGATTGTCCCTCCAATGTCCACCGCCCTGAGCTCACCCGGCACCCGTCTGCGCGCCGCATGGCGGCGGTTGTCCCCGCTGCCCGGCGGACGATGGTTGTTCGGCCGGCTGTTGCGGCGGGTCAATCCCTATTCGGGCGCGGTGGGCGCGACCGTCATGACGCTCGAGCCGGGCCACGCGGTCGTGGTCCTGAAGGAGCGGCGCGCCGTCCACAATCACCTCGATTCGGTGCACGCCATCGCGCTGGCGAACATCGCCGAGCTGGCGAGCGGCCTGGCCATGCTCTCCGCACTGCCCGACTCGGCGCGCGGGATTCCCATCGCGCTGTCCATCGACTACCTGAAGAAAGCCCGCGGCGTGCTGACCGCCGAGGCGCGCGTCACGCTGCCGGACGTCACGGTCGACGGGACGCACCGGTTCTCATCGAGTATCAGCGACGAGGCGGGAGACGTCGTGGCCCGCGCCACGGTGACCTGGAAGCTGGGACCTGTCGAAGCACAGGGCAGGCGGCAGGGCTGATGGCGGCCGCGACGCTGGAGACGCCGCTCACCCGCGACGCCGGCATCACCGTGCCGCTGATCTGCGGCGCCATGTACCCGTGCAGCAATCCCGAGCTGGTGGCCGCGGCCTCGGCTGCCGGGGCGATCGGCATCGTGCAACCGGTGTCGATGACGTATGTGCACCGGCACGACTACCGTGGGGGCCTGCGCCTCATCCGCCGCCTGACGGACAGGCCGATCGGGATGAACGCGCTGATCGAGAAGTCGTCGAGGACCTATCTCGACCGCATGGTCACGTGGGTCGACATCTCGCTGGAAGAGGGCGTGCGGTTCTTCATCACCTCTCTGGGCAACCCGCGCTGGGTGGTGGACCGGGTGGCCGCGGCGGGCGGCAAGGTCTACCACGACGTCACCGAGCGGAAGTGGGCGCAGAAGGCCATGGACGGCGGCGTGCATGGACTGATCTGCGTCAACAACCGGGCGGGCGGCCACGCCGGCACGAAGTCGTCGCGGCAGCTGGTCGAGGAGTGCGGCGACCTGGGCCTGCCGCTGGTGTGCGCGGGCGGCATCGGCGAGGCGTCCGACTTCGTGGCGGCGCTGGCGATGGGCTACGCCGGCGTGCAGATGGGCACGCGCTTCATCGCGACCACCGAGTGCAATTCGCGCGAGGACTACAAGCGCGCCATCGTGGATGCGGACGAGGAAGACATCGTCCTCACCGAGCGCATCACGGGGGTGCCGCTGGCCGTCATCAACACGCCGTTCGTCCAGCGCATCGGCACCCGGATCGGGCCCATCAGCCGGATGCTGTTCCGGGGACGGCGCACCAAGCACTGGATGCGGACCTTCTACGCGCTGCGCTCGCTCCACAAGATGAAGTCGGACTCGGTCACAGGCTCCGGCACCGGCGAGTACTGGCAGGCGGGCAGGAGCGTGGCGGGCATCGAGCGGATCGAGCCCGCCGGCGCGATCGTGCGGCGCTTCGCCGAGGCGGCTGCCGCCAGCTCTTCGGGATCTCCTTCTCCGGGTCCACGAACGGCTTCTTGACGGCGGTCAGCGTCGTGCCCGACCCGGCGTGCGCAACCGGCACCCACGCGTAGAAGCCCCAACGCACCCGAAGCGGACACAACGTTCGCACCCCGTGCGGGACCTCGAGCTTAGAACACACATTGAATTTTCAGCCGAGGGGTGAATGCGGGCCGCTCGACCGCAACACCTCGGGATAGAAGGAAGCGCTTTTGGGCAGTCGCTTTACTTGGGTTCGTCGAGCGGAATTAACTCGACGGAAATCTCAACTGCTGTTGTGACGATCTCAAAGTTGCTGGCGTCCACTGTTGGTATCACTTCCTCTGCGGGCACTGGCGACAGCGGTGCGACTCCGGACATGCGAAGACGGTGGGGTCCGTGGATGACCCGACGTGTGGGCACTTTGGGTTTTTCCGAGATTTCCATGAGCGTCATATATATAGCGTTAGACAACGATCTTAGCAATGCCCTATGAGGGCTTGACGACAGATTAGGCACATTTTTCAGGCTATTTCCGCCAAAATCGCCAAAACCACCGGGGTCGTGGCCGCGGGAGCTGTGGCTGGGGGGGCTGTGGCTGCGGGGGTTGCGGCTGCGGGGGTGGGGACACAAGTGGAACGGTCACCCAGAGCTGGCGCACATTGAGTGTCGAGAGGCGAATTTGCTGATCTGCGGTTTTTGTACCGATTACTAATCCATTGGTGATGAACCGTGAAGCATGCCGAGCGCTCTCAATGACGGCATGGATCGTTTCAAACGGTGCAGGCGGTACCTGGGCGATTGCAATCTGTGCGAGGATATTTTGATACGCTTGCTGTGCCATTGGGGGTGGCAGGTTGGACGGAAGCTGTATGATGGCTGCGGGCGCGAACAACGCTTGACACGCTGGGTTTTCGGCCAACACCGTAAGGGGGTTGTGGGGCTCGCGTAGCTTTAGCTCCTCGCTAAGATCACGCCATATCTGCCACATCAAGTCCTCAAGTTGTTCGTCGTGCTCCGCGACCTTAAGGCCGATTTCTCTTGCCTCGGTTCTGTTTACCGGATAGCCATGGTGAAAGTAGTCCTTAGTAAATTTCTTTGAAATTTCGCGCGCCTTCTGCTTTTCAGCCCCTTCCTTCATGTGAAGCTGAAGCAATTTTTCTCCCAAGGTAACGCTCAACAGCGCACTACGAGCAGAGATGCCTACGCCCAGGGTTGTGACCTCATCGCAAAATTTCGAATAGACAGCCAGCAGGTGCTCCGGATCTTTTAGTCCAACCTGCTCACGGGAGAACTGCAGAAAAGCCATGAGGTCTTCAGATCCAAACCCGACGGCCTCTACGGCTCCGTCCTTACCGCTTCGTCTCGGAACTCGGATTTGTGGATCGGTGGGACCGAGATTGCCGTTCGGATGCATGACGACTTCATCCGCGCCTAGAACGATCAGCGTCGCGGCGCTATATGCTGCCTGTGGAATTAGTGCAGAAAACTTTTCGGCTCGCTCTCGAATGAGAGAAACGATGCGCCACGCGACAGTGGGGTCGCCCCCGTCGCTTACGATTAGCAAGTCAAGATTTTTGGTCCCCGCTGGCAAACACTCCAACTGATCAAGGAGCTCCGGAACGGCGTCGCCCCCGATCCCGCCGCTCGCGTTCAATCGATTGCTGGTGACGTACACAATCAGCGGACGGTTCCGCCTGGCTTCTACCTTCTTGTAAAGCTCCAATCTAGCCTGCAGTCCCATCGGAGCGCTCCCTAACAACGGCAGCAGTGTATCACTGAGGTGGCCTCCCAACCCGCACGCTTCCAGGCATTGATCGAATCAGAGGCAAACTCTACATCTGACCTGCCTGTTTGACGGGGGGTTTCACGAGCCCACGCATGCGCTCCGTCACCCCGTGATGTAATCGTTCGATTGACCGTTGTTGGCCGGATCGCGATATGGCCGATTCCGACCAGAGCAGACGGTCAGGAGCTTCCCTAGAATTCAATAGCAAGAGCACAATGAATAGTGCGAACTCACGTTTTTTTGTTCGGGAGGCAACGAGATGCACATTGTGCGCCTGACCATCAGGGGCTTTCGGGGCATCCAGTCGGCGGATATCGTGCTGGGGCGCCATGCCGTGCTGGTCGGGCCGAACAACTGCGGTAAGACCACCATCATCGAGGCGCTAGCGCTTCTCTTCGGGCGCGACCGGCTGGTGCGCCGCCTCACAGAGCACGACTTTCACGGCAGCGCCCCGGGCGTGGGCGCCCGCATCACCATAATCGCGACCGTCACGGGGTTTCCTCATAACGATCCGCAGCACAACACGGCGTGGTTCGGCGTAGATCGCGGCGTCGAGAAATGGCTCGACCCGGCCGTAAAGACCGTGAGGGCGGCTCCAGATGCGCAGCACACGGAGCTTGCCGTCCAGATCGGCTTTGCCGCTCGGTTCGATCTTGACGAGCTTGAAGCCGAGACGGTCCGGTTTTTCGTGGACGATGAAGACACGCTTGGCAATCCGTTTGCCGAAGACGCGTATCTCCGAACCGTTCACACCAAAACCCTCCAAGAGCTGGGCTTCTTTCTTGTCCCCGCTTCAAGAACGTGGGACCGCTGGATTTCCTTTTCCTCCGAACTGTTCCGGCGTGTCGTGGCAACGCGCGGCGGTATGCCTGCGCAGGCTGTGCGCGCTGAGCGCCAGCGTCTCTGGAGCCCGCTAGAAACCGAACGGCTGGAGAACCAGCTAGGCCTCGCCGACATCGTGACTTCCGTCAATGAGGAATTGCGCCAGCTCCTGCCGACCGCCCCGCAGCTCAAGCTTCGCCTGACGGCGACCGACAGCGATAGCGTCCTGGAAACCGTCATCCCTCATTTCACGCAAGGGACAGGACCGACGCTCCCCGCGATGCGGCAGGGAACGGGACTTGTGTCGCTACAAAGCCTTCTTCTGCTCATGCAGTTTGGCAAGGCGCGCGCGGAAACCGGAAAGTCCTTCGTGCTCGCCGTCGAGGAGCCCGAACTGCATATCCAGCCCTCGCAGCAGAAGCGTCTTGTAAACCGCCTCAACGCCTTGTGCGACCAAACCATCGTGACCACGCATTCCCCCATCGTGGCGGCGATGTTCCCGGCGACCGATACGCTCTTTGTCGAAACAAGCAACGGGACGCTGATGGCTAGGCCCCTAGTGGACACCGTTCCGGCGGCCCCGACCAACCACCAACAGCACCTTCTTTATGCGTGGCGTCAGAAGCTGGTTGCTTCGCTCATGCACGAATGCGTTCTTATCCCCGAAGGCGTGTCAGACGTGGCGTGGCTCGAAGCGCTCCAGACCGCGCTCGAATTGCAGCAGCGATGGGAAGACGCGGAGCAGGACCAGTCACGCTTCTCAACCTTTATTGGCGTCGTTCCCACCATCGATGCCAAGGTCGCCGATACCTTTGTAATCATCAACAAGGTTCATGCAAGGCCCTGCATCCTTGTCGACGGCGATGCGGTCGGGCGCGGTTATTTCGATGCCCTGAGAGCAAGTGCGCAGCCGCCGAAATGCGTTGTGTTCTGGCCCCAGGATTGGGCGATGGAGCATGTGGTCGCGTGGATCGCGGAAGCCGACGAGGCGAATGCACGCGCCGCCCTCGGAACCGTGCTCGCTCAGAATTTTAGGACTACGGACGAATTGCGCGCCTTCCTTCTAACCTACAAGTCCTACGCGCCGATGCACGAGTCCGTCGCGGTCACCCTCATGGGAAATCCTGCCTGCCGTGCGCGAGCCACGCGATTGCTCGGCGGGCTATGCGATATTCTTCGCACCCCCGCGAACACCAACACTGCGTTGTTTCCACCCATTCCGGCGGATTCAACAGCCGAGATGCACGTCTTCAGATTCTCGCCATGACGCTGGATTTTTTTGAAGGCGCAGCAGGAACAGGCAAGACGCATAATCTCGTGGGCCGCGCGTGCGAACTCGTTCAGGGCGGCGTTCTTGGCGAACACCGACGCGTACTGGCGCTCACCTTCATGAACGGCGCTCGCCGCCGTCTACAGGCGCGCCTTGGCCAGAATGTCCTGTTCCGCCGCCGGTTCGAGTGCCAGACCTTCGATGTCTTCGCGCGCACGCTGGCCGGGCGGCGCCGAAGCCTCCTGTCCGGCAACGCGGCAGCGCTCGCGCAATCGGCTGCCCTGAACGAATTCGATGGACCGTGCTTTCTTGCCTCCACGCTTCTTGAAACACGCGCCGTCCAGCAGTGGGTGGCGGCCAGCTTTCCGTTGGTTCTCGTAGATGAAGCGCAGGACCTCGACGATCACCGCATGCGGGTCCTTCAAGGGCTTTCGGCCTCTTGCAGCATCATCGCGGCGGCGGACGCCTTCCAATGTCTTACCGATGGGCGGGACACCGCCGGCGTCATGGGTTGGCTCGAAGCAGCCGGGCAGACCCACCGTCTCACACAGCCCATACGCACAGCGCAGCGAGGCTTGCTTGCGGCGGCTGGTGCCATCAGAGAGGGTAGCGACATCAGGGCCGTACTCACGAGGAGTCAGCGGGCCCGCAATCCGACCTGGAACGGTCAAGGCTTCCGTCTTTTCGAAACGCACGCCAGCAACGCTCCCCTTGTTGCGTGGGCAATTTCCAATGAAATGTCCCAGCGAAACGGACAGTTTGCAATCCTCACGCCCGATGCGAGGAACACGCTCTTGCGTACTGCGCTCGATACCGTTCGGACACGGACATGGCCCCGCGATAACGGCCAGACATTCGGGCCGTTTCCGCACACTTTGGAAACACAGGACTCCGAAACCGCCACCGCATTGCTCACGGACATCCAACTGCCGCTAGCAGCGAGCTATGCCGATTTCTGCGCCATACTCAAACCTATAGCCGCCCAAGCGCCGGTAGCGCATGCGATTGCACGCATGGACCGCCTGCGCCGGGTGTGCGGACAGAACGATTTCACATCCGCGCACGTGACCGAGCTTGTCCGCGAAGCCGTCCGTAACCAGTCGCGCTTCGGGTATCGGCAGCACCGCGGACACCTTGCGATGACCATACAGCGCGCCAAGAACCGCGAGTTCCAGAACGTCATTGTCCTCTGGCCCCATACTGCCACGGGCAGCCCCGAACATCTGCGCAGGCTTCTCTATAACGGAATCACGCGAGCAATAGGCCATTGCTCTGTCATCGTTCTCGGACGGGGCCGTCTCGGTGCGCCGCCCTTCGCTCCGCTCACTGAGCGTTGACTATGACCAGTCGACCGTCCGCTCCTGGCCGGGAGATGCCAGTCAGTCAACCGCCGCGATTTGACCTGTGTGGACGACCCCCGACGATCCGACGTCGACCCCTTAACGCGCCACGAAGGAACGGGATGATCATGACAAATTCATGGTTTCACCTGGAAGAGAGAGATTTCGAGGAGCTATTGCGTCTCTCGCGCACATACCACAGGGAGGCTGTGCGCTGCGAAGATTCAAAGGCGTACATCGCAGGTTGTACGATGGCAGGCGCATCACTTGAAGCCGCGCTGTTGGCGATGGTCCACTTAAACGGGGACAGGGTAGCAGCAGCTCGCCTTGTGCCTATGCTGAAGCAGAGACCGAAGCCGCTGCTCAAATGGACGCTCGCAGAACTGGTGCGCGCCGCGAGGGAAATGAACTGGCTCCCTTCAGGGCTTCAGATTGGCGGTGCTTGGAATACTCGCCACGCGAAAGTCGGCGATTACGCAGAGGCATTGCGGCAAGTCAGAAATTTGGTCCATCCTGCGCGATACTTGCAGGATCACTCCCCGTCGAGGGTCACAAAGAAATATCTTAAAGGAAGTATCGAGATACTTCAGGTGGCAAGCAAGTATCTGGTCGCAAACGTGCATGCGTCCTTGCGAAGAGATCTCGGCATTCCCGACTGACATATGCGAATGCGACCGGTAACATGGGCAACAAAGGGGCGCCCGGTTACGGCGGCTGTTGAACGTCCCCTCGCTGGACATTCTGAACGCCCGCTCCTGGCCGATTGCAGACTTTCGAGGTGGCGCCGGTTCGAAGGCGATGCCACGATCTGTGCGAAGGCGCTGGCTCTGATTCGAATCCTTCGGCGCCGCCGAAGCTTGTCCACGGATAAGGCGCCCGCAAGAAAAGGAGCAGAAGCTTTTCGGCCGATGGAAGGGTATGCCCCGCGAGCGGGTGGTCGGAGTTAAACTATGCGGCATCGGACTCGCGCACGAGGAGCGCCCCATGAGCGTCACCCGCATCAGGAAGCAGAAATCGGTCAAGGAACAAGTAAGCCCTACGGAATGGGCGAAGCGCGTCGATCTCGCCGCGGCGTACCGCCTGGTCCACCTCTACGGCATGGACGAGATGATCGCCAACCACATCTCGACCCGGGTGCCGGGCGAGGACAACGCCTTCCTCATCAATCCCTACGGCATGCTCTACGAGCAGATGCACGCCTCGTGCTTCATCAAGCTCGACCTCGACGGCAAGATCCTGTTCAATCCCACCGAGTACGACATCAACAAGGCGGGCTTCATCATCCACAGCGCGATCCACCGCGCGCGCCACGAGGTCGACTGCGTCATCCACACCCACACGATCGCGGGCATGGCCGTCTCGGCGATGAAAGCCGGGCTGATGCCGCTCGCCCAGACGGCGATGCGCTTCATCGACATCGGCTACCACGACTACGAGGGCGTCGCGATCGAGATGGACGAGCAGGAGCGCCTGGTGCGCGACCTGGGAAACCGCGAGGCGATGATCCTCAGGAACCACGGGCTGCTGGTGGTCGGCGCGAGCATTCCCCAGGCGTTCGACAACATCTTCCGCCTGGAGCGCGCCTGCCAGCTGCAGGTGACGACGCTCGCCTGCAACACCGATATCTCGCTCCCGCCGCGCAAGATCATCGAGGACGCATCGCACCTCTATCAGCCCGGCGTGCGCCGCAAGCTCGGCCTGCTCGAATGGCCGGCGCTGATCAGGAAGCTCGACTCGATCGATCCGTCGTTCCGCGAATAGCCGCTATTCCCGCAGAGCTCGACGAAGATTCGCCGGGAAACGAGCGGCAAATGCTCACTCGCACGCGTTGGTCCGGTCTTGCAGCGGCATTGATGCTGGCCTGCGTTCCATGCCACGCGGCGGATGGATCGATCACCGCGATCGTCGGTGCCACGGTCATTCATCCCGACCGGGATCTTCCCTCCGCGGTCGCTTCGAACAGCACGCTGATCATCGCCGGGAGGCGCATCGAGTCGATCGGGCCGGCAAGCTCGACTCCGGTGCCGGCGGGGGCGACGCTGATCGACGGCAAAGGCAAGTGGGTCGTTCCCGGACTGATCGATTCGCACATCCACTTCTTCCAATCGGGCAACCTCTACACGCGTCCCGATGTGGCCGACTTCAACAAATGGATGCCTTATGCGAAGGAAGTCGCGCGCAACAAGGCCCGCCTTCCCGCGACGTTCAAGGTCTGGCTCGCGAGCGGCGTCACCGGCGTCGTGGATATCGGCGGGCCGTTCTGGAATTTCGAGGTGCGCGACGCCGCGCTGAAGAGCCCCGCGGCGCCCCGCGTCGCCGTTGCCGGCCCGCTGATTTCCATGGTCGATCGCGTGAAGCTCGATCTCGGCGATCCTCCCATCATCAAGGCCGCCTCGGCCGATGAGGCGCGAGCGCTGGTCCGGCGCGAACTGGAACGCAAGCCCGATTTCATCAAGGTCTGGTTCATCCACCGGCAGGGCGACGATCTCGCCGCGCAGGAGGCGATCGTCAAAGCGGCTGCCGACGCGGCCCACGCGGCCGGAGTGCGCCTTGCCGTGCACGCGACCGAGCTCATCGTGGCCAAGGCGTCGCTCAGAGCCGGCGCGGATTTTCTGGTGCACTCGGTGGAGGACGAGGCGGTGGACGAGGAATTCCTTGCCCTGGCGAAAAACAACCGCGCGCTCTATTGCCCGACGCTCTTCGTCACCCTGGGTTACCGATATGCGCTGTCGAATACCTGGCGGCCGACCGAAACCGAGCGGCGCCTGGCCGATCCGCAGATCCTCGCGGCGATGAACGACTTGCAGAAAATCCCGAAGGAGACGCTTCCCGAACGGGTGGCCAAGGCCATGAACCAACCGGCGCCACCCGAGCCCTCGGCCATCGCGCTGCAGAATCTGCGCAAGGTATGGAATGCGGGGATTCCCGTCGTCATGGGAACCGATGCCGGCAACATCGGAACATTGCACGGGCCATCGGTATTTCGGGAAATGGAAATCATGACCCGGGCCGGGCTTGCGCCGCTGCAGGTATTGCGATCCGCGACGTCGAATGGAGCAAAGGCCATGGGCATGGAGCGCGAGATCGGCACGCTTGCTCCCGGAAAGCTCGCGGACCTGGTCATCCTGGATGCGGACCCGCTCGCCGATGTGATGAACCTCGGCAGGATCCATCGCGTGATCAAGGACGGCAGGATATTTGTGCCCGATGAGCTGATCCGGTCGATCGCGGTTGACCGTGCCGCCGCCTTCTACGACGCAGTGCTTTCTGCCCTGGGCTACGTGCGGGTGTGGAGCGACGCGACGGCCATCGGTTATGGGCGCACGGGCAGCGGTGACGAGTTGGCCATCAAGCTCAGTGCAAGGGGAGTCGTGGCGCCGGGCCCGGGTTTCCACGTCGCATTCGCCGCCCCATCGCGCGAGGCGGTAGCGCGTTTCCACGCCGCGGCTTTGAAGCATGGTGGGCAAGACAACGGGGCGCCCGGCTTGCGTCCAGAGTATGGAGAGAACTACTACGCCGCCTTTGCCATCGACCCCGATGGTTATCGTGTCGAGGCTGTGATCAATGCACCGGTCTAACATTCGGCTCATGCGCTCGAACCTATTCATCGGTGCACTCTGCGGTCTGAGCGC
>WNFZ01021099.1_pt1 | contig 11500 bp, 5 predicted proteins | sample 5400081 | NCBI WGS metagenome assembly WNFZ01 (sample SAMN13153365, study PRJNA577476) | soil metagenome | isolation source: 80 cm soil or saprolite under grassland replicate 1 | place: USA:California | collected 2016-06-15
TGATTTCTTCCTTTTTTCCGCCGAGGATGCCGCTGCTGCCGCGGACTGGATTGTCAATCTAGTCACCGAAAGGATTCCTCAGAAATTTGGATTCAACTCAGTACGCGACATTCAAGTGCTGGCTCCCCTTTATCGCGGCCCCGCCGGAGTAACCGCCCTCAACGAGCGCTTACAAGAAAAGCTCAATCCTCCTGCAAAGGACAAACCCGAGCGTAAACTTTTCGGGACCATCTTCCGCCGCGGCGACAAGGTAATGCAGACCCAGAATAACTATGACAAAGATGTTTACAATGGCGATATTGGTTTTATTCGTTCTATAGATATTGTCGAACAAACACTTACTGTGGATTTCGATGGGCGATCAAAGACATATGATTGGAGCGAAGCGGATCAGCTTACTCTGGCTTACGTCGTTTCGGTTCACAAAGCCCAAGGTTCAGAATTCCCGGCAGTGGTGATGCCAATCGTAACCCAACACTACACCATGCTGCAACGCAACCTGCTTTATACAGCCATCACACGTGCGCAGAAGCTGTGTGTACTATCAGGTAGTCGCCGCGCCGTTGGCATGGCTGTGCGCAACAACAAAGTCGCAAATCGCTTTACCGCGCTGGAATGGCGTTTAGCGAAAGGTAAAGGATTGCATAGTTAGTGAAAAGAGGCCGGAATCTTCTCAGCTCCAGGTAGATAGAAGTTTGTGTTTGTATCAGTCTCTTTCTTTTTTATTAGACCTCTTGCGAAGGTCGCATGTAGGTCAGGCTTTTAGCCTGACAGTCTTTTGAAAACTAGTTGCCCCATACGTTCATTGAATAATTTGGATGAACCGTACGGGGTTGCTCCTTTTTCAGGGATGCTCTCCTGCACTTCACCACACCTGCCCTACCGTCTCGCACCGGCGTGCCCTGTCCCGTCCGGGCCAGCCTGTCCCTTGGACTGTCGTCCAAGACAGGCTGGACGGACAGTCCAGGGGACGGGGCTCGCGGCATCAGCGAAGCGATCCTGTGGACAAACGGTGGCGGGCGGTGCTAGGGAGCGCAGTGCGGCCATCTCGCCCCATCGGGCTCCCGGCCCGAAGGGGGTGCAAGTGCCGCGACAAACGCGCCCTCAAATACTTATGAAATAGGTCTTCTCTAAAAAGAAGAAGTTCTTATAGGGAGGAGAACCCCTAAAAGTTACGGGATATTCCCCAGGTCATTAACGGCGAATTCTAAAGTATTGAATGTAGAATAAATCTCGAAGATTGGTTTTTGAGGTTTATAAATCGATTAAGCAGAGAAATATGCATTTTTACAGTGAAGAGAAAGGAGTGATTTAAGCCATGGCGAAAGACGAGAAAGATAAAAGGGAAGAAAAGACAATTGATCCGTACACGGGAGAGGAGAAACCGGTTCCAGAAGATGCAGACAAGTTCATTGAAGTCGTTCCAACAGATAATGATGACCGGCGGGGAGAGAACTATCTTTCGAACGAAGAATCTAGTATGGATTCTTATGCGGCAGATGCAGATGCGGATGCAGTAGCCGAGCAAACTGCAAGTTATACCGACGATGAAGATATAAAGGAGGAGTTTGCAGACCGACAGCATCTCGGTGCTGCAGGGCGAAAAGTGTTGGAAGAAGAGTTGGATGAGCATAACTCGAAATCGCCGAAACTCTCCGGAGGTGATGTAGATGCTGCTTGGGAAGGAGCCGATGTAGCCGGTGAGGAAACAGTGGGTGGAACTGCACCGACTCCTGATCAGGATTCGGTGGATGAATTAGGCCAGGCAGCGGGGCTAACTTATGCCGATGATGAGCCACTCCAGGGAGAGGAAAAATTGCTTAAGCGTGACCGCAATCGTGCCGAGCTGGAGCCTCCAACTGATAATGAGGAGGAAGATACTGATGAAGAGGCTGATCTAACTGAAGAATAGAAAATGCCTTTACCGATTTTTCAATAAGCATGGAGATTTATCTTGTCTGAAAAAATAATCGTTCGGCAAAACAAGAATTTTGAAGTTGGCTTTTGGGCAGTTGACCCAGAAAAACCAAATTCCGACGATTATCAACCTGTGCATGCACTACATGAAGTTACACCTTATGGAATGATGCTCATTAGTCTGGCAACTTGCACAGCTCAGGTTGTACTCACTTATGCACAACATCATGAAGTGAAGCTAGAGGATGTCGAATTTCATCTCTCTTATGAGCGCGTCTATAAAGAGGATTGTGAAGACTGCGAGAATATTGACCGTTATGAGGAGAAGATCGAAGAGCAAATTACTTTTAACGGCGATCTTAGCGAAGATGAAAAGCAAAAATTGTTTCAAATTGCCCATCACTGCCCAATAGAGAAAATTTATAAGCAAGGAATTCAGATCCATTCAGAACTCAACACACTCAACACGGAGTGACCTGGATTAATCCCTGGCGAATTATTAAGATTTCACTATCCGAAATACTGTGATAACAAATTGGACGAGAAGTCGTTAATGTAATAAAAGGTTGATTATGCCTGTACGTTTTCGAAAAACAATCAAAATTTTACCTGGAGTAAGGATGAATTTAAGCAAAGGGGGTGTGAGTTTTACCTTTGGCTCCAAGGGATACCACGTTAATGTTGGCAAGCGTGGTGTGCGGCAGACAGTAGGAATCCCGGGCACAGGACTTTCTTATGTAGACTATCCTGACAAGGATGACGACAAAGACAAGAAATCAGGCGAGAAAAACGATAACAAGAAAGAAGGAATAGACCTACCTGAAGCTGCCATAATGGCTATGGCTGCCAATGCTCTCACTGATGACGATGATGATAATGAAAGAGAGACTAAGAGCGAGCGGAAAACTCGTACAAAACGTAAACAACGCACTCCAAGACGAGAACCCAAGCCACGCAGATATTCATCCAGGATGGTATCTTTCGTTTTCCTGGGCGCGCTTGTCTTTTTTTGCGTGGGCGCTGCAGTACTGGGATTGATCCCCTCAGATTTTGTCAATAACCTTGGGCATACGATGGTTCTGTGGGCACAGCAATTCGGTAGATGATGAGCGAACCTGCTTCTCGTCTGCCTTAATGATCGCTCCTGATGTTCAGGAGCGATTTTATTTCAACGTCTTAAAATGATCGCAGTCTTATCTTCATAAAGAACACGCCAGCCTTTTGACCTTAAGGCGTTTGCCAGCATAGATTCTGGAGGGATAATTGCCCAATCCACCTGATAATTGGATAGGACATCCTCCCAACCAGTGTCCAAAATGACTACACTCTCGAACATACGAGTGACCTCTCCAGTCACGTCTGCCATACTGTCTATAAATGTTTTTTGCTCTGGCCAAAGATGAAATTCGATGTAACCACCCCAATCTAGATTGTTGAACATCGGGCCTTGTTGCGGATGAGTCTCCAACCAGCGGACTGCATCGACAGGAAAAACTTGGGGGTCAAAGTGATAGATACGTTTGAAATCCCCAAATAAACGAAGACAACCAAAAGCAAGCGTAATAATAATTGGCCAGAGGATGCCTTTTAACTGATTTTCAACACCTGCGATGGTCTCTTCCAATCTACTAACCAGCCCTACTTCTCGCACTCCAACCAGTGTCTCAGCTAGAACAAATGGGGCAACGATTCCATAAAGATGGACATTTCGTCCAGCCATCAAACTCATAGCTGTAAACCCTGCCAAGAGAAAAACTTTTCCTGTAGCAAGCCTTCCTTTCTTGAGGCTTAGTAGAACAATTGAAAAAACCAATAAAGCGAGAAGAACGAGAAATTGTGGTTGCTGGAAATTAGGCGAATTTGCCTCATACATGCGCGACATCAAATAGTCGTTATTGACAAATCCAAACATTATCGTCCAAGGACGAATCCCAGCCGGGTTGAGCAATGTCGCAATAGTGGAGAACAAGAGGACAAGACCTATTCGTTTGCCTATAAAAAGATTGACATCTGAACGGTTGAACAGATAATCCCATATCCACCCTCCAGCGTATGCAACCAAAACCAAAATTCCGGTGATGAATTCACCATGCAGATTGACCCAAACAACCATCAACGCTGGAAAATACCACAAAGGGATTTTTTCATCGTGCGCCAGTCTATCTGTCCATACCAGCCAGATTGTTAGGAACAACATACTAAATAAATAAGGTCGCAAAGACCAATTAATCGATGTAGCCGCAGCACCCCAGGCAGTGATCAAGAAAACTGGAATTCGAAGACCGACCCGTGAAGATGAATAAGAATATAGGATGGAAAAAGTTGAAACTAAAAGGATGCCAGCCAGAAGCACAATCCCTGCTTCGCCAGATACTAGTTGAACGAGATACAAGATCACATCCGATAGCCACTCATGGGAAACATACAGTCTACCTTCGTAGGGATAAATAAATGGCTCGGTGGTTGGGACCTTGCCAGTTTGCAGGATCAGTTTCCCGGTCAGGAGGTGACGCGGCAGGTCTCCGTCAAGATTGAGCATACGCTGGCCGAAAATCAAGACGGCTAAAAATACTATCAGAAAAAATACATCTTGCAAGCGCGGCAAAAGAAACGGCTTTATTTTCATGAATCCCATTACTTTCGCTTGGTCATCAAAATACCAAGAAAGAAACTTGAAAACAAGATTTGAAATCCAACCGAGAACAAAACTGTCCCAGGGATGACAAGACGCATGGAACGAGTGGGATCCAGTTTGCCAAAGGAAGCACCCATCCAATAATTGATCGCGCTGACAGAACTCACAAGTCCAAGCAGGATCAGGATCACGCCGATTACCACTCCCCTTTCCAGGCTGGTTACTTTGAGAAGTTTTTCCGTTTCATTATCTTTCGGCAACAATCCTTCGCTCATCGCGAACACCCGGGTAAACAAGGAGAATAATACGGCTTGAAGACCCAAAATAATAAGGAAGGCGGCATACATCAATGTATTAATGTCCAGCGTAACGTTTCCAATCCTGCGTGGACCAGGTAACAGCCAAGCAGAAACGATAAAACCAATCAGCATCAGAAAGATCCCCGGATAATAGAAAAGCCAGCGAGGACTGTACATCAGAAGAAAACGTAGGTGTCTCCAACCATCTGACCATGTTCGCAAATGCGGAGGGCGTGTTCGACCGTCAGGATAGAGAATTGTTGGCACTTCTGTCACTTTCAATCCTCTCATCGAGGCCTTGACGATCATTTCACTAGCGAATTCCATACCAGTGGTCTGCAGGTCTAAGCCCAGGATCGCCTCTTTTCGAAAGCCGCGCAATCCGCAGTGAAAATCCCCGATGTTGATTTTGAAAAACAGCCTACCTAGCCGACTGAGCACAGGATTTCCAAGGTATTGATGAAGGAAGGGCATCGCCCCCGATTTAATTTCTCCCTGAAAGCGATTCCCCATGACTAGATCAGATCCATTGTCCAGCGCATCTACGAATGCCATCAAGTTAGAGAAGTCATAGCTGTCATCGGCATCGCCCATGATAATGTATTCGCCTTGTGCTGCTTTCAACCCACCCAGAAGCGCGGAGCCATATCCTTTTTCCTTGACGTGGACCACGCTTGCCCCAGCTTCGCGTGCCAGTTCCAGCGAGCCGTCCGTACTGCCGTTATCAGCGATGATAATTTCTCCGGGAATACGGCTGGTTTTCAAGAATCGCTTCGCCTTTTGAATGCAAGTGGATACGGTCTCTGCTTCATTCAAACAGGGCATGACGATGGAAAGTATTATTTTCTTTTTCATTTTCGTTTAAAAAGCTCGCCTTTTTTACAGGGTGCCGCAGCTTCCATATAAACTGCATGGAGGGTGCCCCGCCAATAGCAGGCGGGATTCCGGCACAAGTGGTATTTTACACGTAAACGCAATAAGACAATGTTGTCAGGCAACTTTATTAAAACCCCGCTTGACAGAGGCTGGAACAAGATGGATACTATTTTCGTCTTTGAGTAAATGCGCTTCGACTGCGGTGCATAAAACGCACCTCCGCTCACCTGTGCCGGCACCAGGTGCAGGCAGCACGAATAATTCTTGAAAGGCGGGGCTCCATGCACAAAAAATTTGCAGGTCTGCTTTATGCGGCCATCATCCTTGCGCTGATCCTGAGCAGTTGTACAGGCACTCCTCAAGCGACACCAACACTAACCGTGAAAGTGAATGCGGATGAGGTCGGCCCTCAGATTGTCGCACAGGAGCCGGTTGAGGGACAGCGACTCGACTTATCTCCCACGATTAAAATCATATTTGACCAAGACATGGATGAAGGAAAAACCTCCGGATCCTTCTCGCTTCTTGGCCCTAACGATGATCCTGTCTCTGGCAAAGCAGACTGGCCTGACGCCCGGACATTGGCCACCATGTACAAAGCAACTTTTACCACCGATGCAACAAGCGCATCTGGAAAGCCCTTGGGGGAAGCCGTCGAATTGAAATTTACAACTGTTGAATCATTAGCGGTGGGACAAGTCTTCCCTGCGGATGGCACCGAAGATATAGACATGGGGACAAATATCACCGTCATCTTCAACCAGCCGGTCGTGCCGGTTGCAATCGAGGAGGAGCAAGATAAACTGCCTCAACCCCTCACCTTTTCACCCCAAGTAAAAGGCAAAGGTGACTGGGTCAACTCGTCCGTGTATGTGTTCGAGCCGGAGCAAAGCCTATTAAGCGGGACCGATTATACAGTCAAGGTAGGAGCGGGGTTGAAAGATGTAACCGGCAAAGAATTGGAAGATTCTTATGCCTGGCAATTCAGCACGCGCGCGCCGGTCATCGGCAATTGGGCTTTAAAGGACGGTGTAGAAAATCCCACCGAACTGGTTGAAAACGTCCTGCTGGATCAAGCATTTATTATTACTTTTCTACAACCGATGGATCAGGAGAGCGTCGAGGAAGCGGTATCGCTGGTCAATCGCGAGATTGGCAAACCATTTCCGATCAAGCTGACATGGGATGACGCGTCCACCGTATTGACCATCGAGCCAATTGGGCGATACCAGATTGCAAGTTTCTATGACCTCGTGATTTCTGATTCTGCACTCGCTCAAGATGGCGGACACCTGAAAGAAGGATTGACCCTTAAATTTGGTACTGTGGTTCTTCCAGAGATCAAGGTCTTATATCCCGCGCCGAATTCAGAAGCTGAAAATTTCGATTCGAGTCTTTCCATTACCTTTGCATCGCCGATGAACTTCGATACTCTGAAAAGCAGAGTCAAGATTTCACCACAGCCGAAAGGAGAGTTGAATTTCTACTACGACCAATATGGTTGGACCCTTTACATTTATGGCCTTGAACCTAGCATGGATTATGTCGTGCGACTCCTGCCGGGAATGGCAGATCTTTACGGCAACAGCATCGCGAGCGAAACATCCTTCGCATTCAAGACTGGACCCATGTCTCCGTATGCGCGTCTCGTCCTGCCGTGGACTCCGCTTGTATACCGCGCAAAGGGACCGCAGGAAGTTTTCTTCGAGCATACAAATTTGGAGTCGGGGAAGATCTCCCTTTATTCGATAGATTTCAATGATTTCAGGCGCATGCTCAAAGGTGACCTTGAAACGACGAAATTCAAGCCAACGGTTGACCCCGTCCGCGAATGGACATTAGACGAAGCATCGCCGCGTGATCAAATCAACCGTCTCAACTTCCAATTGCAAGATAAGCAAGGCAATCAACTTGAACCGGGTTATTACTTTATCGGCGTGCAGGGTAAGCCTCTGGAATACTATACTAATTTTTATCAAGGCTTCCTGTTCATCGTCGCCACGGACAATATCACCTTCAAAGCTACAGACTCAGAGGGTTTGGCTTGGCTAACAGATCTGGAAACTGGCAAGCCACAGGCCAACGTGCAGGTTACGTTTTATGGCGAAAAATATAACGAAGTAGGCACAGCTAAGACAGATAAGGATGGCCTTGCTTATCTAAAGGATATCCAGCGTCCCATGTTCGCCCGCGCCGAAGGGACAAATCATCTCAGCTTCACCGCGCTGGATTGGGGAAGTGGGGTTTCGGCAGGTGATTTCGGCATCTACGAGACATATTATGCAGAAACAAACCGTCCATTTGCCTATTTATATACAGACAGACCAGTCTACCGTCCTGGGCAGGATGTGTTCTTCAAAGGTATTGTTCGGCTAAATGACGATTTGCATTACAGCCTTTATGACCAGCAAAAGGTCTACGTAAAGATTGATCATTGGGGCGAACAGATTTACGCAGATTACGTCACGCTTTCGGAGTTAGGCAGTTTCAGCAACAAACTCACCCTCGATAAAAACGCTGCCCTTGGAAATTATGACATCATGGTGATGGCCAGGCCAAATGGAGATGCTTTTGGCTTCGTTTCTTTCAACGTGGCCGAGTATCATAAACCCGAATTTGAAGTTTCAGCTTCTTCAGATAAATCCGCGCTGCTATCCGGTGCGACAGTCAATTTCAGCATGGATGCCACCTATTATTCCGGTGGAAACGCGGGTAATGCAAATGTAGACTGGTTCCTTGAATACTCGCCATTCTATTTCCAACCGTCTGATGATTACCAACAATATAGTTTTTCGGATTGGGATCAAGATACATACTGGTCGGAAGAGAAATCTCATGAAAGCGGGACATTGGAGGAGGGACAGGCTGTCACCGACAAGAATGGCCATCTCGAACTAACGCGCGACCTTAACCTGGGTGAGAAGAAAACCAGCCAGACCGTCACGCTCAACGCGAATGTCACAGACGTATCCGGGAATTTGGTCAGCGGTTCAACTAGTGTCATTGTGCACCAAAGCGAAGTTTACGCGGGCATTCGTTCAAAAAGCTATATTGGCGTGGAAGGTGAGGCGCAACCATTTGAAGTTGTAGTGCTTGATTGGGACTCGAAACCAGTTCCTGGCCAGAGCGTAAGCGTGAAATTCGTCGAGCGCAAATGGTACAGTGTGCAGGAAAAGGACAAACAGGGACAGTTACGCTGGGTCACATCTGTCAAAGAGATTCCTGCGGGCACTCAGACAGCCATGACAGATGAAGATGGCAAGGCCTCTGTTTCGTTCATCCCGCCAAACGGTGGCGTCTTCAAAGCGCTTGTCACCGTGCGCGATTCGAAAGGCAATAGACACCAAGCCTCTACTTATACCTGGGTTTCGAGTGAAGATTATATAGCCTGGAAGCAAACTAACGACCGCACCTTTAGCCTTGTGGCAGATAAGAAAACATATTCTCCTGGCGATACTGCGGAAATCCTGATCGCCCAGCCTTTCGAAGGCGAAGTGTACGCTCTAGTTACCTACGAGCGTGGACACATTTATAAGCAGGATGTGGTCCTTCTCAAAGGCACAAGCACGATTTACGAAGTCCCAATTACTGGTGACATGGCTCCGATCGCATATGTTTCGGTCGCAGTAGTCAGCGGGGCCGAAGCTTCGGGCAAACCAAACTTCAAGATTGGCATGACCAAGTTCAACATTGATACAAGCGAGCAGACTTTAGATGTGAGCGTGACGACGGATAAAGAATCCGCAGGGCCAGGCGATGACGTCACATACACGATCACGACGAAAGACCAGAAAGGCAAGCTCGTTTCAGCGGATGTTTCCCTCGCGGTAGTAGATAAAGCCGTGCTTGCGTTGGCTCCTGCGAACTCTGCGCCTTTACTTGATGCGTTTTATTCTGAACAATCGTTGAGCGTGCGCACTGCACTTGGAATCGTTGTCACCGCAGATGACTTCAACGAACAGTATCGCGAATCCCCTGCTCAAGGTGGTGGGATGGGTGGCGGCGGTGGTGGCGAACTGGGAATCATCACCGTCCGTCAGGATTTCAAAGATACAGCCGCGTTCGAAGGGTTGATCACAACAGACGAAGAAGGCAGTGCGCAAGTTACTGTTAGCTTGCCAGAGAACCTGACAACATGGCGGGCAGACGTGCGCGCAGTCACCACCGATTCCCGCGTAGGACAGACCACAAATGAGGTGCTGAGTACCAAACCTCTCTTTGTCGAGATGACTACACCGCGCTTCTTTGTGGTTGGTGATGAAGTTCAAGTGGGCGCGGTGGTTCACAATAACACTGCGAAAAATCTTAATGTGAACGTAGCTCTCCAGGCTGAAGGTGTGACCCTAAATAACGAGACCAGTCAATCGGTCGAAGTGGAGGCGAATCAGCAGAATTATGTCACCTGGGATCTAACAGTCAAAGATGTCCAGCGCATCGATTTCACAGTTCACGCGGAGAGTGGTTCCTATCAGGACTCCAGCAAGCCTGCGCTCGGCACGTTAGAAGGTCAGGGCATTCCCGTCTATAACTTCACCGCAACTGAAACTGTCGGCACATCAGGGATGCTGCTCGAAGCCAATTCTGCAACAGAAGGGTTGCAACTGCCCACCTCGCTCAACTACAACGACGCGCGGCTTTCGATTGAGGTCTCGCCTTCGTTGGCCGCGTCCATGCAAAGCGGGCTGAGCTACCTCGAAGATTATCCATATTTGTGCATGGAGCAGACCATCTCACGCTTCCTGCCCAACGTCATTAGCATGCGCGCGCTCGAAGCCGCGGGGCTGGCAAACACAGGACTTAAGAACAGGCTCGACTCGGAAGTCAACAGGGCGCTGCAGAGGATTTACGCCAAACAAATCTACGATGGCGGTTGGAATTGGTGGGATGGCGATCAAAGCGATCTGCAGGTCACCGCCTATGTTGTATATGGTCTCATCGAAGCAAAGGATAGCGGTTATTCTGTTTCCCCCAGTGTGCTTGCCAGAGGCATTGATTTCCTAAAGACCAATCTGCCGGACCTAAAACGGAACGACTCGACTTGGCAATATAACCGTTATGCTTTCGTACTCTACGTGCTGGCACGCGCGGATCAACTCGGCGCGGGTCAAACGAATTACATTTACGAACATCGGACTTCACTGGGCCTGTATGGAAAGGCATATCTCGCGCAGGCTTTAAACCTGCTGAATCCCGACGATAAACGCATCGCTTCGCTTCTTTCCGACCTTGCAGCTGCCACCGTACTATCGGCAGCTGGCTCCCATTGGGAGGAAAAAGGCCCGATTGATTACTGGAACTGGAACACGGACACGCGCACAACGGCTATCGTGTTGAATGCCTTCGTGCAAATTGACCCGCAGAATCCTGTCGCCGCTAATGCTGTACGTTGGCTGATGGCACATCGCGAGAAGGGGCATTGGCTGTCCACCCAGGAAACTGTATGGTCGCTGATCGCGCTGACCAATTGGCTCACCGCTTCCAAAGAACTAGAAGCCAATTATCAATACGCGGTTGGCTTGAACGGCAACTCATTACAACAAGGCACATCAACTAAAGATAATCTAACCGATTCCGTCAAACTACAAGTCGAGTTGAAGGATTTGCTGAAAGACCAAGTGAACTATCTGGTCTTTACACGCGGCGAGGGCGAAGGCAATCTGTATTACACGGCCTACATGAGCACAAGTCTGCCTGTTGAATCAATTCAGCCTCTGGATCAGGGCGTCAGTCTCTCACGCGAATACTTCACATTGGATGATGCGAAGCATCCCAT
>WNFZ01005605.1_pt1 | contig 11495 bp, 11 predicted proteins | sample 5400081 | NCBI WGS metagenome assembly WNFZ01 (sample SAMN13153365, study PRJNA577476) | soil metagenome | isolation source: 80 cm soil or saprolite under grassland replicate 1 | place: USA:California | collected 2016-06-15
GGGGAGGCTGGCTGATCACCTGCGCGGTTTTCTTCAGCATCGCAGGCTTCTTCCATGAATACTATCTATCCATGCTGGGCGCGCCGCTTGCCGCGTTGGTAGCCATCGGCATTGGTCAGCTATGGAATCTGGCAAAAGAGAAGATCATGCTGGCTGCTGTGATCCTTGGCATAGCAGGGATTGGCACGGTTGCATTCCAGGTCTTTACTGCCAAGAACTTTGTAGAAAATCTGTGGTGGCTCCCCGCGGTTATTGTCCCACTGGTCGTTGGTTTGATCGCGCTGTTATTTTCCGTGCTAGGACAAAAACAAAAGTTCAGCTTTGCCACCAGTCTTACATTGATTCTCACCGCTATGTTGATCACGCCCGGCATCTGGTCCGTATATACGGTGCTGAGTGCGAGTCAAAACCAATCCCTTCCGAGTTCGTATTCTGGCGCAGGGATTGGACCTGTCACACAACGCGATATACGGGTCAATCAATCGTTATTGGATTATCTCCAAACGAACACACAAAATATGAAATACCTGATCGCCGTTCCCAGCGCGATGCAAGGTGCAGACTATGTCCTGGCGACAGGACGCCCCGTTCTTTATATCGGCGGATTCAACGGACAGGATCAAGTTGTCACGGCTGATGAGCTCACACAAATGGTGAGCGCTGGTGAACTGCGTTATGTGTATTGGAACGGGACTGGCAGAGGCATCGGGACGAACTCTGATATTTCATCGTGGGTTGCATCTTCCTGTACCGCTGTGCAAGGTTTTGATACAGCAACCCGAAATGCAGGCGCACCAGATGGTACAACAACAGATCAAGATAATGGCTTTCCACAGAATCAAGGTGGTCCACAAAGAGATATGCAAGTCTCGCTCTATGACTGTGCACACAACGATTGAGAATTTACGCAAAAGGAAACTGACATGAATAAATCAACAAGCTTAATCATTCTGACTCTTGCGCTGATATTGACCGCCTGCAGCGGCAGCGCATCCAACGCAGCCAGCCCCGCGACTGGCACCCAAAGCGGAGCTTCGGCTGGTGCGCTGTCTGCCCCATTGCAAGTTGCGATTGGCACGCTCAAACTGGACAAGACTGCCAACGAAGTGACGACAGGTCAAGCCGCAGAGCTTCTCCCGCTTTGGGAAACTTTACAAGTATTAGACACGAGCGATACTGCCGCGAATCAGGAAAGAGACGCGCTGATCGCTCAGATCCAGGAAACGATGACTCAAGATCAGATGCAAACCATCACCGCTATGAATCTGACTCGGCAGGATATGTTTTCCATCTTACAGTCACAAGGGCTAGCGTTGGGCGGCGCACAAAACGGGAACGCTCAAAATGGAAGCTCATCCAACAACAGCGCTAGAAACTCGGCGAATGGCGGTGGAGGCGGATTCTCCGCGGGCGCAGGTGGTCCCCCACCTGATGGCGGAAACTTCCCTGGCGGAGGTGGTAACTTCCAGGGTCAAGGAACGCAATCAAATGGCTCAACACAAAACAACGTAAGGCAAGTGACGGTGAATCCCAACCGCATTCCCACTCCATTGATCCAGGCAGTCATCGAGTATCTCAAGAAGAAAGCTGGTTCCTAGATTTGGAGTGCAGAAGCTTGCTTCTGTATTTGCAACCGCGAGCTGTCGCACTCCATACCAATTGGTATACTAAGAAAGAGAAAAATCATTATGTCGAAAACAATCATGGTCGTAGATGATGAAAAGAGATTGGTCTCGCTGGTCGAAAGCTATTTGACTCAGGAGGGCTATCGCGTGGTGAGCGCCTACAATGGCAAAGAGGCATTGACGGTGGCGCACCGCGAGAAACCCGATCTGATTGTGCTCGATGTGATGATGCCTGAAATGGATGGTTATGAGTTCATGCGTAAACATCGCGCCGATAGCAATACGCCAATCATCCTGCTGACGGCACGAGTAGACGATGAAGAAAAAGTGATCGGGCTGGAAGTGGGTGCGGATGATTATATGACCAAGCCTTTCCGCCCGCGTGAACTTGTGGCTCGTGTGCGCGCTGTCCTGCGGCGCGCGGGCGAAGTAAAGCCAGAAGCAAGAGTATTGAAAGCTGCCGATATTATCCTGGATCGCGATGGACGGACCGTCCGAGTCGCTGGTGAATTTGTTGACCTCACCCCCTCCGAGTTCGACATCCTGACTGCGCTGATGTCCTCACCAGGACGCGTCTACTCACGACTTGATCTGCTGGACATCATTCAAGGCGTCCGCTATGAAGGTTATGAGCGTACGATTGATACACACATCAAAAACCTGCGCGGCAAAATCGAATCAGATCCGCGCGAACCCGATTACATTGAGACCGTATATGGCGTCGGTTACCGCTTCAAAAGGGAATGATCCATGCGCTCCATCAGCACCAAACTCATCCTCGCGTTTCTGAGCATTGGAATCGTCAGCGTAACGATCATCTTTATTACCGCGCGTTGGAACACACGACAGGAATTCATCCGCTTTCTATCTGATCAGAATCGAACGGATATCGTCTCAGAGCTTACCAACTATTATGCCGAGAATGGAACATGGAACGGTGCAGAGATCATTTGGTATCAGCCAAATGGGCATCAGCAACCTAACTATGGACCTCCGCGCAGAATGCCGTTTGCATTAACAGATGAGGGAGGAACCGTCCTTGTACCGAATGAACGATATAAGGTTGGGGATAAAGTTCCTCAAGCCAATTTAAAGCAAGGCGTCGCCATTACGCAGAATGACAAAGTGATCGGTGTTCTTGTCCCTCTACCTATGCCGTTTCAAGGGCAACCGCGTGAAGTGGAATTTATCGAACGCATCAACATGACGTTGCTTTACGGAGCACTGATCGGCGCGGTGATCGCGTTGTTGTTGGGAGTTTTTCTTTCGCGTACACTCACTCGTCCCATTCGCGAACTTACACAAGCCACCCATGCAGTTTCTGAAGGTGATCTCTCACAACAAGTACGGGTGCGTTCCAAGGATGAATTGGGAGAGTTGGCAAAGGCGTTCAACAAAATGAGCGCGCAACTCTCACGTTCGGTCAATGCACGCAGACAAATGACAGCCGATATCGCGCACGAACTCCGCACACCGCTGAGTTTGATCCTCGGTCATGCAGAAGCGGTGCACGATGGAGTCCTGCCGCCGACTCGTGAAAATTTTGAGATCATCCGTGAAGAAGCGACGCGCCTTGAACATCTCGTCAACGATCTGCGTACGCTCTCGCTTGCCGATGCGGGCGAATTAAGCATTCAAACCCAGACGATTGAACCACAACGACTCGTCAATGAAGTTTCATCGTTATATCAATATCAGACGCAACGAAAAAATATTAGCTTCGAATTGGATGTCCCTGCGGGTCTTCCGAGTATGGAAGTGGATCCGGGGCGAATGACTCAAGTCCTCACGAATATTTTGGACAATGCCCTTCGTCACACGCCGGAGGGCGGACGCATCACCCTGGCCGCCAAAGAAGTGAACGATATGGTGGAACTTTCCGTGGAGGACACCGGACCCGGATTAAGCCTCGAGGATATCAATCGTATCTTCGAGCGCTTCTATCGGACAGACTCCTCTCGTCAGCGCGAAGATGGCGGATCAGGCTTGGGACTGGCAATTGCCAGATCCATCGTTCAGGCGCACGGCGGACAACTCTCGGCCGAGAGTGAATCGGGCTCTGGGTTAAAGGTCAAGATCCGCCTGCCGAAAAAATCCACAACCTAAACCTTTACAATTTCTACACACTTTTCACATCGCTTCTTTATGTAATTCGGTTAAAGTTAAGATAGTGTAATGAAAGGAATTCAACAATGAAAAAAGTTCTTCTTAGCATCCTTGCGATAGTTTTGATCATCGGCGCACTTGGTGCGGCTAGCTTCGCTGGCTACCAGTTTGGCTTTCGGCAGGGTGCATTGACATCCACAACTTCGAATGGCAAGGCTCCGATTGCTCCGTTTTCCAAAAATGACGGTCCGCGCGGGATGCCGATGATGCGCAACTTTGGTTTTGGTCGCGGCTTCGGACCCGGTGGCTTCGGCATGATGGGACGCGGTATGGGCTTTGGCTTCTTCTCGCCATTGGTGTTCCTGCTGCGGCTAGCATTCTGGGCACTTGTCATTTGGGCGATTTACATGCTTGTCGCGCGCAGCGGTTGGCGTTTGACAAGACAGACAACTGAAACTCCGCCTGCTCCGGTTCCACCTGCTACCCCTGCGGAGTCAGAAAACAACGAACAGGTGTAAAGCATCCAAAAATTTAATGTTCTCTTAGCTTTGACGGATGTAATAGTCAGCTTTCGAATTACGTCTGACAATGGAACAATATGACCTGTTGAAAAATAAGACCCTGGCAAACCAGGGTCTTATAGAATATTTTGCAGGGCAACAAACCGAGGAGCATATATGGAGTTCATCCAACGTGTCATTCATGCACTGACTCAGGTGCATCCCACACATCCCATGTTTGTGCACTTCCCCATCGCTCTGACAGGCGCCGCCTTTTTTTTCATCCTGCTCGCCTATTGGAGGAAAAGTGCAGCACTTGAGCAAACTGCCTTCGCCAATATCGCTCTTGCTTCTGTAAGTACCATCGTTGCTGGCATCACTGGTTATTTGGATAATATCAAGAACTATGTCGGCGATGCTCCAAATGCAAACGTAAAAATTATTCTTGCTATTACCTTGTTCATTCTTACTGCTGGCATCAGCATCGTCCGTTATCGCAACCCAGATCTGTTCCAAAAATCCAATCACTTTTTATACATGGCATCCTATGGCATTTGTTTCGCCATTGCACTTGTATTGGCATTTCTGGGCGGCGTCATTCTATACGGTTTTTAGGAGAAATCAAAATATGTTTTCAATGAAAGTGAAGTTTGGCTTGTTAATTGTAATTGTTGGATTGTTATCCGCATGTGCAAGCCAGACGACTCAAATACCCGCTTCGCAACTGACCGAGAAAGTCCTTCCCGCTATATCATCCCCGCAAGCGACTGAAGCGCCTGCGAACGTTCCCGCTGCCACCAATACATCTGCACCCGCTATAGAAAACACTCTTGCCTCTGCGACTGGGGCAACGGTCAGTTTCACAGATAATATTTTGCCACTCTTTGAAAGCCGTTGTATGAACTGCCATGGCCAGGAAAAGCTTGAGGAAGGATTAAGTTTGAGAACGTATACCGATATGATGATGGGTTCGAAAAACGGAGCTGTTGTCGTGCCCGGCGATGCATCGAACAGTCTGCTCGCTCAACTTGTTTCAAATCAAAAAATGCCAAAACGCGGACCCAAACTGACTCCTCCACAGGTTCAGTTGATCATTGATTGGATTAATCAGGGCGCGCCGGATAATTAATGAAAATATAACCTTGCGAAGGCTGCCCGATAGGGCGTGAACCTTCGCAAGGTTCATGCTAAATAAATTCTGGTATAATCCCGTCGCTTGACACTGGAGAGGTCGCGTAGTCCGGCTTAGCGCGCACGCTTGGAAAGCGTGTAACCCACAAAGGTTCGCGGGTTCGAATCCCGCCCTCTCCGCTAATGGAAACATCTCCCAATAAAGGGAGATGTTTTAGGTTAAGCGGAGCTGCAAAGATTGTTTGAATGCTATCCCCTCCATCACATACCACATGCCGTGTATACTTATTCTTATGGACATACTGACCGGATCTGTGGAACGTATTACTTTCTATAATCCGGAAAATGGCTACACGGTTTTGCGCCTGCGTCCCGAGCATCAAAAAGGGATCCACGCCGTACCAAAAGCGAGTCTGAGCTTCGACGGACTGGCTACTGTGGTAGGAAACTTACCCGAAGTCTCACCTGGGGAATTTCTTCAACTACGGGGACAATGGAATCGGCATCCAACACACGGCTCACAGTTCAAGGCGGAAGTCTGCGAACAAACTCTGCCAGCAACGATTGCTGGCATTCAGGGCTATCTTGGATCCGGAATGATCAAAGGGATCGGTCCGAAACTGGCTGAGCGAATTGTGGGGAAATTCAAAGAAGATACATTCAATGTTATTGAGCAAACCCCGGAACGACTTCTTGAAGTTCCCGGCATTGGCGTGGATCGAACGGGCAAGATCACCAAAGCCTGGCAGGAACAAAAGCAAGTTAAGGAGATCATGGTGTTCCTGCACGGACATGGCGTGAGCACCAATCTAGCGGTTAAGATTTATAAAACCTATGGTGATCAATCTCTGGAAATCGTGCAGCAGAATCCTTATCAGCTTGAGCGCGACATCTATGGGGTCGGCTTCAAAACTGCGGATCGAATTGCCCGCGCTTTGGGATTGCCAATAGACCATCCTTCGCGTATCGAAGCGGGGATCGTGTTTGCCTTGAATGAAATGATCAACGAAGGGCATGTGTTTGTTCCAAGAGAGACCCTTGGACAACGAGCTATCGAACTGCTGGAAGTCTCGGCTGACTTGATCCCTCCTGCCCTGGATCGCCTGACGCAAGAGGACCGCATTCGCCCGGACATGATTCCGATGAACAATAAACCGTCAGAAAAAGGCAAGTCGGCGGTTGGCGAAACTGCTGGAGTTTACAGTTCTTCCGTAATCTATTTGACCCCGCTGTATTTTGGAGAAAAGGGCGTGGCAGAACGTTTGAAAACTCTGGCACGCGCTTCCTCACAAGCCAGGTCGATGAACCACTCCCTTTTTACGGATGAGCAACTTTCCGGCGAACAGAGATCAGCAATCGAAATGGCGCTGATGAATCCCGTCAGCGTTCTAACAGGAGGTCCAGGAACGGGGAAGACCACCTGTCTGAAAGTTTTGATTACCACGCTGGAAACGCAGGGAATGAAGTATGCGCTCGCCTCGCCAACCGGGCGCGCAGCCAGGCGGCTTTCCGAAGCGACCGGGCGACCGGCGAGAACAATTCATCGTTTACTGGAATATTCTCCAATGGATGGTTTCAAGCACAACGATGAAAACCCGCTCGATCTGGATTTTCTAGTTGTTGACGAAGCATCCATGCTGGATCTCCTGTTGACAAACAACCTGCTCAAAGCTGTTCAACCAGGGACGCGGGTATTGTTCGTAGGAGATGTGGACCAGCTTCCATCGGTTGGCGCTGGCGATGTGCTTCGTGATCTGATTGACAGCAGCATCGTCCCTGTCACGCGCCTGAATACCATCTTCCGTCAGGCTGCGCATTCCAAGATCATCACGAATGCACACCTGATCAATCAGGGCAAATTCCCGGATTTCCCAAAGGGCAAAAGCGAAGGCGATTTCTTTCTTTTTCCCGCCGAAGATGCAACTGCCGCGGCGGATTGGATCATCCAGATCGTCACGGAACGGATCCCGCAGAAATTCGGTTTTGATGCCATTCATGATATCCAGGTCATGGCGCCGATCTACCGCGGACCGGCAGGCGTGATCAGCCTGAATGACCGCCTGCAGGAAAAGCTCAATCCACCGGTGAACAGCAAGCCCGAGCGACGCCTGTTTGGAACCGTCTTCCGCCTGGGTGATAAGGTCATGCAGACTCAGAATAACTATGACAAGGATGTCTACAACGGGGATATAGGCTTCATCCAGTCCATGGATCTGATCGAACAAAATCTAACCGTGAACTTCGACGGCAGAACTGTCAACTTCGATTGGAGCGAAGCGGATCAACTAAATCTTGCTTACGTCATTTCTGTTCATAAGGCTCAGGGTTCGGAATTCCCCGCTGTCGTGATGCCAATTGTGACCCAACATTACACCATGTTGCAGCGCAATTTGCTATACACCGCTATTACCCGCGCCCGCAAATTATGTGTGCTGGCAGGCAGTCGGCGCGCGATTAGCATGGCAGTGCGTAATAATAAAGTTGCCAATCGCTTTACAGCCCTGGAATGGAGGCTAGCACAAAGCTAAAGCATCATCTCTTTCCCGACGGGCCTGAAACTCAAGCAGATAATCATGATCATGATGATTTGGATTATCTTATGATCCACTTGACATCCTATATCACTCGGTAGTGATGACTTGTTGAAAAAACGATATCGCCACCATCTGCTGGCTTTCTGGGCATCAAATCTTTTCATTCACAATGAAAAAAGGTGACAGTCACTTTGCTTCCTCCACTCCGTTTCGGGAGTACTTCGCAAAAGTGACTGTCACCTTTTAAGGCAGGTTTACAAACGGTTATGGCGTTGGTGTTGCAGTTACTTGCGTTCCTTCAACATGTTGCCCCGCATATAAGAATACGGGGTTGACAGGTGCCACATCTTTTGAATGTCCCGCGGGAACCAATCCCTGCACAAGGAGCACATCATGCAGTGAGGAAGATTCCCATTTGCCTCCGCCCAAAATATCGGTGCCTTTGGCTCCCGCATAAGAGCGCTTTGCTCCGGCGAGGATTCCCTGATAGGAGGATAGGTCTAATCCGCCACTACGATCCGTTAAATCTGCGTTATGACATGAGACACATCCGATCTCACCTGTACGCCAAAGACTATTTTCTACAAAGAGCTGTTGGATGTCATTCGCAAACGTACCCTGACATGGAGTTCCACTTATATCGGTGAATGGAAATCCATCTGTTTCCGGGCTGCCAGCGGTCACCCACGCACCGATTAGATCCGCGGCAGAGACCTGACATTCATTGAATCCTGCCGGGCTCTGTGCTTGCGTTGGTTTCAGTGCATGCACAGGAATCAGCGTTGGAACGGGAGTTCGGATGACCAGCGGCGCTGCTCTAACACAAGTGAGTGTAAATCCACAGGCGGAGATATAAATCAGACTCAACCAGGATAGAACCACAACGAAAAACCCAATGATCGTTCCATAGATTACTTTTCGGACGTCATCATTCATGATTTGCTCCTGCCCTACTTCGATGCTTTCAATGTGCGAACGTAATTCACCACGTCCCAACGTTCGGGAACGGTCAGGTTTTCGTTGAGTGCAGGCATACGTCCTTCCAAACCATTTGAGATGGTCAGGAAGATCGAGCCGTCACTCTTGGACTGCACGACAGCGCTCGTCAAATTGGCTGGTTTGAAGTTCAAGAGGAATGGAGCAATCGGTCCAGTACCATCGCCAGTATCCCCATGGCACATCTGGCAGTTGATGGCAAATAGCTCCTTGCCGCGCGCAATCGAGGCATCGTCTGCCACCGTGGGATTTGTCGGCGCGCCCATGCCGGGGATGGCAATCGGTCCTTCAATCGGGATCGAGCGCGCGGGAGGAGCGAGCGGATGCTCCATCGGTCGGAAGGATGGCTGGATCTCCATGAAGGAGGGCCAGTCAATTTTGACCACATCATAGGTAAACAGCAGGATCACAGCAAATGCAAGGCCTGCAGCCACAAAGATCATTACCAAGCGTCTGATGATGACCGTAATACTGGTGCTCATAAATGACGTGCCTCCACGGGCTCTACGGATTCAGCTCCCGCTTCTTTGAGTGCATCTGTGAATTTTTCTCGCTCGCCGGTTGGACAGCTAAATAGCAAAGCAATCTTGCCATCGCTGATCTCAGGCGTATATTGTTTCGGCGTATAGGAAGGGAAGCCGCTATCTATGAACATTCCGATAAAGGAAAAGCCCATTAGCCCAAGCATGGTCATCTCGAAAGTGATGATGAGTCCCTGCGGCACGGGAAAGATAGGTTGCCCGCCAACAAGCAAGGGGTAGAGATAGGGAATCCCATAAATCAGGAAGATTCCCAGAGCCATTCCCATGATCGCGCCCATCAAGCCAATACGCGATACATATGTAATGGCAGCAGGTCTACCTAAAATAGTGTTCTTGACCGGGATTCCCGAAATGATGTTCATGTCGTCATCATTCAAACCCAATTGCTGTAATTTTTCGACGCCCTCCGAAGCGGGCTCGATATCTTTGAACATGGCAAGAAGTGTAATTGCTTCAGACATAACCAAGCCTCTCTTTATTCCATGTCACTGAGCGTGGAAATTTCGGCTTTGCCGATCTTTCGAATCAGGTGAGCTTCCTGGCCTTCCTGCACTTCCCAAACAGGGATCAAAGGAATGACTCGGGAAGCCAACATATACAAGAGCAGGAACAATGCAAAGGTACCCACTGTCATGGGGATTTCAATGCGAGGATAATATTGACGCCAGGTGAACGGATCACGAGTAATGGTCACACCCACAGGAATGATGATGTAGCGCTCAAGGTACATACCAATATTGATCAGAAGACCGACGATTGCCAGCAGCCAGGGGGTCTCACGCCACTTCTTGTTCCACAGCGTCGCCCAGGGAACCACAATATTTACGAACAACATTGTGAACCAAAGGTAAGCCAAAGGACCCTTCTCGGTATATTCCTGCACGAGCTTATCCCATTTATCACCGCCATACCATGGAACGATATAGTCGTTGAAGTAAAAATACGCCCATGCCATGGAAACGAGCAGCATCAACATGCCCATCGTATTGAAGTGTTCCGGCCGGATGAAATACTTATAATGTTTCATCGTGGAGCGGAGCAGGAACAAAACAATTGATACGGCCGCCATGCCAGAATGCAAGGCACCGATCACGAAATAGGGACCGAAGACAGTAGAGCTCCAACCAGGGCGAGAAGCCATGGCAAAGTCCCAGGACACGATCGTGTGTACCGAGAACATAACCGGGATGATCGCAAAAGCAAAGATATTCATGGCTGTAGTGAGGTTCTTCCATTCCCCTTCCGTCCCTCGGAAACCAATCGCCACGATTCTGTAAAACGGTTTCAGCCATCCACTTTCCGTGCGGTCACGCGCCATTGCCAGGTCGGGGATGAGCGGCAGAATCAAATACATGGTGCTGCACAACAGATAAGTTGTGATTGCCATGAGGTCCCACATCAGGGGAGAGTGGAAATCGGGCCAGATCGTACGCTCATTTGGAATCGGAAACATCCAGTATGTTAACCAAACGCGTCCCAAGTGCATGAAAACACTAAGTCCAGCCTGGACCAGACCAAAGGTGGTCATCAATTCGGCAGCGCGAGTGAATGGGCGGCGGGATTCCACTTTCATAACTCGCAAAATTGCGGAGATGAATGTTCCAGCATGGCTGATACCGATCCAGAACACTGTATTGACCAGAAAAACACCCCAGTAATCGGGACGAGTAACACCAGCCATGCCCTGCCCTTGCATAATCAGGACATACCATTCGTATCCCAAAGCAAAAACAACGATCGCCGCCAGTACCGCGGTGATTACCCAGAATATCGGACTGGTTTCATGCATTGACTCCATCACCATCGCGTTCATTTGACCGCGTGGCAACGGATCGTGCATCAGATGTTCGCGCGGGTCTTCGTGCTCTTCGGCACGGGGACGAGCAAACGGTTTGGCAATCGTTGTCATTTAGGCTCCTTCTGCCAGATAGGTGATGCGCGGCAAGGTTCCCATCTCTTCGAGTAGAAGTTTGCTACGTCCTGCATTGGCTTCCGCAAGCTGGCGCACCGTGGAGTCAGGATCGTCGAGACGACCGAAGGTGATCGCATTCGCAGGGCAGG
>WNFZ01005609.1_pt1 | contig 11488 bp, 12 predicted proteins | sample 5400081 | NCBI WGS metagenome assembly WNFZ01 (sample SAMN13153365, study PRJNA577476) | soil metagenome | isolation source: 80 cm soil or saprolite under grassland replicate 1 | place: USA:California | collected 2016-06-15
CAACTTTTTCTTCAGAAGGAAAATATATAGTCTGGTACGGAGCAGACGATTTGGCCGGTAATCGAACTGATTATTCGGGTCAATTCGTTAATATTGATACAACTCCTCCAAACCTTACGCCTTCCGTTTCAGGCACAATGGGAGCGAATGGGTGGTATGTCTCAAATGTGGTTGTCGATGCTGCTGCAACTGACAACCTCTCCGGAATTTCGTCAGTAGTGGTTTCTGATAATGGCGGCGCGGCAAAGCCAGTCCCAGTTACCCTGACAAGTGGCACTCACGCGCTTACGATCACAGCTAAGGATGTGGCGGGCAATAGCCGTTCAACCACTCTCAATCTGACCATCGATACCGATGGACCAATCATCACGCCTTCCATTACAGGAACAGAAGGTAATAACAATTGGTATGTTTCCGATGTGGATGTTACGGCAACTGTCTCAGATCCTGTATCGGGCATGGATGGAACTCTTGAGGTATCGGTAGATGGTGGGGCGTGGACAAATGATCTACCCATTCATTTCACGGAAGGTGGGCATACTGTAGATCTACGAGCCTATGACGAGGCTGGAAACGAATCCATAAAGACTTTGACGATTAATGTGGATACAACCCCACCTGCACTCTCTACTTCAACGTCTGGCACTATAGGCAATTCTGGTTGGTATGTCAGTGATGCTACAACCACCATCACCGCTACCGATTCCACATCTGATATTGATTACATCGAATACAAGCAAAACAGCGCAGACTGGAAGAATGGGACTTCTGTTCCCAGCAACGATGGAATCAATACGATTACGGCTCGCGTCTTCGATCGCGCTGGAAATTCGGCAACCAAATCTCTGGAGGTCAAGGTTGATACAGTTCCGCCAACGGTAATGCCTGTGGTTCCAACGCCTACCGGCTTGGATAATTGGTTTGTATCTGTGCCGGTGGTGATCTCTGCAAATGGTACTGATGCTACGTCCGGCTTGCTGAGCGCGTTGGTGTCTACGGAGGAAAAAACGTGGAAAGATAGTCTCTCTTTATCTGATGGTCTGTACACAGCGACCTTTAGATCTGAAGATGCTGCTGGAAATACGACAAGCGTACCTTTGGATTTGAGGATTGACGCTACAAAGCCAACCCTTGAAATCTCTACGTCTGGAACTGCCGGGACAAATGGTTGGTACACGAGTCAAACGACTACGACTTTTAAAGCCGATGACAAAACTTCCGGTGTGGACCGTGTTGAATATAGCCAAAATAACTCAGCCTGGCAAATAGGGACTTCCGTTGTGAGCAAGGATGGAATCAATTCTCTTTCGGTAAAGACCTATGACAAAGCCGGAAACATGCTCAGTAGCCAGACACAAGTCAAAGTAGATACGGGCATGCCGACCAGTACATTTACTTCCCCGGCAAACAGTTCGACTGACACACTCGCAAGAAACACATTGCCTTTATCTGGTACCGCCTCAGATACTTTATCTGGGATCGCCTCAGTAGAACTGTCCGATGATGGCGGCAAGACCTGGGTGCTGACTACTCTTTCCACAGATGGAAAGTGGACTTACGACTTTGACACAACGAAAGTGGGAGATGGCATTTATACAATTATCGTGCGGACCATGGATGTGGCTGGCAACACAGTAGTTTCGACGGACAATTCTGGAGCCCACATTACCGTAATCATCAATAACGCTCCTCCACACATCAAATTGACTCCGGAATGGTTCATCTGGGATAACGGCGAGCTGGTAATCAAGACAGAGTATTTCCCTCTCGAAAGTGGAACATTGACCATTTCCGATCCGCAACATCGCTGGCCAAAGGTTGAAATCCCCTTTGATGAGAGATATCCATCGACGATCACATGGGATAGGCGCTTTGCCAATGGAGTTCTTGCCCCTATCGGTAACTATCACGTGGAAGTCAAGGCTTGCAATACCTACAATCTCTGTTCAAACAAGACAGCGATAATCAAAATTCCCTGGATTTCTGTTATCATGCCGACTGCTTCTCCTGTAACACCAACTGTTACCCCCGAGAAGCCAGTAGTAGAGAATATTCCGGAGCGGTCAGAGACTCAAATCCCGCCCGTTGTGGTCGTTGAAGATTCTTCCCCCCAAATACAAACTCCCAACTCAGTCGAACGCAAGCCGGTAGGCATTGCACTATCGCTTGTTGCTTTCATCGCGCTAATGTGGGCGGTGGCTTCTGCTGCCCTGTCAGATAGGCGCCCGGTGGCGATCAATGCCATCACGAAAACTATTCAACAGAAGCGAAACATCTAGCCCTAGATTTAGGGTAATGCAAAGGAGCATAGTTACCAAAATGTTAGCACTACCGAACGACCTTTTTCTTTCCATAGTTGTCATCACCGCAGTTGTAATTTTCGGCGCATTGATCTCGGTGGGGAACGAACGACAACGAAAAGCCATTGATAGGCTTCATGCAGCCTACAAACAGTGGGCCATCCAGGATTTGCGTCTTAAGCGCGGTACGGTGGCTTCTCAAATCCAAATCAACGACCTTCAAGGATGGCTGACGAAAACAACAACTTTGGGTCTTGGTCGCAAGACAACCATTATGGATATCCAGAAGCACGAAGCCCCTGTGCCTACAGTTGAAATGCACGACAGTGAAACAGGGAAAACATTGGTGTGTGTGATTGAAACCCCTGACACCGTTGCGAACCTCCTGAAGAGGCGCAAATCGGTAATCCGTGGCGATCTGCGCTCAAATCCTCTTTTCCGTGTTGGGAAGAAAACCCCTGTGGTTGAGCTCTCCATGCTGAACGCGGGATCACTGTTCGACGTTGAACTACCCGCAGCTTGGAAGATGTTGACAGATGACGTAACCGACTCCGGGATCCTCTGGGCCTACATCGTGGATTAGTTTTTCTATGAAAGTTACACTCCTCATCTTACTAGGGATATTGATATTAATTGTTGGTCTTGTCGGAATGGCGCAGTACGCGTCGGCTCTCTGGTAGTGCTATGGCGATGGTTGAGTTCGTCTCAGCTTGGCTGCAAGGACTAGAGCGGTACGATCAGGGTACCTATTGGCACTCTGTTCGTACTGCCAGATATTTCATCCGATTTATAGACTACCTCGGTATACGCGGAGAAAGTGCTAAATATGTTTGTGCCAGTGCTGCTTTGCATGACATCGGTAAATTGGCGATACCACAACATATTCTCCAAAAGAAAGGCAGGCTGAGTCGTCGGGAATACCGCGATGTTAGAAGGCATCCACAGCTTGCGTTTGGGTGGATGTCACTTTCGGGAGATCCTGTTGATGTTATCAACATCCCATATCTGCATCATGAAAGATGGAATGGAAGTGGGTATCCGCTTGGTTTACAAGGTACGGACATACCCTATCACGTGCGGCTTTTCTCTGTAATTGATGTCTGGGAAGCGATGAGCGTCAATCGCCCGTATCGCGGTGCTGTACCTCAGGCGGCAATTCTTGGATATATCGCCCGATCATCTGGCACTTTGTTTGATCCGGAAGTGGTTGATGCGTTTTTGCGATGGCGCAAAAAGACTAGTGGTGATTCCTGGGCAAAACTCGTTTATCCGGCCGAGCGCGAGCCCGGAAAAGAAAAGGCGAAGGTCATATTTCCTTGATTGTCAATCATGCTGAGGAGATTGTAAAAGTTCTCATCTGAAGATGGGCAAGAGTATAATGAAATGACTTTGCCTAGTAAATACTATGTCAGTCCAATCTGATTTGAAGTAGCTGAATGGCAAACGCCCACTGCCTTCCTACAAGTTAGCACTCAAACGAACTCTCAACTCCTGCCCTAAGCCACATCTCTGAGATCCAAATAAAACTGAGCGCTATCGCAGTGGCGAAGAACAAGCGGACTGACAACGCTCTGGTACTGAACCATTGTTCCCAGACAGTGTGAGATTTAGAAATTTGTTGTGGAAATTGACTCTGCAGTTATCCCTTGGCATCAAATAATAACCAGAACGTTCTATTGATTCCCTCATAAGCTATGCCCAAAGTATATGTGTTGTAAAGGGATAATCGCCTATGTTTTACCAATCTCCGTGTCCTCCCTTGCAAGTCGCTTGCGTCTTACCAGTTCAGCTTCAGTTGGCTCTGTAATAAATCTTCCAATTTTGACTTCTCCAGCTCTTCTGTAGTTTGCTACGATAACCCCAGCGGATGATGCTTTGCTTTCAAAGAGTTCAAATCCGGCTACAATTGTGCCATCGCCAAAAAGATGCTTTCCACCGCCCAGTGTAACCGGGAAGATTTTCAGCCAAAGCTCGTCAACCAGATCGTGCTTCAAAAGGGTTTGGAGAAGATTACCGCTTCCATGAACTTGGATTTCAGGGCCGTTATCCTTTTTAAGTGTCTTTATTTCCTCTACGACGTGGTCCCGAATGAGAAAGGAATTGTCCCAGTCAAGTTTATCCAATTTCTTTGAAACAACATACTTTCGAGCTTGATTGATGCCAGCCGCCATCGGATCTTTGCTGGTATCGGCATATGGCCAGAGCGCGGCAAATATTTCATACGTTTTTCTACCCAGGAGCAGGTCGAAATCTTGACCCATTTGCTCGACCATTACTTTTTGGAGGTAATCATCAAAGTAACGAATGGTCCATCCCCCCTCTTTGAAATCACCAGTGGGATCTTCCTCCGGCTCACCGGGAGACTGGATGATTCCATCAAGGCTTACAAAAGATAACACAACAAGTTTTCTCATAAATTTCTTTCTTCTGAGTCCCTTCCGTAAGTGCCGGTTTAACGTTCATTGAGCGCAACAGCAGCACGGATCAGGTCTTTTAGCGCATCTGGATTGATCTCATCATGTTCAAAAATATCAATGGCACGGGATTTTTTGGCGTCCAGGCCTGCATTGAAAAGTCCTTCTGTGTCCTTTAGCAATGCGCCTTTGAAGAAGTTAATCTTGACGTAATCTTTGAAGGCTCCCACAGCAACTACACTGCCGTTGTAGGACCAGACAGGCGTATCCCATTTCCACTCTTCCACTATACCTGGCGCGGCATCCAGGATCAACTTGCGGAGGCGCACAATCAGCTTGCCGCGCCAATCAGTAAGGCCGGCAATATATTTGTCTATTAATTTTGAGGCATTCATGTCAACGCTTTCCTCAGATGCAATGCTACTGCCGATACCCAGATATAAGCATTGAGAGCTGTGAATACGAAAACAGGAGTAAGGAAGAGCTGGCCCGATGCCTCTGCTGCAAATGCAAGCAAGAAAATCACAGAGGTGATCACAGAGTAAACGACCCACCCCCGTCGTTTTTGAGCGGCAAAGTGACAAGCAAACACAAAACATGCTGCGATGACCGCTAGGAAGCCGAGTGAAGCAACGGTGAAATGGATAAGTCCCTGCGCGCTAATCGCCGATGCAGAGGCCGGCGTGCCGGGAGGAAAACCAGGAACCGGGTCAGCATGAAAGATCCCTGCGCCGAAATTCCCCGCTCCAAAGGCACCGATCAATATGGGCCCCCATGTTCCACCCGGGCCACCCTGCAGGACTCGCCGCATGCCGAATGCACATGCGAGGAACAGCAACCCGGTGACGATGAAACTGCCAATCTGAATCCATCCCAGGTCACCGTTCTCGAGCACACTGAGCGCGTGACGGCGAATGTCAAAACCGGGGCGAGTGAAAGCCTGCGCCAGGCCCACTATGGTGAAGAGTGGCCCGGCGACAATCCCAGCCGCCAGCAGCGACCTGGTCCAATCCGTTGAGCCGTATTTCTTTGCACTCTTGCCTTGCATATCACGATTTACCATTTGTCGATATTTCCTTGCATCGGTCTTTAATTCGCAAAAAACTCTACCAATACAGGAGCAACAGCATCGGGTGCAACATCGTGTTGCTGGCCCTCTAAGGTACGGCGCTTTGCACCAGGTATCGTCTTAGCCACAATTTCTGCGGTGTTATGAAGGAATGGGTAGGTAGCGCTGCCGTCAATGACGATGGTTGGAACTTTGATAGCCTCCAAGGTTTGACGAACGTCGTCAGTCATTGGCTTAGCGCGCTGGTTGTCAACCATAAAGGCACCATCGTACAGCAGGGTGTGAGCGACCGTTTCCATCGCACCCCAAAACGGCGCCTGTTTCATGCCTTCGACCATCTCGGCTGGCATGCCTATAGCATCCGTCATGAACAAAGCGACCATATCTCCGCGGCGACCCTCTGACAACATCTTGCGGAGCTGGTCCATATAGTTGGACGGTATTGGCACATGGCTTTTATCCAAAATGAAGGATGGTTCGTACAGCGCAAGCTTGGTGACTTTTTGTGCGCCCAGTGCGCTCGCGGCTTCAGCAGCTAATACCGCCCCGGATGAGATACCGTAAAGATAAGCTGAACCGCCAAGAGAGTCGATCAAAGCTTCAATATCTTCAGTTTCGCGCTTCTTGTCAAAGGGTTGCGTGTCACCGCTCTCACCTCGGCCGCGCCTGTCGTAGAGTATGACAGTGAAATTATTCGACAGCAAAGGTACCAGACCAACCATCGGTCCGAAGGCACGGTAGCTAAAGGCACCAGCCACCAGGATAACTATAGATCCGTGACCTGCCTGATCGAAAGCAATGCTGGTGCCATCTCTCGATGTCACTTTTCCCATCGAGTTCTCCTTCCTCTTTTTTGCTTAATATTAAGGCGGAAGTATAGTTCAGAGAAAAGAGTCTGTCTTGTATAAAAAGGACAACTGCTCAGATCCAGTTTTCTCTATAATCTGGGCCGGTGTCTGCCCGATAAAGCGCCTGAGGGATCTGGTAAGGTGTGGCTGGTCGAAATATCCCGCCTCGTAAACGACGTCACGGATTGAGACGCCTTGTTGCAAGAGAATCGTTGCAGATCGGGCGCGTTCAATTTGATGAATAACCTTTTTCGTCAATCCGGTCGTTCGCAGGAAATGGCGACGTGCAGTCCGTATGGATAGATCCTTTAGTTGACCTTGTAACGCAATCTCTACAACGGGATCGCGCACCAATAGATTGTCATGGACCAACCGGTCTACAAAGGTATCTGCATTCTCGTAGCTCGGGAATTCCCAGGCAGCGCCATTGAGCCACAAGGATCTGCTTGACGCGTCGGGCAGGTTCACATCTTCATCCACGAGGCTGCTCGCGGGTAGATGAGGCATGATCGTGCCTACCCTAAACCGAATCCCAAAAAACTCGGCACCAACGGTGGAAACGTGCAAAGGAGTTGCTTTTGTCTCTGGGCCGCGCACTGTCAGGTATGTCTTGTCCTGGTATTTCGATACAACCATTTCCCAACAGCTCATGGCAATCGAAAGAAAATCACCGGCGCGCTCACTTTGGGTACGCCAGATCCTTTCTACAAAAGACGAGTCTGATAATCTTTCCTCAAAATTGAAGATCATGGTACTTGAAACCGCCGCTCGTATCTTCTTCTGGCCCGCCTGCTCCCTGCATTACACCGTCCATGGTAACAAAAGAGGAAACAAGCAGTTTTCTCACGTGGATTCTCCTTCTGCATTATTGGTAAATAAGCGCAACGACACCATTACTCAGCGCCTTTACCTCTTTCAGCCTGAGTTCCATCTTCGGACTATCTTCCCGGAAGAGACGCTTGCCCTTGCCCAGCACCACCGGATAGACCAGCAGGCGATACTCCTCGATGAGGTTATGCTGCATAAGCAAATTGGTCAGATCGCTCCCGCCGTCGATTAAGCTGTTCCGCTTGATTTCACGCTTGAGCTTTTTGATTTCTTCCAGGATATTCCCCCTGATCAGTCTTGAGTTGTTCCATTCCACTTGTTTGAGCGTTGAGGAAACGACGTACTTAGGTATACTGTTCATCCGATCGGCAAGTCCCTCTTCATCCTTCTCGGAGGGCCAGGTGGCCGCGTGAATTTCATACGTTACCCGTCCCATGAGGAGGGCGTCACTCGCAAAAAGGTCGTCCTTTTTAAACTTCCCTATTTCTTCATTGAAAAACGGCATGGACCATTCGGGGTTTTCGATCACGCCATCCAGAGTGATGAACTCTGAGACAACGATATTTCCCATAGTAGGTTCTCCTTCTGCGTTGGTTGTAAACGCCTAAATTATACAGATCTAAACCAGCCTGCGGCTCGCCACAGGCTGGTTGATTGATCACGGCATTATTTCTTGAAAAATTTGATGATGACCGGAGCAAGCACATTGGCATCCACCATATGAGTTTGACCCGGGAGCGTCTCGCGGCTGGCATTTGGTAATTCCCTGGCGAGAGCCTCGGCAGCATTGTGGAGCCAGGCGGGGCTCGCGCCCCCATCGGCAACCAATACTGGTGCCTTCACTTTCGCCCAGTAGCCGGATGGCAGCGGCTTGCCCTTCATGAACTCGGTCATAAAGGCGGCATCGTGGGGGATGGTCTGGGCAATAGCCTTCATGCCATTCCACATGTCCTGATTTTGCTTTATACCGGCAGCGAACTCGGCTGGCATACCGGCAATGTTTGTCAGGAAGTATTCGACCAGTTCATCGATTTTGCCTTCTTTGACCAGCTTGGTAGTATGTCCTCTGTAATCTTCGAGGGGTTCGCGGCTGTCATCAACGATGAACGGCACCTCATACACCACCACTTTCGTAACACCGGGCGTTACGGCTGCGGTTTCCAGCGCCACGGCTCCGCCTGATGAGATACCGAAGAGCATCGCTTTGCCGCCAGCGTCCCGAATCAACGCCTGCACGTCTTCGATCTCGCGCACTTTGGTGAATGGATTGGTGTTGCCGCTTTCGCCGCGGCCGCGCCGGTCGAAGTTATAGACCGTAAAGTCCTTGCTCAGCAGCTCGGCGACCTGCCCGAGCGTCGGGTCGGCGGCACGAAATGACATCGCGCCGTTGACTAGGATGACGGCTGGACCAGACCCAACTTTATCGAAGGCAATTTTCGTGCTGTCTTTAGAAGTTACTGTTGGCATAGGATTCTCCTATTCTTTTTGTTTTCTTGAATTAACATCATGACTCCTAATCTGCTTTTCTTTGTAACCGATTTCGTTCAAACAAACTTTTTAAATCTAAAATTGAGTTACGGCCGGCTATGCCTCGCCAGAAACCCCAACGCTTTCTCCAAAGTTCGCTGCGCAGGCTCGGTATCTAAATCCATCATATAGTCGTGCCCCAAGTTCGTGTTTGTACCAGTGAACAAGACATCCTCCACCTCTACATCTTTCTTCTTAAGCACTTCAAGCAACTCCAATGTCTGAGACGCTAGCGGGTCCGCGTCACCTACGGTCAAGAAGACAGGCGGATAATCTGGCGTTACATGCTTAATTGTGGAAAGTTCATCAATCCTGTCGAAAAATTCAAAGTGTCGCACTCCCGTGTAGGACCAGAAAAACAGGCTCATGCCAGGCGCGCGCGTTGCTCTTAGAGTCTGCATATCGTAGGCACCATCATAGAGAAGTACTCCTCTTAGTTGCTCATTTGTGACCGAAGGCTGGATTTCCATTCTCTTTGCAAATTCTTTGTTGGAGATGAGCGCAGCCAGCTGACCGGCGATCTGGGACCCCGATGAATTGCTTCCCAGAAATAGATGATTGATATCACCTCCATACGGTTCAATATTTTCACGGATGTACTTTAGCGCCTGATTCGCTTGAAAGACAGGCGTTGGATATTTGTGAGCAGGCGCCAGATCATAGTTGATATTCGCCACCACATAGCCCGCGTTGGCCAGAGTCATTCCATAGACTTGCGTGTTTTCTTTACTTCCTCCAATGAACCCGCCGCCATGGATCCACATGATCAGAGGCAAAGGGGACTTAACATCCCTGGGATAATAGATATCTAATAGAGCGCCTTGATCGTTATAGCGAATATCTTTTTTGACAACGACATTTTTCTGAATCGTCACAAAGTTCTGGGGTGCTGTGAAGGTAGTCGAATCGATCAGTGGTTTGAATAACCAGTCCGTAAGCACAGGCGTAAATTGCCCCACAATGAGCACTACCAACAATAGTGCAACAATGATAATGGGAATCGCCCACAAGCGCCTCTTTGGGAAGAACTTCTTCATGCTTCGTTCCTTATTCTGATTAACCTTGATTGGTTAACTTTGAGCTATGCCGTGCTGAGAGAAGCGACACTTGCGCCTGCGCGCAGTGCAGGTGAGCATCTCTACGGCTGAAACAGAGACCCTTCGCTGGCGCTCAGGGTGACATACTGTAAGGGAATTCAAGTTAACCTGAATAGTACATATTGCCACCAGGCAGCTGTACTAAGACAGAATCTGGACGCGAGTCGCATGACTAATTTTTGGGCAGTGCCGACATCAGGGCAAAGAAATATTTTTCCTCACCAGTATCGAAATAGTTGTACCAGGCCTCAAGGGCTTCGTCGGAAAACACTTCGAGCCGCTGTAAGATGTAGCGGGCGAATTGCAACGGTCCAGCCGAACTGGCCGTGATCAAATTACCATCTGACACTGCTCGATCCTCTTTGTAATGCGCCTCACCTCTGTAGTGTGGTGCTACCATTTTGAGATATTCGATTCCATTGCTGGTGTGGGGTCGATGATCGAACAACCCGGCTTCGGCAAGTGCACTCGTGGCGCCACAAATCGCCGCCACATTGGCGTTCGCGTCCAGTAACTCTTTGGCCTTTGCAACTATGGGCTGATGCTTTGGGACCTCCAAGCATCGCCGCCAACCAAAATCAGCATAGCACTCGACTCAACAGTGACTGCTCTGAGCGTAAGGTCGGGTGTTATGCTCATGCCACCCATCGTTGTGATTGGATCTTTTGTAAGCCCAACCGTTTTAACGATAAGACGTTCACCTTTGTTTTTAAAGAATCGTCCCGAATTGAGTTCGGCAGTTATGTATCCAACTTCCCAATCTGACTAGGTGTCTTGCACATAAACATAAACCCTTTTTGCTTCATGTTTATCTCCAATTAGTCATAGCCAACTGAGGCGTCTGTACAAGCGATACGCTTCTGTTGGCCGTCATGTTGTATTGCCGCCCAACGGCGAACATCACCCGCTCGAACCAAAGTGCGTTGGGTGCATGCAGTGTTACTAGAATGTAGCAGGAAGGGCGTGGCGGAGTATCCTAGGCGAGACAACCTCACCGGGGATGCTCCGGGGTGTGAGCATCAGGGCAAACCGTCGCCGCCTATGAGAGAGAAGCTCGACCTTCTGAACTCGTGTTGTTATTTCGTTGCCCGGTGGACCCTCGTCTGGGACTGAGATCCCGTATCGGTAGCTATCACGCGCAGCCCGAAAATCCACGCCCCAACCTAAAACCCAAGGAGAGTCTAGCATGAATGAAGCTGGAGATACAAGAGGTTCGAGACGGTATGTCGCACTAGATATCCACAAGAAATACAGTGTCATTGGGGGAGTGGATCAAGAAGGACGAGTGGTGCTTCATGCCGTGCGTGTGGAGCATGTGGATCTGGAAGGATGGCTGAAGAAGAACCTGCGCCCCACGGATCATGTGGTCTTTGAATCTACGACGAATGCCTGGCATGTGTATGAT
>WNFZ01005610.1_pt1 | contig 11487 bp, 10 predicted proteins | sample 5400081 | NCBI WGS metagenome assembly WNFZ01 (sample SAMN13153365, study PRJNA577476) | soil metagenome | isolation source: 80 cm soil or saprolite under grassland replicate 1 | place: USA:California | collected 2016-06-15
GACCGAGGATGTCCAAGCTGTGGAGCACTCGACCAGCGACAGCCTGGCGGTGGTACGCGACATCTTCACGCTGACCGAGCGGTTGTCCTCGGCCGCCGCCGATCTCGAAGGCCGCGTTGGGGAGTTCTTCTCCCGCGTACGCGCCGCCTAGCTGCGGTCCCGAATTCCGAGCGATGGTTCCGGAACGCGGGTCCAAGCCCGCCGGTCCGAACCCATGAACGTCGGCGGGGCTTGCGCGAACCGTAATGCCGGATGCCCGGGCGGAATGGCCGAGTTGCACGACCGATAGGGCCCGGGTCCGATCGAATATTGCCGCGCAAATATGTCGCGCTTTTATCCGCTGCCCCGGAATCGGATTGATTCAGGGCAGGGATTTTGAGAGTCTCGTGGGCAAATTGGCTGGAACCTTGCGACCGCACCATGCCAGACCAGCCGTTCCCTTCCATTGCTTTCCTGTGGCCGGCGCTCGCCGCGGCTTCGACCAGCGGCATGATGTCGGCGTTGGCGGGTCAGCTCGCGCAGTTCGGCGCAGCCGTTGCGGAAACGCAATCGCGGAGAGCGAAATGGTCCACGGCGAACCGCGTTGCCCTCGAGCTGCCGTGCATGAACTTGCGCGAGTTTTGTGCCGACGACAGCGCGATGCCGACGCTCATCTGCGCGCCATTCGCGCTGCACCGGGCGACGATCGCGGATTTCGCGCCGGGGCACAGTCTGGTCCGGGCGCTGCGCGGCGCCGGGCTGTCGCGCATCTGCGTCACCGATTGGCTGAGCGCCGGTCCGGAGATGCGTTACTTGTCGATCGACAATTATCTGGCCGATCTCGACGTGGCGGTGGACGAGCTCGGTGGAAAGGTCGATCTCATCGGGTTATGTCAAGGCGGCTGGTTGGCACTGCTGTTTGCGGCACGGTTTCCGCAGAAAGTCCGCAAGCTGGTGTTGGCCGGCGCTCCCGTCGATATTCGCGCCGGCGAATCGCCGCTGTCGCGGATGGCGGCACAAACGCCGCTCGCCGTGTTCGAGCAGCTCGTCGAGCTCGGCGGCGGGCGGATTCTGGGCGACCGGGTGCTGGGGCTTTGGGGTCCGCGAGCATTCGACAGCCAATCGGTGCGCGAATTGCTGCAGCTCCCGCAACGGCTTCGCGGGCCGGCATTGCGACTCGAAGCGGAATTTCGGGAATGGCATGCCGCGACGGTGGATTTGCCCGGCACCTATTATCTCGAAGTCGTGGAATGGCTGTACAAGCAGAATCGGCTCGCCGAGGGCAGGCTCGTCGCGCTCGGCCGTCGCATCGATCTGGCCCGCGTCCGCGTTCCGTTGTTCCTGCTGGCCGCGCGCGATGATGATGTCGTGGCGCCCGAGCAGGTGCTGGCCACCGAGGCGCGCGTCGGCACCGCCGCGACCGAGATCGAAACGGCGATCGCGCCGTGCCGGCATCTCGGCTTGTTCATGGGTGCGCGAACGCTGCGAAAGGTCTGGCCGAACATCGCGCGCTGGATGATCGCAACGCCCGCCGTCCCGCGACGCTCACCGCGTTCCGCGGCGCCGAATTGAAGCCGCCGGCGACCCGTTGCGGCCCGTGGCCGCGCGGTTTGCGGATGGCTGGATGTCGACAGCGATTCCATTGCGCTGGAGTGAAAGCGATGCCGAACCGCGGGCACGTGACGAACATGGTGACCGCCGCTTTCGCGGCGCTTGCGATGTGCTTGTTTGCCGGCACCGTCCTGGCCGAGGCAATTGGCGTGCAACGGGGGAAAGAGTTCGCCCGCGTGAATTGCGCGCGTTGCCATTCGATCGAGCGAACCGGCGAAAGCCCGTCCAAGCCCGCCCCGCCGTTCCGCACGCTGCATCAACGCTATCCGGTCGAATACCTCGAGGAGGCGCTCGCCGAGGGAATCGTAACCGGCCATTCGGACATGCCGGAGTTCCGGCTGGAACCCGACCAGATCGCGGACTTCATCGATTTCCTGAAGACGCTGGAAGAGTAAAGGCCGCAGCCCGGCTCGCGGAGCGGGCGCGCGACATCGACCGACTTCAGCGCGCCCGCGCGAGAAAATATGCGAGATCGAGGATATCGGCATCCGGGATCGGCTGGGTCACCTCCGCCATCGAGGCGTCATAGCCGGGCCGCGTGTTGGCCTTGTACTCGCGCATGGCCTTGACGAGGTAGTCCTCGCGTTGCGCCGCGAGACGGGGGACGTGGTCGTGTCCGGAGAAATCCGGGTTATGACAGAAACCGCAGCGGTACTTCTGGACGAGGTCCCAGCCGCGCTCCATGCGCGTCCGATCGGGACTGTCTTGGGGCGGTTTGGGAGCCGGCAAATTTGCGATGAAGTCGGAGAACCGGCGCAGATCGTCGTCCGTCAGATCCTTGGCGGCACCGGTCATCGGCTCGACGCGCCGCTGTTTCTCCCGGAACAGATAGAGCTGGACCAGCACGAAGGGCGCCGGCTCGGCGCCGAGCGAAGGAACTTCGGCGGTTTCCGACTGGCCGGTCTCGCCGTGGCAGGTAAGACACGGTCCTAGGCGCTCTTGGAAAGGTTCCGCCGCGAAGCAAGGAACTGCGGTCGCATATCCAAGCGCCAAGGCGATCAGCAACACGCGCATGTGTCGTTCAGATGTTCCGGTCCCGGCTGAGCTCGGATCGGGAGCAAACCGAGGGCGGCGGGTGCCGCCCTCGGTCAGCAATTGGTATCGAGCTCAACGTCCCACGACGCCAGAGGCATTATAAGTGACCCGATACACTGCGCCGTTGAAATCGTCCGAGATCAGCATCGAGCCATCTTTGAGGAACATCAGGTCGGCCGGACGCCCGACATAATTGTTGTTATCGAGGAATCCGGTGATGAACGGCTCGATCGACTTTACGCTGCCGTCCTCATTGAGCTTTGCCACGACGATGTCGCCGCCGATCTTCTTGGTCCGGTTCCAGGAACCGTGTCGTGCGATGAAGATCGAATTGCGATACTCGGACGGGAACGTGGTCCCGGTGTAGAACCGCATGCCGAGCGGGGCCGAATGCGGGCCCAGCAAGGCGGCCGGCTTGGTGAACTCGTCGCACGAATGGCCCCACCCGAATTCCTGATCCAGGATATTGCCCTGATGGCAATACGGGTAGCCGAAATTGTCCTTGCCGGGCTGGGCGAGCCGGTTGAGCTTGTCCTCAGGGATATCTTCCGACAGCCAGTCGCGGCTGTTTTCCGTGAAGTAAAGCTGCTTGGTGACCGGATTGAAGTCCATTCCGACGATTTGGCGAATACCGCGTGCAACGACTTCCACGCCGGTGCCGTCGAGGTTGATGCGGCGGATCTGGGCGTGGGCGGGTGACGGCATGCAGATGTTGCACGGCGCGCCGACCTGGAAATACAGCTTGTCGTCGGGCCCGATGATGAGGAACTTCCAACCGTGGGGCTCATCCTTCGGCAGGTCGTCGTAAATGACGGCGAGCTTCGGCGGATTGTCGAGATTGTCCTCGATGTTTTCGGCTTTGGAGATTTTGGAGAGCTCGGCGAGATACAGCGTGCCGTCCTTGAAGGCGAGGCCGTTCGGCCGATGCAGCCCCGAGTAGATGGTCTTGACCTCGCGCTTTTCGCCCTTTTCGACGATGGCATAGACCTTGTCGAGGAGCCGGGTGCTGACGAAAACCGTGCCCTTGTCGCTTTGCCGCAGCGTGCGTGCATTGCCGACACCTGCCGCATAGAGCTCGATCTTGAAGCCTTTGGGGGCCGTCAGCTTGTCGAGCGGCAGCTTATCGGCGGGCGCCGGAATCGGCGGCGGCGCGACGGGCGCGAGCTTGGCGTCGATCGCCGCATCGGGCCGCCCTTGAGCCCAGGTCGGAGGCGGCGTAGGCGCGGCCGCCGCAGGGGCGGCGGGTTGAGGAGTTGTCGGCTGCTGTGCGACCGCGGGCCAGGCAGCCATCGCCACGATGACGGTACCGGCGAGCAGCAGGCCTCGCCGCCTTGAAGCGTATCCGGTCATATGATCCTCCCTCGCGCGGGGCCCGCCTTCGTTGCGTGGTCGGCCTGCCAAAGGCAGGCCACCCGACGGCGAGCGAGCGCCCGTCCGCGATAGTGTCCGACATCTTCCCTATTCTGCGCAATCACTTCTTGCGTCGCCCAAGATGGGGAAACGGAATGGCCGAAACCGGTGATACGACGGGGAAACCTGGAGCGACTGCGGAATTTGCCGCTCAGATCCTGCTGCCAAGCGGGCCGTACCTCTGCGGGGACTTAGCTTCCGGCGCTCGCCTGTTTGAGCGGGTCCTCGAGCGGCACGCTCATCTCGCTGCCACGTCCGAAGTTCGCGGTTTTGCCGTCGACCGACTCCTGCTTGGCTTGCTGGCGCCCGAGCGCAACGATGGTCGGGATGTCGGCTTCGCCGAGCGGCGCCATCCGCGGCTTGCGCCGGAGCGCCGCTTCGATGAAGGGGGCAAGTTCCGCCTGTTTCCTCGCGGCGCGTTCGGCGTGACGCCGCTTGAAGCCCGGCAGCACGGATTTGGCGAACAGCGCCATGGATTCGCAGATATCCTCGTGCCGGTTCCTGCCGCCCTGCTGCACGAAAATCATCTGATCGACGCCCGCGTCCTCGAACCGGCGCAAATGGCTCTCGATTTCTTCGGGCGAGCCGATGGCGCCGGCGCCGCCGCGAGCGATCGGGAGCAGATCGCGGGCCTGCTCGTAGTTCGCCCAGATGTTGGTGCGCCCCGGCAGGTGCTCGCCGAAGATATAATGGTGGCCGAGCGCATAGCCGAAGAAGCGGAACCCGTCGAGGCCGCGGCGTCGCGCCTCCTCGGCGTCCGCATGACAGGAGAACCCGCCCACCATGGCGATGTTGGCGTTCACGCTGTGACCGATCGGGACGCACGCCTCGGATTTGATGATGTCGTAATATTCGCCCACCCATTTGATGGCTTCGGCGGGATCGATGAACGCGAAGGTAAGCGCCCCGACGCCGTCGCGCGCCGCCTCGTGAATGGTCTCGCGCCGGGAGGCGGCGACCCAGATCGGGGGGTGCGGCTTTTGCACGGGCTTCGGCACCACGTTGCGGCACGGCATCGAAAAATATTTGCCCTGATAGCCGGGATAGGGATCCATCACCATCATGTTGGCGGCTTCGCGGGTCGCTTCCTGCCACATCGGCTGCTTGTCCTGGACCGAGATGCCGAAGCCGCCGAGCTCGGCGAGCGAGGCGCTCTCTCCGGTGCCCCATTCGACGCGACCGGCGGAAACGAGATCGAGCGTGGCGATGCGCTCCGCGACGCGCGCGGGGTGATTGTACGGGGGCGGCATCAGCACGATGCCGTGGCCGAGCCGGATGCGCTTGGTGCGTTGCGAGCAGGCCGCGAGAAACACTTCGGGTGCCGAGGAATGCGCATATTCCTCGAGGAAATGATGCTCGACTTCCCAGGCGTAATCGATGCCGAGCTTGTCGGCGAGCTCGACCTGATCGAGCGCATCCTGGAATAGTTTGAGCTCGGCTCCTTCGACCCACGGGCGGGGCAACTGATGCTCATAGAAAATGCCGAATTGCATCGGATGTCCTCAACATGATTTGTCGGCGGTCGCCGGCGTGTTTCCGGCCGACGCCTCGCGGCCGGCCGGCTTTGCGGCTCTCTTTGAGGCTCTCGGCCGGCGGCTACGCGCGCACGCCGGAAAAGGGCCAGCTCCCCAGCGCGCCCGCGCTCATCGTTCCGGACATTTTGTCGCCATCGACCGTGCCGGTGAACTGCAGGGTCAACGGCATCGGATTGGTGATCGATATCTTCCAGGATACGTCGTTGCCGCTCGCCGTGCCGTCGAAAATGTCGGTGGTGCCGCCATCGCCTGACTGCTTGCCGGTGAGCGTGCCGCCCTGCGAGGTCGCCACGAAGGTTGCTCTGCGCTCGCCCATCGGCGTCTGCATGGTCAAATTCCAGGTGCCGTCCACGGCCATGATTCCATCCTCCTTGACCCGGTGAAATCTTTCGAGAGCCCCATTCGCCGGGCAGTCTAGTGGGGCTTGCTCGCCGCAACAAGCGGTCGCCGAAGGCGACCGTCCCCGCGAAAGCGGGGACCTCGATCAGCAATATTCGGCCTATTCCGGCGTTCTGCTGCGATTCCGCGGCGTCTCTCTGTTTCACTTCTCCGTTTCGAACAAGCCCGCGACGAACTGCTTCTGCATCACCGCGACCACGATCAGCGGCGGCAACAAGGCGAGGATCACGGTCGCCATGACCAGGTGCCATTGCGGCTCGAAATCCGACGCGCGTGCCATGCGCTGGATGCCCATGATCACCGTGTAGTAGTCCGTGTCCTTGGTGATGAGCAGGGGCCACAGATATTGATTCCAGCCGTACACGAACGTGACCACGAACAGCGCCGCGATGTTGCTGCGCGACATCGGGATCAGGATCGACCACAGGAACCGCAGCGGGCCGGCGCCGTCGACGCGAGCCGCCTCCATGAGCTCATTCGGGATCGTCATGAACACCTGGCGGAACAGGAACGTCGCGGTGGCGCTGGCGATCAGCGGCACGGTAAGTCCGGTATAGGAGTTCAACAGGCCGAGATTTGCCGCGACCTCGTAGGTGGGCAGGATACGCACCTCGACCGGCAGCATCAGGGTGGCGAAAATGATCCAGAACGCCAGCATCCGGAACGGAAAGCGAAAAAACACGACCGCGAACGCCGACAGGATGGAGACCGCGATCTTGCCGAAGGTGATGACGAGCGCCACCACGACGCTGTTGACGAGCATCGGCCAGATCGGCGGCAGGCCGTAGTTGCGCAGGCCTTCGCTGAGCACCTGCCGGTAATTGTCGATCAGGCGATCTCCCGGAAGGAGCGGCAGGCCTGTCAGCGTCTGGGTCAAGGTGTGGGTCGAAGCGACGAACGCCATGTAGATCGGGAAGGTCATCAGCGCCGCGCCGAGGATCAGGACCGCGTGCGCCAGCAGGTCGCTGCTCGTCTTGTTCGTCCACCGTGCCGATATCGGCCTCGGCTTGACCGTAGTCGCTATGCCTCCCCCGGGAGGGGGGAGGTCGGCGAGCCTCGCAAGAGGCGAGCCGGGCGGGGGTGAAACGGCGTCACCCCACCCCGCTGCCTCGCTGCGCTCGGCAGCGACCCTCCCCCGCCAGGGCAGGGTGGGGAGTTGCCATTTCGAGGTCATCCAAATTTCTCCTAACGAGTACAGCGCTCAGTAATGAATCTTGCGCTCGATGTAGCGAAACTGCGCGATCGTGAGCGTGCCGACGATCAGCATCAGCACCACGGATTGCGCGGCCGAGCCGCCGAGATCGAGGCTCTCGAAGCCGTCACGGAACACCTTGTAGACCAGCGTCGTCGTCGCGGTGCCGGGCCCGCCGGCGCTGGTGGCGTGAATGACCGCGAACGTATCGCAGAAGGCGTAGACCAGGTTGACGACGGCGAGAAAGAAGGTGGTGGGCATGAGCAGCGGCAGCACGATCGCGCGAAAGCGCGCGAAGGCGCCGGCGCCGTCGATCTCGGCCGCCTCGAGCAGCGATGGCGGGATCGTCTGCAGCCCCGCCAGAAAGAACAGAAAATTGTAGCTCACCTGCTTCCAGGCCGATGCGATGATGACCAGCAGCAATGCCTGATTGCCGTTGAGAAAATGGTTCCAGACGATGCCCAGCGGCGCCAAGAGGCGCGGCAGCACGCCGATCGTCGGGTTGAACAGGAACCACCACAGTACGCCGGCAATCGCCGGGGCGATCGCATAGGGCCAGACGATCAACGCCTTGTAGAGCGCCGAACCGCGGACCGCGCGGTCGGCCACCACCGCAAGGGCGAGCGCCACGCTCATGGCGAGCGCAGTCGTTGCGAACGCGAACACCAGCGTGACGCCGACCGAGGATAGATAGCCGGGATCCGAGAGGATGCGCGCGAAATTGCCGAACCCGACGAAGCGCTGGGAAAGGCCGAACGCGTCCTGCTCGAACAGCGATCCCTGCAGCGACAGGACGCTCGGCCAGACGAAGAACGCAAACGTGATCGCCAGCTGCGGAACGAGGAGGGCGAGCGGGACCAGGACGCCCGGGAAGATGACGCGCTTTTCCTGCATGGGTCGGGTGTCAGTGGTCGGATATCAATGGTCGGAAGTCAGAAACCGGCTTTGTGCTCGAATTCCCGATCCCTGACCACCGACTTCCGACCCCTGGAACTCACATGTTGGCCCGCTCGAATTGCCGCAGCAGCTCGTTGCCACGAGCGACCGCGCTGTCGAGCGCCTCCTGGGCGGTTTTCTTGCCCTGCAACGCCGACTCGATCTCTTCCTCGATCACGTTGCGGATCTGCACGAAGTTCCCCAGTCTGAGTCCTTTCGAGTTCTCCGTGGGCGGGTGCAACGTCATCTGCTTGATGGCGACGTCGGCGCCCGGATTCTTGTCGTAATAGCCCTGCTGCCGCGACAGCTCATAGGCGGCCTGCGTGATCGGCAGATACCCGGTCTGCTGGTGCCACCACGCCTGCACCTCCGGCTTCGACAGATAGCTGAAGAATTTCGCGACGCCTTTGTAATCTTCGGACTTTTGTCCCTTCAGCACCCACAGGGTCGCGCCGCCGATGATGGAATTCTGCGGCGCGCCTTGGACCTCGGGCCAGTACGGCAGCATCGCCGTGCCGGCCTCGGCCTTCAAATTGGTGATGATGCCGAGTCGGGTGGCCGAGGAGGCGAACTCCATCCCGCACTCCTGCGAGATGAATTTCGGATTGGCCGAAGCGGCGCGTCCTCCATAGTCGAACAGCTTGCTCTTCTGCCATTCGGCGAGCTGGCCGAGGTGTTTGACCTGCAGCGGTCCGTTGATCTTGAGTTCGGTGCCGAGCCCGCCGAAACCATTTGCCTGCGTGGCGATCGGCGCATTGTGCCACGCCGAAAGGTTCTCGATCTGCGCCCAGGACGGCCACTCGCTGGTGAACCCGCAGGACACGCCTGCGGCCAGCAGCTTCGCGGCAGCGGTCCCGACCTCCGGCCAGGTCTTGGGCGGCGCGTTCGGATCGAGGCCCGCCTTCTTGAACAGGTCCTTGTTGTAATAGAACACCGTGGTGGAGGAATTGAACGGGAAGGAGAGCATATTGCCCTGGGTGTCGGTGTAATAGCCGACCACCGCCGGCAGGTACGCCTTCGGATCGAACGGCTCGTCGGCATCCTTCATCAATTCATAGACCGGATAGACCGCGCCTCTGGCCGCCATCATCGTGGCGGTGCCGACCTCGAACACCTGGATGATGTGCGGCGGCTGCTTGGCGCGGAACGCCGCGATGGCGCCGGTCATCACCTCGGGGTAGGTGCCCTTGTAGACCGGAACGACCCTGAAGTCCTTCTGCGAGTTGTTGAAATCGGTGGCGAGCTTCTCGATTTTCTGGCCGAGCTCGCCGGCCATGGCGTGCCACCATTGCAACTCGGTCTGCGCCGCGGCCGGCGCCGCACAACCGATTGCGGCAAGCGCCGCGAGCGCTGCGAACGGCTTGTGCATGTGAGGTCCTCCCGATCGCTTGGTTCGTCGTAGCGCCATCCTATACGATGATCGGATGACGGTAGAAGGACGATCCTGGTGCAAACCAAGCCTCCTCGCGCCGAGCCTTGGGACCGGCACGGACCACCGGACCTGGGCCGGTATGCTAGGCTGACCGCCTCGGCTTTGCTGTCGGGCGGTTCGGTTCGGGGGTATCGGACCCGCGTCCTGACGGATTGGAGGAGAAACGATGGCGGGCGTGAAGGAGATGATGGCTGCCGCCAATGCGGTGGTGCCGCGGCTCGATGCCGCCCGGGTTCGCGAGATGGCGAACCGCGACGATGTGCTCATTCTCGATGTTCGCGGCACGAGCGAAGTCGATGCGAGCGGTAAGATCAAGGGCGCGGTCCATGTGCCGCGCGGCATGCTCGAGTTCCGGGCAGATCCGGAAAGCCCCTCGCATAATCCGGCACTGCAGCGGAATCTGACGGTGCTGGTGTATTGCGGTTCCGGGGGGCGGGCGGCGCTGAGCGGCAAGACCTTGAAGGAGCTCGGCTATCGGTCCGTCTACAATGCCGGCGGATTCAAGGAACTGGCGGAATCCGGGCTGGAGATCGAACCGGGAGGGTGAGGGGCGTCCGCGGCGCCGGCCATCGGATCCCATCCCGCGGATTCTCGCAAAAACCTGGAAAAACTGCGCTAAATACCCGGCTAAATGCGGCGCGCAGCCTAAATCGGGCTTAAAAGTTTAGGGCTCAGATCGGCATCGGTTCGCTTCCACGCGGATGGGTCCGATGCTTGAGATCATCTTCAGCGCCTCCCTTCGTCTGACCGCCCGGTTTTTGCGGCAGTGCCGCGGATCGGCGGTACCGACCTTTGCGATCGCATTGGTTCCCATGGTGGCGCTGGTCGGCGCTGCCGCCGATTATTCGCGCGCCAACAACGTCCGCTCGCAAATGCAGGGCGCGCTCGATGCCGCGGTGCTGGCCGGCGCCCGAGACGACACCGCCAGTTGGACTGAAACCGCGAAAAATACCTTCAGCGCGCTGTTCCAGCCGAAAGGCATCTCGGCCCCGACGCCGAGCTTCATACTGAACGGCGACGGCAGCTTCACCGGAAACGTCAACGCCACGGTTCCCATGGATTTCCTCGGCTCCTTCGGGATTTCCACGGTCACCGTCAAGACAACCGCGACCGCCATGCTCGCGCCGACCTCTCCGGAGAGTGAATATTGCCTGCTGGCGCTCAACCTCACGGCTGCGCAATCGATGAAAATCGCCGGGAACGGCGATATCACCATCACGGCGCCGAGCTGCGTGATGCAGGTCAATTCCAACGACAGCGATGCGGTGAATCTCAGCGGCAATGCTCAGGTCAGCACGACCGACAACTGCTTCGTCGGCGGCCTGCGCACGGTGGATCATTCCAGCCTCTCGCCGCCGCCCGATGCCGTGTGCAAGACGCTTCCGGATCCGTTCGCCAATTATCTGAAGCCGAGCGTCCCGCCGTGCTCCTATGGCGGCACCAGCGGGCTGCCGAGCTACACCTATTCGGATGCGGATCCCCCTCTTCCCGGAAAAACCTATTGCGGCGGTATGAAGTTTTCCGGCAACGTCAACGTCACCTTCCCGGCCGGCACGTACTTCGTCAAAGACGGACCGATCAAAGAGAGCGGCGGAACGTTCAGAGGCGACGGGGTGACGTTCTTCCTCACCGGGGATAAAGCCGCGGTTGAGATGAGCGGCCAGGCCAATTGGCATCTGGTTGCGCCGGTGTCGGGACCGATGGCCGGATTCGCGATCTTCCTCGATCCCAACGGGCCGAGCGGTGCCCCCGCGGAGTCCAGCCAATTGTCCGGACGGTCCGAGCTCTATTTCGAAGGCGTCGTTTACCTGCCGAAGCAGCTCGTGACCGTCACCGGGACGGCGGAGGCCTTTGCTCCTTCGCCCTGGACCGCGTTTATCGCCGACACATTCCAGATCACCGGGAACGGCAGCATCGTGATCCACAACGACATATCGCTTACGCCCGTACCGATCCCC
>WNFZ01005612.1_pt1 | contig 11485 bp, 8 predicted proteins | sample 5400081 | NCBI WGS metagenome assembly WNFZ01 (sample SAMN13153365, study PRJNA577476) | soil metagenome | isolation source: 80 cm soil or saprolite under grassland replicate 1 | place: USA:California | collected 2016-06-15
CCTACGCCCTCGAACGCCTCGCCGAGAGCAGCGAAATGGAAGCGCTGCGAGGAAGACATGCTCAATATTATGGAGATCTCATCCTCAATCAAGCCAGTTACGGAATATTCTCTGCAAATGCCCTTCACCTTCAACGGGAACTCGACAACATTCGAGCCACCTTAAACTGGTGTGTAGCAACTCCAAAAGACATCGAACTCGGAGCACGGCTTGTCTGGATACTACAGTGGTTCTGGTACGGCCGTGGTTATTTTAGTGAGGGCCGCCTATGGGCGAAACAGATATTGGCATCCGCCTCTCTTCCGGACGGCTCGAAGTCACGCGCGATGGCCCTTGCAGCCAGCGGATTTTTGGCCGTGTGGCAGGGCGAACATGAAGAGGGTCTGGTCCAAATAGAGGATAGTCTGACCATCGCGCAAAAGCTAAAAGACGAACAAATGATGCCCCTTCTGCTCATGAGCAACGCCATCGCGTATATCAGTATGGGTCGTGATCGTACGGCGCAGCCTTTGTTAAGGGATGCGCTGGAATTGTTTGAGCAACAGAATCTGCCTTACTTCCACATTATCACGATTGTACTTCTTGGGAATGTGCAACTTGGATTGGGAAATCTTGAGCAAGCGCGAGCTTTATATGAAGAGGCAACCGTCAGAGCTCGCGCACTGGGCGAAAACTGGACATTAAGTTTTCCGTTGAGCAACCTCGGCGAGGTGGCGCGTTTACAGGGTCAATATGATTTGGCGCGGAAATATTATGAGGAGTGTGAAGCCTTGCTTCGTGATACAGGTAATACAGGCGATCTAGCCCGCTTCGCGCATAACTTGGCATACATTGCACAGCACGAAGGAGACTTTCCTCGCGCCGAATCCCAATTCTGGAAAAGCCTGACGATTTTCCGGCGCTTGGGCAATCGGCGTGGAATTGCTGAATGCCTGGCTGGGCTGGCTGGTTTGAAAGCCCGGCGAGGACAGGTTCAATGGGGAGCTACCCTGCTCAGCGCGGCAGAATCATTGTTGCAATCTACAGGTGGCGCCTGGTGGCCCGCGGACCGCGTAGAGGTAGAGGCAAACCAGGAGATCATACGCTCTGCGCTGAGCGAGTCGGAACTAACAGCAGCACAGAAAAAAGGCAAAGCGATGACATTGGAAGAGGCGCTCACGTTTGCATCAGAAGGCCAAAAACTATCTTAGCTCTATCATTGGAATGCATCACTTATTATTTGGGTATGTCACTTAATGAACGCAAAGTTACTATTTTATTGGAGAAGCATCAGTCGAACGAGGCCGTGCCTGCGGTTCTCCAAGATCTGACGGTAGCGAAAAATTAGAGAGTGTGATTTTACTTCCAAGCATTTTTCATACATCTCAGCATGCTGCTTCATGGTAGTCTTGCTCTCAAAGCCAGACCGCACCAGCCCATCGCTTCAAGCCGGAACTTGTAAGATAGTTCTGGGCAAAGGGTGAGGAAGAAAAATTATGTGGTGTAGTGGTATCATCGCTCCATGGCACTTATAGTGGCAGAGATAGGTGAGGCTGCTTTTGCGCAAGCGCGGTCTGAAGGAAGGGCTATGACCTTCGAGCAGGCTGTCAGCTATGCGTTGAAAGAAAATTAGACCCCCTCCACCTATTTCGCATTGCACAATCCTACCGCATGAAACCCTACCACTTTGTTTAGTCATTCCTTGAAATGTCTATAGAAAAGTGTATGGTTTTTTGTCCATAATGCATGGATGCTCGCAGGAACCGGATTCAACTAGTATTGGTCTTCCCCAGGGAAAAGCGCCGTCTCACCAATTGCTCAAAATCACCTACCGCACATACGACAGAAACTCGGCGCCTTTGTTGTTGACTTTATTAAATATTAATGCTATATTGAATTTAACCGTTTATATAAACGGTTAAATTCAATATAATCGATTTGTTTTCTTCCTCGTTCATAGATAAATACTTCAAGGTGCAAGCATTATGAGAAAGGCTGTCATACTTGGTGAGCGGCAAGCTGGTCTGATCGAGGTGCCGGATCCCCAGCCTATAAAGGATTGGGTGGTAGTCAAAGTTGAAGCGTCGGCGCTGTGTACGGAATACAAATCTTACCTGGTTGGGCGCGAATTGCAATTAGGGGGCCATGAGGGCGTGGGGGAGGTCATGGCGGTAGCACAACCAGGCTCGGTGAAAATAGGCGAGCGGGTGGTTATCCTACCCCAATTACCATGCGGGAAATGTGCTTTGTGCAGAGGCGGAGATTATGTTTACTGCGAGAATAGCTATGACTTTGAAAAAGTCATTGGAAATAAGAACGGTCTTGGAACCTTCGGCCAATATGTTCTAAAGCCCGATTGGCTTTTGCCGTCAATCCCGGATAACGTGTCATACGAACACGCGACCATGGCGATCGATGGTATTGGTGCTTCCTTCGGCGCATTCCAGGCCATTGATATCAACGCTTTTGATATCCTATTGGTAACCGGTCTTGGTCCGGTAGGCTTGGGGGCGGTGGTGAACGCATGTTTCCGAGGAACACGTCTCATCGGGGTAGAACCGGTGCCGTGGCGAAGAGAACGTGCGCTCGAAATGGGAGCTGAGGTCGTTTTCGACCCCGGCGAGCCAGACTTGGTCGAGAAAATTCGAGGGTTAACTGAAGGCAAAGGCGTAACTTGCTCTCTGGATTGCTCTGGTAAGGTGCAATCACAACGGCTTTGCATCGATGCGACGCGCCGCAGGGGCAGGGTTGCTTTTGTGGGCGAGACCAATGACGAACTGGCTATCCGGATCAGCCCCGATATGATCCGAAAAGGGTTAACGTTGGCGGGTTCCTGGTTATACAACATGAGAGATTATCCAAAAGTAATGCAGGTTATCCAGGAATCGCCTTTGATCGACCTGCTTATCAGCCATGTAATGCCGATGAGCCAAATACAGAACGGGTTTGAGCTATTAGCCAGCGGTCAATGCGCAAAAGTTGTGGTTAACCCGTGGACATAACCTAAGGGAATTGAGATGAGCCGTTTTATACTTTCTTGTACCACGAGTACAACGAGTATCCCTGGAAGGGATAATTTATCGGAGTGCTTTAGCCTCGCACCCAAAGCCGGGTACAAGGCTTGGGGCGCTCAAAGCCCACTATTTTGGTGGCCGGGGATGACACGCTGGGTAAACGTCGACCTTATTATTCAATGCGCCAGAGATGCCGGTCTGGAGCGCTGCACCGAAGTGTACGGGGCCGCCTTTCCAACTGGCTCGGTTGCCGAAGCTCAAGGAGCGGCTGGTTTTAGAGCACAGCTTTTTGAGGTAGCGATAAAGATGGGGAGTCCGTTGGTGGTCATCACAGGACGACCACGAACAGACAACGGCCTTGAGCCCACCATCGCCGGAATTAAAGCGCTTCTGCCGTTGATCGAGGACACACCGGTCAAGCTGGCTCTGGAGCCACACTTCGGTTCACAAATCCAGTTTTTCGAGGATTATGAGGCCATCTTTGAGCAGATTGAGTCGCCCCAGGTAGGTATCACCCTCGACTCCGGGCATTTCCATTCGGCTGGGGTCGATTGGAAAAGTTTGATCCATCGCTATCCCGAGCGGATCTACAACTTTCACGTAAAGGATCATGTGGGGACGCAATCGGTCCCACTGGGTACTGGAGAGATCGATTTGCGTGGCTATATTGAGGAACTCCATGCGATTGGATATGAAGGCGCACTTGCAGTCGAGCTTGAGGTGATTGACCCGCAAAACCTGCCGCGCTACTGTGCCGAAGCCTTTGTTTATCTTCGTGACTTGGTCAAGAACGTTACGGGAAAGTTTCCTGATTAAGCATGTCCAACTGGGCCTTACCGCCGATCACTGATCGGTTTACAGGAATAAGCCGTGGTGATATTCAATTCATATTAACGATTACAGCAGAGTCTAGAAAGAGCAGAGTGTAGGTTGCCGACCGTCGTATCAAATGGAATCAGGATTCATTATGAAGAACAAGGCAGTGGTGATCCCCTGATCTTGATTATGGGTCTTGGGGCTCCAGGTAGTCGTTGGAAGGATCATGCTGCTTTTTACGAGAAGCATTTCCGCTGCATTCTGGTGGATAATCGGGGCGCAGGTGAATCCGATAGACCGCTTGGTCCCTATACTACCAAGACGATGGCGGACGACACAGCTGGTTTGATGCTGGCCTTAGGACTCGAAAACGCCAGCATTGCAGGTATCTCCATGGGTAGCGCTATCGCTCAAGAGCTGGCGCTCTCTTACCCGAAAAAGGTTCGCCGTCTCGTTCTTGTCAGCTCCTGGTCGCGGTGCGACAAATACACACAAACTGTTTTTGAACACTTTAAGAAGATGCGAGAACTTGCTTCCCCTGCCGATTTTACCCAACTCCTTCAGTTGTGGATTGCCTCTGCGCCTTATTACGAAGAGCATTTTGACGAGATGGTTGTAGACCAGACCAAGGCTCAGGAAGACTATATGCCAGTGGATGCATTTCAAGCGCAGAGTGATGCCTGCGCTATGCATAATACTTTCAACCGGCTTGACATGATAACAGTCCCGACCCTCCTTACAGTTGGGGATGCCGATATCTTTACTCCCCTGCGGCTGACAGTCGAAATGCACGAGAGGATGCCCGGTTCCCAGATGGTCGTTTTCAAAGGACTGGGACATATTCACCATTGGGAGGACCTCGAGCGTTTCAATAATGTAACCACGCAATTCTTGTTAGAAAAGTAACCAAGAGAGGCTTTAACCATGGATAGACCTAAATTATCGTTGGGAAGTTGGGCGTTCTCGTTCGGACCATTTTCGAATGACCCCTGGCCCTTTTCGCGCGTGCTTAAGTTCATTGCTGAAGCTGGTTATGAGGGTGTAGAAATCAATGGGTTCCGCCCTCATCCTCATCCGGACGACTATGATACGGCCGCGAAATGTAAGGAGCTGGTGAATGAGATTGAGGGATATGGGCTGGGTATTTCCGGCTATGCCCCTTCTTTTGCGGACGTACCACCCGCGGAAGTCGATTCGGAAACGTATTTAAGAGTATTTCGTAAGAGTCTAGTTTTTTGTGTAAATTGTGGGATCGGCACATTGAAAATATATACGGTCAGTCCACCGCAAGCGCTGCCCCCTGCTGAATATGAGGCGCGCTTCAAACGTCTTACGAAAACTTGGCATCTGGCTGCCAAAGAAGCGGACGAGATGGGTGTAGGAGTGGTCTGGGAGTTCGAACCCGGTTTTTGGTTAAACAAACCCTCTGAGGTGAGGCGCGTTGTCGAAGCTGTGGACCATGAGAACTTTAAGCTGCTGTTCGATACCAGCCACGCCTATATGGGTGCAGTGATCGGGGCCAGGCAAACCGGAAACACGGAATTGCTCAGTGGGGGCGTAGCAGAATATGGTCGATTCCTCGGTACCATGGTCGGACATCTCCATTTGATTGATTCTGACGGCTCTCTTCATAACAATGAGACCAGCACTCACGTGGCCTTTGGACAGGGAAAGATCGACTTTACGAGTGTCCTTGCGACGATGAAGCCGGTCATCAGGAATTTACCCTGGTGGTGCGTAGACTTTTGCTTCAACTCGCAAACCCCAACCGCAGGGAGGGAGGCCGTTCCTGTCGTGCGGCGGTTAATGGAGGAGGTGCTCAAATGAGCCAGATCAATTTCGGCTGCCAATTCTATACGTGGCAAATGTCTGGAAATCGCTATGCGGGCAAGCTGCCTGATATTTTGAACATAGTGAAACCGGCAGGTTTTGCTGGGATCGAATCGGAACCGTGGATGTTGGGATCCTATTATGATGATCCTTCAACGCTGAAAGATCTCCTTGCTCAATTTAACTTGCAGCTTGGTGCAATCGCCTTTGTCTGTAATTGGGCTAATTCTCATGAGACTGAACAAGAAAGATCAGAAGCTGAACGAGTGTTTAGTTATGCCAGGTCATTCCCTGGGGCGCACCTGGTCCTCGTCCAGGCGCCTGGAAAAGATCGTTCCAATCTGCGCCAACGACAGGAGAACCTGATCTCATGCGTCAACGCGGTTGCCACTCGCGCAGTGGAGCAGGGTCTTATCTGTTCATATCATCCTAATTCGCCAGATGGATCTGTGTTTCGTATCGAGGATGATTACGAAATTTTATTTGATAAGCTGGACAGTACTCTGGTGGGGTTCGCCCCCGATACCGGGCATATCGCCAGGGGAGGCATGGATGTCGTTAAAATCCTCAAAACGTACAGGCCTTTGATCAAGCACGTTCACTTCAAAGATATCACTGCCACGGGAGACTGGACAGCGATGGGCGCCGGCATCATCGATTTTCCCGGGATCGTGACAATGCTGAGGGATACTGGCTACGCTGGCTGGGTTATGATAGAGGAAGAATCACCCGAGGCTGAAGTAGACCCCAACATAGCCACAACTAAGAATGGAGAATACCTCCGACGATCGTTGCTTCCGATCGTTTAGAAGTCTTTTTCAAACTTTTCACATACCCGGCAAAAGAGACGAGACATGGAATTGCCATCACGGTTTAGAGGTAAAGTTGTTCTTGTAACAGGTGCCAGTCAGGGCATTGGCGAGGCGATTTCACTTCGCTTCGCGAATGAGGGAGCGGACCTGGTGCTTTGCGCCAACGAGGAACAAATCTTCGATGTGGCAGACAGAGCCAGGAAATTGGGTTCTCGGGTCTTGGCTCGCCTCGTGGATGTTTCGGACAAAGCGCAGGTGGCTTCATTGTTCGAACAAATTCAAGATGAGTTCAGCGTATTAGATGTCTCGGTCCATAACGCGGGGATCATTAAAATCGCCCGTCTGGCTGAGTTGAGCGAGCAGGATTGGAATGAGGTGATGGACGTTAACTGCAAGGGAGTATTCTTGTGCTGTCAGCACGCTGCGGCATTAATGATCCCTCAACAGCGCGGCTGCATTATTAATGCTGCCTCGGGCCAGGCTCGTCAAGCTCGCGCTTTCACTCCTCACTATGCTGCAAGTAAGGCGGGCGTGGTAGGAATTACGCAAAGTCTGGCTCTGGAGCTGGCCCCTTTTGGGATTAACGTAAATGCCTATTGCCCAGGTGTTATCAGCACCGAAATGTGGAAATATAACGATCTCGAATGGGGACGTCTTCTTGGTGGATACGGTCCGGGAGACTACTTCAAAGAGGCTGTAGGACGCATCCCACTTGGGCGGCCGGGTAGTCCGGAAGACGTGGCAGGTTTGGTGGCTTTTCTTGCGTCAGAAGATGCTAGTTATATTACGGGGCAGGCAATCCACGTTAATGGTGGCTCGATCATGGCATCGTAGGTACAGTAGAAGAGAAAATCGGTATCCGAAGAGCTTCATAAATACATGTCAGGATGTTCGGTAGCCTTTAATAAACAGACTGCTCGCTGCCCTTATGACCGGAAATGAAGAGCTTTTTTGTAAACCTTGATTAATCTTCGATTGGAGGCTGAGTAAAAAATGACGGAGACCTTTCGTCCGCTTCAGGATCACCAGGTGAGATTGCTTCCGGGTCTTTTCAAGAAACGCTTTGATATCAACCGGCGTTATGTATTTTCACTCCAAACCCATAACCTGCTGCAAAACCATTACATGGAGGCCGGATTGTGGGCGCCTATCGGAAAACCGGAGGATGCCCATTGGGGGTGGGAATCACCCACCTGCCAGATCCGCGGGGAATTCCTGGGGCACTGGCTATCTGCGGCTGCTCATATTTATGCCAGCACCGGAGATATGGAGATTAAAATAAAAGCCGATATTATTGTGTCAGAGGTGGCACGCTGCCAGCAAGAAAATGGCGGAGAATGGGCAGGGCCGATCCCGGAGAAATACCTTGAGTGGCTAGCACGCGGAAAAAAAGTTTGGGCGCCGCATTGTACGGTTCACAGGAATATGATGGGGCTATTCGATATGTACGCCTGGGCAGGCAACCAGCAAGCTTTGGATATCCTGGTCAGGTGGGCACGCTGGTTCAGCCGATGGAGCTCACAATTCACACGGGAGCAGTTCGATGACATGTTAGACGTTGAAACAGGTGGGATGCTGGAAGCCTGGGCGGATCTCTATAGTGTCACCGGGGACAAGGAACATTATGACCTGATCAACCGCTATGACCGCCCGCGCTTGTTTAACCCACTGCTCGCCGGAAAAGACCCCCTTACGAACATGCATGCCAACACCACCATACCTGAAATCCTTGGGGCAGCGCGTGCCTGGGAGGTGACTGGGGAAAACCGCTGGCGAGATATCGTTGGGGCCTACTGGCGCTGTGCAGTCGTCGACCGGGGATATTACTGCACAGGCGGGCAGACCAACGGTGAATTCTGGACACCGCCTCAACAGCTTTCCACCCGTTTGGGAGATAAGACCCAGGAACACTGCACGGTTTACCATATGATGCGGCTCGCAGATTACCTGCTGCGTTGGACCGGCGCTGCTTCGTACGACGATTATTGGGAGAGGAATCTTTATAACGGCAGCCTGGCCCAACAGCATCCAGAAACCGGGATGGTTACGTATTTTTTGCCCTTGCGTTCCGGCTCAGTCAAGAAGTGGGGGACACCGACTGATGATTTTTGGTGCTGCCAGGGTACGCTAATCCAGGCGCATACAATCTATCCGAACCATATTTTTTATGAAGAAGGGAAGGACTTGGTTCTTTCACAATACATTCCCTGCCAGCTTGACTGGAACAAAAATGGGAAGAGCGTAAGTCTCATGCTATCGGAGGACACGCATCCGGAAGCCCATCGCAGACCCAGCAGCCGGTCGTATGAACTAAAGATCACCTGTTCTGAACCACAGGAGTTTGCTCTCAAATTCCGCCTTCCCTGGTGGATGAGCGCAAGACCGGAGGTTATTGTCAATGGTGAAAAACAAGCAATTGTAGGGAATCCATCTACCTACGCTCGGATCTACAAAGTCTGGCAAAACGATACCATCCACATCGCGCTACCGCAGAGCCTTACATCCAGCCGCTTGCCCGATCTGCCGGACACAGTCGCCTTTATGGAAGGACCGGTCGTGTTCGCAGCAGTTTTGGGAGACGGATCAAACAGAACAAGTATTGAAACGCTCACCGAGCAGACGCTCTACGGTAACAAAGAAGATCCAGCATCCCTCCTTATCCCGGATAACGAGCGGGAGTTTACCCGGTGGCGGAGTGGATATCGAACCCATGACCAAGCGCAAAACTTACGGTTCATCTCTTTGTATGAAATTCAGGATGAATGTTATGCGGTTTACTTCCCGATCCATGAGTGATGTGATGCAGGGTTTGGTTCGGTAAGTGCACAATCGTCATTGTCGTAGGATTGAGAGAACAAGAAATGCAGCGTTTGGAAAAATTTTGTCGAAGGAAGATTATCAAAAACTCAATGGCAGATTCCAAATGTTTCGAACGAACACCAGAGACTTGCATCCACAAGAACGAAAAACCTTGAATGGTTTCTTCGCCTATTCTCTTCGAGCAAAACAAGCCTATGATTTTCGGAAAGGATTTACAGTCATGTATAAGATGGCCTTTTCTAAGAAGAATGATAGAATGACTGAGTTGATCCATGCATCACAATAGTTCTCGAGTGGAATATAAAGGTTGGACGTTACCAGGCGATTTTGTAAGTTTATTTACCATGTTCCTGCTCAACCGACGATTGATCAACTGCTGCTAATGCTACTTCCTGCGCCTCCACCGCGTTTCTCGCGTCCTTTAACCATAGGGGTGCTGACCGCATGGCTCAACGGACCTACTGAAATCAACCTCTGGCACGGGGTTGCTGACCGAGCCCTGGAGCGGAATGTAAACCTGATCTGCTTTTCCGGGGGAATCCCTCACTGGCACGAACAATACGAAGCTCAGAAAAACATTCTTTTCAATATCCCCAATAGAGAAAACGTTGATGGTTTGCTGATTTGGGCAAATATTCTTAGCCACACTCTTGATCGAAGTAGTCTGGAGGCCTTCTGCCTCCGCTATGCGCCTCTTCCAATCATCAGTATGGGGATGATTCTTCCCTCGATTCCCAGTATTCAAATTGATATGTGTGACGGAATGCGCAAATTGCTTTCTCATCTGATTGAAGTTCATGGAAGACGAAGGATCGCGTTTATTCGCGGATTGGAAGTCAGCCAGGATGCTGAAGAGAGATATCATGCTTACATCGAGACTCTCAAGCAGTACCATATTCCAATCGATCCCAGTCTGGTCATTTCAGGAGATTTCCGGAGGTATTCAGGGACAGCAGCCATTAAACAGCTGATTGCCACTCACCACACCGGTTTCGATGCTTTAGTTGCAGCGAATGATAATATGGCAATTGGCGCCATGCAGGCGTTACAGGCCCAGGGAATCCGCATTCCGGAGGATGTAGTGGTGGCGGGATTCGATGATATCGAGGAAACCAGGGCAGTTACACCATCACTTACCACTGTGCGAGCACCCTGGCATTTGCTGGGCAGCAAGAGTGTTGACTTACTACTATCGAAACTGGCAGATGATGCACTACCTGGTCAGATCCTCTTAGAGGCTGAATTGGTTTGCCGACAGTCTTGCGGATGCCAACCCACTGCTATTGATCATCAAGCAGATTCCAACCATGGTGCTGGCTTTCCTTAAGAAATCAAGGCGCCGGCTGAAATTTCATCCGGCTCGGCGCAAATCAGTTTGCTTCAGGATATTAACAGAATTCTTGCCGCATTGGCACCCACCTATGAGTTGGATCCAAGTTGGTCTAATAGGCTTATTGAAGGTTTCCTTACGGATATACAGTCAACGGATGGCACGCGCAGTATCTTTATTCAAATATTGACAGAAATCCTTTCTCAGATTCCTTCAGGCACAGAGATTGTCGAATGGCAGGAAGTGCTCAATGTAATCCGCTCGAAAGTTGATCGCTCGTTTCGATCCAAAGATCAGATCCTCAAAGCTCATGATCTTTTAGAGAATGGTTATAGGGTTGTTGGAGAGATGGCACACCGCAAGCAGCTCTACCAACGCCTGGAGGCAGTAGATCAAACAAGCCGATTGAACAGGATCGTGCAAACAATGTCAACCACGTACGACATTGAGACGTTGATGAGACTGCTCGCCTTGGAACTGCCAGGATTGGGCATACAAAGTTGTTTCCTTTCTCTTTACGACGAAAAAGGCGATAACCCTGCCTGGTCACGTTTGGTCCTTGCGGTTGTGGGGAAAGAGCGCCGCTTGGTGGATCAGAACAGGAATCGATTTCCTACGAGCCAACTTGTCCCGCCTAATATGCTTCCAGAAGATCGCCACTTTGCGTTTGATGTTGAAGCTTTATATTTTCAAGAAGAACAGATTGGTTTTGTTATGTTTGAGATCGGTCCCCGTAATGGCGATGTGTATACAACACTTCGAGGACACCTTAGTAGTGCGTTGAAAAGCGCCGAACTTGTTCAAATTGCTCTTGAGGCCGAGGCAAAAGCGATAAAGAGTGATCAGCTAAAAACACATCTGTTGGCGAATGTCAGCCATGAGCT
>WNFZ01005614.1_pt1 | contig 11482 bp, 9 predicted proteins | sample 5400081 | NCBI WGS metagenome assembly WNFZ01 (sample SAMN13153365, study PRJNA577476) | soil metagenome | isolation source: 80 cm soil or saprolite under grassland replicate 1 | place: USA:California | collected 2016-06-15
TCGACAACAACGACGATCGCGCTGCTCGTGAACGTTTCCAGCCTTCAATAGAAGCGGTTGAGGAAGTGCAAATTATTACCAATCAGTTTTCAGCCGAGTATGGCCGCGCTTCCGGCGGGCGAATCAACATTCGCACGCGGGGCGGCTCAAATAAATATTACGGCCGCGCCTTCTATTTTTTTCGCAACGACTTCTTTAACGCTAATGCACTCTTACTGAAACTAGAACCACTCAGTTCCTTAGCAGACAGCGGAACAATCAGCTCCGTGTGAAAGCTTGTCTTGTTGAGGACCGTAACGCTCGCTATCATCCTGCGGGCTTGGGATTGCAGCGCCGGCGGCAGGTCTGCGAACGCGGTCCCAGCGCCACGGAGCTGCCGAAGGACAGCAACGGCCGCTACAATCTTACCTTTCAACTCCTTGTCACCTGACGATTGTCTGCAAAGGGTATCAATCTCGTTTTTGAGCTGTGCCTGCTCTGTGTCTAGCTTTGCCCTGTCAGTCCTGTAGTCATCCTCGTTAATCAAACCCCTGTTTAGATTCGACACGGCTTTTTCTCTCGCGGCCGTGTTATGTTCCAACTGGCGCCGTGCCTTTTTCAGCCGCGCGGGAATAGCGGAGACATCAGCAGGATTCTGCAAAGCCAGAACGTACTTCTCAATTATTTCGGGTGACGTGACAATTTCGCCAAGGATTGAGTCAACAGACTTCTCGATCACATCTGCATTCACTCTGTCATTGCCGCACGGAGTGTAATCGCGGCTACTGGTGGAACCGCAGCCGTAATATCGAAATGTTTTGTAGGTAGAAATGTCGCCGTTGGCTTTTTTGTACCTGCGCCCCATTACTGTCTGCGCGGTATAAGCCATACCACACGTGCCGCACTTCACCAGCCCACGCAGCGAAAAATCCTCCTTCAACCTTCCAGACCGCATACGATGATTGCGGGCAATTTGATCCTGGGCAGCCTGCCACAGCTCAGGCGAAACGATTGCGGGACATTGAATAACTACCTGCTCATTCTCACTCCGTTTGATGGTGATCTTGCGGCCATTGACCTTCTTTTTTATTGGAGTGCGGCAAGCTACAAACTCTCCTTTATAGACACGATTCTTGAGGGTGTAGCGGAACGTGTCGTGTCGCCAGTGGCCGTCTCCACCATAACGCAATTTACCTTCGGCAGAGTTAGTAGGCGATGGTACCCCTTCAGCATTCAACGCCTCAACAATGTCCTTGGTTCTCTTGCCAGTTGCCATCTCCGTGTACATTCGCCGGACTACTGATGCCTTCGTCTCATCAATTACAAGTTTGCCTTTCTCAACGGCATACCCAAAGGGTGGTCTTGTACTAATCTGCCCACTGTCTAAGCGTCTTCTGAGTCCCGACCTAGTGCGTCTGGTGGCGTCCCTCTTGTACTCCGCATCCATGACAACCTTCATTTCCCGAGTTAGCTGCATTCTCTCATCGGCTGTATTCAATCCATCGGAGACACCTACTATTGCAACGCCGTAAGCCTCAGCCATCTTTAGAAATTGGGTGTAGTCGGCTGTGTCTCTGCTTAATCGTGACTGGTCAAAGACGTAGATTTTCTCAACCTCGGCCTGGAGAATGAGTTTATACAGTTGCCCCCCCGCTGGGCGAGTGTGAATATCTGTTCCACCAGAAACGCCGGTATCCTCGAAGTAACGGACTTCCTTTATGCCGTGTTGAGTGAAGTAGGATTCCAGGGCGTGTCGTTGGGATTCTATCGTTTCATTCTGTGCCTGCTGGGCAGTGCTTACGCGCAAATAGGCCGCTATTGTCATGTTATTTGCCCTCTCAGGCCGCTACGCGGCGTCGATTATTGTTTTGCTGTTTACGAGTAGCCCACCTACAGTTTCCAGGCTCATAATGACCATTATTATTTTTGCGATCTACTGAGTGCTGCGGAGAAGGTTTTGGCCCAAGCTCTGCAAGCCCACTGATCAACCGAAGAAAATAAAAACTTGATGCGACTGCCGCCGTATTCTTGATAGCTTTTGTTCTTTGGGTTGGAACAGCGCGATCTTGCGTCAAAGATGCTTTGTATTCAGGCGACGGTCTGTCTGTCACGCAGTGACCGTGCTTTGTAATGAGTTCATAAAATCGATCATCGTTCAAACAACCACAGGAACGCGTTTTACCGTTCTTAAGCTCTGCCGATTGCACAAAAGTAAATTTTCCACAATCACAGATGCACCAACACCTAGACCGGCGTCGCAGAGGGCAAACCATCAACTTCCAGCCTATCAAATCGTTGACCTTGTAGATTTAACCTTCGCATCCTACCTCCACAAGTAGGTATAGTGCTAATCCCCCCCGAAAGCAAACAAATTCTTACTGAAAACGACCCCCCTTGGTGCCCATAGCTACCTTGTCGTTATGAGGGCCTTTTTCTGCAAGAAACCCCAACAAAACCACCCCCTATTCTGGTAGGTTAGGAGTGCCCATTTCTGGGTCGAACCTGGGGGTAGCTCAGATGGTTAGAGCGTGGGATTCATAAGACCTGCCAAACAAACACACTCCGAACACTTCACCAATAGAACTAACAATTTGGGGCAGATTGCAGGCTGAGGCCACCGTTTTTTTGCGTGGTGGGGTGTGTTGGTTTTATGGATTACGGAAAAATTCCGGAAAATCCTGCAGGCGGCAGTCTAAAATCAATCGCGGCAGATTACGGCAGGCTGCCTTATGCTGGCTCAAACTGAACGTTATCGAGCTGCAATATTCGAACGTGATGAAGCAATCCATTACGCTGACGCTCGGAATGTATTGGGAGAAGCGGTTGACGGCTGCGCAGAGACGTTTCGCTCGTGCTTGCGAAACTTTAGCGAGAGTCAGGAAGCTATCGCGCAATGCACCTGCCCTTCAATTCAATATAGCGGCTGAAGGTGGGCAGCAAGTTAATGTCTCAAAGTAGAAGAAAGGAAGTCCTCGCCTACATCAAGTAGGCCTCCTCCCGAAAGCCGATTCCACACCCGACTCACACTTAAAACTGAGGTGCGGGATTTTCTCCGCAGCCTTAAGGAGAGCGGCAGATTGTGAACGATGAGCGGCGGTGAGGTTGTGCTTAGCGCGCGTATTAACATCTAAGCGAGGTCATGATTTATCTAAGAACAGATAAATGGGGAGGTCTGGTCGAATCACTTAAATGCCTATCGGGCATCCCATAAGCAAGCATGGTGACCGCGCATCGCTCAACATCCAACCTTCGATTCAATCAATCAAGCTGAGAAAGAGACTATACGCGCTCTAGCCTAACGATTTATTCGCGGTCATATGTACTAAGAAACTGTCCAAATGCTACGAGCGCGTTAGAGCTATAGTCATCCGGCCGGCGCGAATGATTTGATCGGCCGAGCGAAAGATCCGCTGTGCACTCTTTTCGGGAATTGCTTCGCCGTTGTAACCGATGCCCTGATAAAGCCAATTCTGAAGATAGCCGCGACAGTACTCTGCGCCTTCCAACTCCAGCGCTTCACAGCAAAGCAATGCAACTGCTTCGGCTTCTACTTCGCGCAAGTTTCGAGGCGTCATTTCGGTGTCGGCAAAATCGGCTTCAGCGGTGTGGCCGATCACAACGTGTCCTTATGTTCTGGAGAACATAAGCCCACTTATGTTGTCTTCGCAGTTATGTGGTGCTGCGCGGACAAGTCGTTTGGAATGAAGCAGCGTCGGCTTCTGAGCCTCACATAACCTTTTCCCTAGATCCGGTCAGCCTAATGCGCGATTTGAATTGGATCCTTTGTCAGCCTAGGCGCGGCCTCTGGCTGGTGTTTCTGGCCTGATCACATTATCAAACTGCCGAGTCTGCTTCAGCTCTTTGAGAAGCCACTTTCTTATGGTTTGACCAATACCAGTAGAACGGTAGCCCCAGCGTCATCAGTCCCAGCCCCGCAAGAGCCTGCCTCGGTGTTGCCACCACGGTGTTTACAATGAGCCACCCGGCCACCAGTAGAAACAGTGCTGGCACTACAGGATAGCCCCAGGTCCGGTATGGGCGCTCCGCCGTTGGCATCCTCACGCGGAAGACGAAGACCGAGGAGGTGGCCAGCGCGACGAAGCTTAGCATGGCGAAGATCGCGTAGTCCGTCAGCGCGTCGAATGACCCAGAGAGCACCAGTATGCCGCCCCACACTCCCTGGGCCAACAGCGCGCGTGCCGGTACGTGCGTGCGCGGCGTCAATCGGGCGAGGCCGGCGGAAGAAGAGGCCATCGCGAGCCATCGCGTAAGGGATTCGGGCGCAGACCAGAGTGGCAATCAGGAGAGTGCCGAAGATCGACGTTGCCATCGCCCCAGCCATCAGGCGCGTCGCCGCACCGCCGAGGAAGCGCCTCACGACTTCCGTCGCCGCTGAAGAGGACGCAGGGATGCTCGCCACCTCGCCGGGCGTGAGTACGTAGAAATAAGCGACGTTAATTGAGACGTATATGGGATGGTTGACTAGACCTTTCCCAGAGGGCTTCCCACCCTCTTGACCAAGAACCATTTCCAGGTTTCCCTCGCGTCCAACGATTTTAATGGGCCGCGTGACCCTCGAGCAGTTGGCTTTGAGACAGACCCTTCGGATCTTGTCGAGCAACGAAAAGATGTGTCGTTACATCAACCAGGCGACTCTCACTCCAGTCTCGTCAACTTAATCCGTGGCTCAGTCGCTATCAGATCCCCGGTTGGGTTCAGCCAGAGCGTGTTGGGTCCTTCCATTTTGAACTCCCAAATGTTCGGCGTAGCTTTGGTCATCACCCCGACGTTCTTTGCCACGATCGCGCGTTTTATGAGTGTCTGATCCTTGATTTCATAGGTGCCCGAAGTTGCAATAAACGGTCTCCATTGCTCATACCGGGCAATCTTCTCGGCGTCGGTCAGGTTCTGGGGATCTTTGGCCGGTGCAACCGCAGCTCTCGCCGTTTCTGCCGTCACTAACACCTGGCTGTAATAGCCCTTTAGGAAAATGATCAGACTCGGCTGAGGGTTTGTTATCGTAATGCCCTTCTCAGCAGGGTTCCTACTAGGCATTACCAATTCGGCGATCTTCCACACGCCCTCAACCGGGGATTTCGTCTGTGCGGAGGCGGCGCTTGCAGTCAGCGCACAAAATAGAATCGACAAAGCATACCGTTTCATAACGACCTCCCTTCCCAACATTCTCCTTTTAATGTCACAGGCGTCACACGCGAAAAATAGATATTCGAACGTGATCGTGTGGTCGGCCCAACATCTTAAGTATCTATCAAAAGTGCTCCATAATACACAGAAAAGCATTATCCATCGCCTGGCTGAAGAAGCTGGTTGATTCAGTAGTCCCCTTATTTGAGAGAGCAAGCATTAACTATTACGCCTCTCCCCTTGGGAACCAGCGCGGCGCGGAGTTTTGTGCGAGCCGGTGCTGCCCGTCGCGTTGCTAACTTGCAATGGATCTTGTCGGTCCGCAAAAACTAGTCGCAACGACTTGTGTACTTTGCGAAACTAGTTGCATCCTCTTCTGTATGCAGTCGCATCCTCTTCTGTGAAAAATGCCCCTTTTTACCCTTCCAGTCGCATCGTCTTCTAAAACTCACAGCTCGGCTGGAATGGAACGCAGTGGAATGCAAGCTGAGGCATTATTGAATTAGGGTGCGCGTGAGCGTTATGTGGAATTAAGAGTCAAGCTGTTATGTAGTGGGTCGCTGGGCCATTCCAGGTTAGTATGCCATTTCAGACTATCCGCGCGTATTTACTTAAGCCGTCGCAACCGAAATCGGCGCGAGGCAGTTGTCCGAGTAGCCAACCTGCGCGTCTAAGGGATTATCCACGGTACGCAGTAAGCTTGAGCAAGAGCCAGAAGGCCGAGCATTGCAGCAAGCAGGATACTGTGCCAGAAAGTGGCACGCAGAATTCTGCCTTCCTGGCCAATCAAGCCGACTGTCGTGACTCCGACCGCTATGTTTTGAGGCGAGATCATTTTCCCGGTAACCGCACCCGAAGAATTGGTGGCAGCGAGCAACAACGGGTTGAGATGGAGCTGATGAGCCGCTGCCACTTGCAGATTGCCGAATAATAGGTTGCTAGCAGCATCGCTGCCGCTGAGGAAACATGCCACCCAACCCAGGTAGCTGCTCACCAAAGGAAAGGCTGGGCCTATCCGGGCCGCCGCCGCTCCCAGCGTGTAGGCCATTCCCGAATAGTTGTAGAGGTAAGCCAAGCCGACAATCACCATGACGGTCACCCCGGGAAGTCGCAATTGACGCAGCGTCTTCAAGCCAGACTTCCAGAAGGCTTGTCGCCGAACCCCAAAGCACAGTGCCGTGAGCGCCGTCGCGACGAAAACTGCGGTCCCCGGCCCCAGAGGTTGAAAGGAATAAAGGGCCGAGTAGGGCTTTTGGTAAAGACTAATAAGAACGCCGTTGTGCAGGCCGGGAATTGGAATTGTGACCTGCCCCTTCTGCAAGAGCTTGAGGTAGGACCAAAAAACCATCACGACGGAGAGCATGGCCCAAGGCAGCCAAGCCGCGACGGCCTGTCTTAAGGAGAGTGTAGTGGGCACAGTATCTGTATCAGCGAGGGGGGCGGGAGATTCATCGCCCAACGTTCTTTGGTCTCCATGAGCTGGGGCCCAGACGTGAAGGAAAGTTACCAAAGCCGCGATCGAAACCGATGCGGCGATCACGTCTGTTGCGTATGGTCCCCAAAGGTTCGACACCAGGAACTGGGCAAGGGCGAAGGTGCTGCCAGCAACTAGTGCTGCCGGCCAGGTTCGTCTCAAGCCCTTACCCCGCGCGACCACCCACACGAGGTAAGCCGGAAGGATGAAGGAGAGAAAAGGAACTTGTCTCCCCACCATGGCAGAGAGCTGGGAGAGGTCGAGCCCTGTTACTCCAGCCAGCGCCACGATGGGAATACCCAACCCGCCGAAGGCTACCGGGGCGGTGTTGGCAATCAGTGCGACGATGACCGCTCGGCGTGATTCAAAACCGAGACCAACGAGCAGACAAGCGGTCACCGCGACCGGTGCTCCAAAGCCTGCGCTGCCTTCTAAGAGCGCCCCGAAGCAGAAAGCCACCAGAATCGCCTGGATGCAGGGATCCCCGGAAGCGTGATCTTCCATCCAGCGGCGAAGCAGGTCAAATTTGCCCGTGTCCTGCGTGAGGTTGTAGAGCCAGAGGCCGCCGAAGACAATCCACAAAATCGGCCAGATCGCGTAGATGAACCCATAGGCTGCGCTCCACAGGACAAGCGTCAGCGGCATATGCCAGACGAGTAACGCTAGCAATCCTGCGGCAGCCAGACCACACGTCGAGGCAAACAGGCCGCTCTTGCGAAGGCCTCCCATCAAAACGAGTACGAGGATCAAGGGAAGCGCAGCCACGAGTGCCGACAGGGCCATGGAGTGGAGAGGGTCAAGCGGCTGCGGCCAGATCGCAGTAAGTGCCAAGCTCATTGGGAAGCCTTCCCTCACAGGCATTTGGGTCCAAGATCGTTACTGAGAGGATTAATTTTCCGACTATCGTTCTATTTCCTCGGAAGGAACAGAGCGGCGGCTACTTTGATGTGTCGCCTTTTCCTTGCGCGGCTTCGCTGCCACGGGCGGTTACAGGAAGCTTCGGCCGCTCGTCCACGTGGAGTTGGAAAATGTCCGGTCGTGCGTAGTGGCCCACCACATCGAGGTCGTACTTGCCGCGGATGATCTGTCCGCGATCGATCTCGGCGATCAGAATTACTTCGTCTTCCATGTTAGGCCCCGCAAGAAAATTGCCGAACGGATCGACGATGCAACTGCCGCCGCGCGTCACGACCGCTTCGGGATCTTTGCCATAAACTGAATCGTAATCAACCGGAAAATCACGCCGCCGGTTGAATTGATTGCAGGAAAGTACGAAGCAGCGTCCCTCTACGGCGATATGCCGCACGGAAGCGATCCAGGAGTCTCGGCAGTCGGCGGTGGGAGCACAATAAATCTCGATGCCCTTCGCGTACATCGCCGCTCTCATCAACGGTAAGTAGTTCTCCCAGCAGATCACTGCGCCCAGCTTCCCCAACGGAGTGTCGAACACCGGTAGCGTGGAACCATCGCCGAAACCCCATACCAGGCGCTCAGATCCAGTTGGCATGATCTTCCGGTGCTTACCCAGAAAGCTGCCATTGGGGGCAAAGAACAATACGGAGCAGTAAAGAGTGCCACCGTCCCGCTCGACGACACCGATAATCAGGTAGATGCCATTGTTTCGCGCCGTCCGGCCAAGCTCTTCAACTGCTGGACCGGGCACGTCCACACTGCTCTCCCAATATCGACGAAAGTCCTCCCGGCCTTTCTCCGACCGCGAACCAACGACCGCGCCGAAGTCGAGCCCCCGGGGATAGGCGGGCACAAACGCCTCGGGGAACAGCACTAGCTGCGCACCTTGACGAGCTGCCTCGCGCGCAAGTGCGTGAACTTTCTTCAGAGTTTGCTTACGATTGAAAGCAACGGAGGCTGCTTGGACAACAGCCACTTTGACACGCTGCGTGACTAGTGCTGCTTTATTTTCTTTGCGGGCTGCTCGCTTCATAGTTCAAAGGACGCCGGGCAGGGGCTTTGGTTCAGGCAATATATACCAATCGAAGTCTTTCTGGTGCTCAAACTTTCATCACCAGATGGTGCTCCGTCCTGGCTCGCGCGATTCGTTGAGATCACAGATGTTGGGACAGACCGGTGATAAGCCTCTTACTTGGGGGGTATAACGCCCATCTTTGAGAGAAGTGATTCGCTGCGGTGTGGCAGCTGTCGATCGTGTTCCGAAATTACGTTAGCTCATCTATGGAATCGTGTACTTAGTAATCTGAATAAGTTGTTTTGGTGTTCGTCCATCTGGCGCAGGAGTATCGGCCAACTTTTCGGTCAACTTTCCGAGTGCGACAATACCATCTTCCACGGCCGATCTCTCTGCATCGCTCAGCGGAATCTCCTGCATCATCCGCAGCAAATTCGTTCGTCCCTCAAGCAGCAGGCCTTTTGTGGGGTCCTTCGGCAGATAGAAAGAGCACTTAGCGCAAGCCATCCGGTGTGGACATTGATCGAAGAAATCGTAGGTGCAATAACCGTGGCCCAAGTCATAGAACTTCCAAGGCTCGTCATTGGCAGCCGCTCCAGTACGTATAGCCTCCTGATCGATCAGTACCTTGATAACTCTGATATTGCGCTCGAAGTAGCCTGCCTCTGCGTATGAGTTGGCTAGCTTTGTTGGAGTGATCTTCGCATAGTATTGCGTCGTATGAGGAGAGCTGTGCCCTAACCACTCCTGCAGTTCAAATAGAGACATTGGCTCCTTAGCATTAAAAAGCAATGAGGCGATTGTCGAACGCGCCCGGTGGCTCGTGATATTGCCGCGCGCATCTTTGCCTGGGACGCCGGCTTTCCTACAAAGAAGTGGGATGAGGGTGCGATTGATGTATTTCTTTGAAACCCGCATACCACGAGCAGAGAACAAGAAGTGAACTACCTCACCTGTCTTAAGGTCCACGGCTGGCGGCTGTTCTGCACGCACTTTCTCCCACTCAGTGATGGCTTCACCCACCAACAGATCGACTGGTTTGGTAAAAGCCGGGGATGTCTTATTGACGGGAACATCGAGCCAGCAAATGGAATCCTTCGGCAGGACTCTATCAGTGCCAGCGCTGAACTGGCATCTCTTGCCTCTGCCGGCGAACACATCCAACTCTCAGCCGTTGGATCTCGTCTGAACGCAACCCGGCAAAGAGCCACACGACTACCATTGCCTGGACCATCTTGACGGGGTAAAACAGTTTTCTGATCTTGGAATAGAAGTCTTTCGCAGTTAGATTAAGACCTGCCCACAGAAGTTTGGCCCATATGTCATCGTCGATAACGCGCGGGTTAGTTCTGATCAAAGACGTAATCGAGCGAGGCGTTGCTAAATAGCGTCGCGGATCGAAGCGTAGTTGCATCCAGTTCCAATCCTGACAGTCAAGTAAGAAGCTGCGCAGAACGCTTAACAATGAACCTTTGGATCGGGGTGATTGCGGCTTGCCGATCTGCAGGTGTGGTAGCTGGTCGGTATGAGTCCACTGACCGATCGTCGAACGTTCAACCGCTGCCACGTATTCCGCGGCTAACTCACGTGTCCACTGATCCGGGTTAAAGACGGTAGGGTGTGTCATCTCAAGCCAACGTCCTACTTGAAGTAGCCGGTAGTAATAGTTCTGCCGAGTGCGCCGCGCCAACGTCGTGGTCCGGCGCCATCGTTGACACCAGCGAGCCCACTCGGGTGAAACGCCGTTCAAGGTTTCAGGATGTCCGGGCCACGCATCTTCATTGAGACTATCGCGTCCATTCCGCTCTCTCAGGCTTTCTAAGCTAATCACGCCAGCATTCCTCCATCACTTGAGTACGCCAAGCATGAACCGAAGCCATGCTGCGCTCGAACTTGGCGGCCAGTTCGCGACCGCTCAGGTGAATGTAGAGCAGAGTTGTCTGCGTACTGCGGTGACCGGCAAAGGTAGCGATCTCGTGAATATCCCAGCCGGCGCGAGCCAGGTCCGTTAGACAAAGATGACGCATCGTGTGGGTGGTTAATTGGTGGACACCCGAGCGGGCCGCAATGTTGGCAATCACCTTGGACCATGTCCAAATAGAAATTGGCTGGGAGTGGTTCCGACGCGACTCAGAAAGGAACAATGGGCCGCGCTCTCGAGAGAGGTTGCGGCGGTGTTGAAGATACGTGCTGTAGAGAATACTGGTCGCCTCAGAATACGGTACTACTCGCCCTTGCCTGTTCTTCGTGGTCTCGGCACGAATGCGCAGCAATCGATGAGCAGGGTCAACATCGCCAACCTGCAACCTGCAGAGTCTCTTCTCGCCGGAGACCGCTGTCATAGGCGAAAGCAAGCATCACCCGGTTACGGATCGGCTCGCCTCGTGCGCTCTCTAAGACAGCACGCCACTGTTCGTCGGTCGGAATCCACGGCAGCTTGTGATAGTGCGGAATCAACGCGCGCTCGCGATATCCGCCGAATCCTTTTCGAGCTGTATAGCGTCCACGCCCAACTGGGTTGTCAGGACGCAAACCTTCTTCGATCAAGTAATCATAGTAGAGTCGCAGCGCCGTGACTCGCTGCTGCAAGGTAGCGTTGGCCAAACCGACTAGGCTAACGCTTGAACGGAGACGCCGGAGTTGTGTGCTCCGTGGGTGGGGCCGCGTCGCCAGCGTACGGAAAAAAGCTGCTATGTGTTCGCGGGTTGCGACGTCTGCTTCGACATTGCGTCGCAAGCAAAATGACAAAAACTCCTCAATCGAACGGCCATAGGCTTCTACCGTGTTAGTGGCAAGTCCGAGATTGAGTTGAATGGTTAGCCAGGCCTTTGCTACATTCCAGTCCCGTTTGACCGTTCTCTCCGACACATTCAACACTTTGGCGGTCTCTTCGACACTCAGACCGCTAAAGAATCTTAGCTCGACTATCTGGCTCTGCTGCAGATCGATCTGTGCCA
>WNFZ01005619.1_pt1 | contig 11479 bp, 10 predicted proteins | sample 5400081 | NCBI WGS metagenome assembly WNFZ01 (sample SAMN13153365, study PRJNA577476) | soil metagenome | isolation source: 80 cm soil or saprolite under grassland replicate 1 | place: USA:California | collected 2016-06-15
CAGCACCGCCGGCACGAGCGCAATGACCTTCACCTTCATCTTCCAAGCCCTCCCGTCCTGTTGCAGGGAGTCGGTGGCTCACACCACCGGAGACGCAGCGCCTGCTGCGCCCACGAAGTCAGCTTCTGAACAGCAAGCATGAGCATCGGTCCAAACGGTGCCCGCGTCGCTCCGGAGCTTGGCCGTGCACTGCTTGGCACGTGACGCCGACGGGCCCGGCGGTCCCCCCTTGTGCTGGCCTGCTGCTTGTGGTCCATGACCGGGCACGAGCCACCTCAGTCCCGACCGCTCCGGCTTTATAGCACGATGCCCGCACTTGTGCATACGCAGTTCGTAAGGAGTTCTTCGTAAATTCGTGGAGTAGTGGACGACCTGGCGATCACAGCCAAGTGCCCCGCGGATGTGATCGTCAGACAGTCCCATTCTCGCAGCTCATGAAGAAGTCCCACTCCCCATGGCCGCGTCGCGCCGGGACCCTCACGAAATGCCGAGGCTGATCGCCGGTACCAATGAGGAAGCCGTCGGGCTCACCCTGAGAGATCCCTCGACCGGGCCCGCGCGGTCGTATGCTCGGGGCGGCGTTCTCGGCTTGAGCTCCACGAAAAGGGGAGGCATAAATGCAATTCGTGATTATCGCTGAGCATTCGCCCGAGCTGTGCCCAATGTCCAACGCCAAGATTCGCGACCTGATGAAGGAATCGGCCACGGAGATCCCGAGTCTGGCCGAGAAACTGGGAGTCAACATCATCACGACGAACGTGTTCGGCCCCGACCATGTGATCCATACGGTCGCCGAGGCCGACAACATCGAGGCCGTCCGAGAGTTCGTCATGCAGAGTCGCCTCGCCCAGTGGAACAGAACTCGGATTCACGCAACTTGGCCATTGGAGGAGGCTATGCGCAAAGCTGACGAACTGCCCACAGTTTTCTAGAACCGGAGCAGCCGCACGCCAGGCGGCGATGACAAGCCGAGAACGCCGCCCTGGCACAGGCAGCTGAACTGCGAAACCCGCGCGGCAGAGCGGGGCCGCACATGCCTATTCTCTCAACCGGTGCTGGCGTCGCTGCTGCGCGGCGAACGAGGTCGACCCGGCCGCGGCGTCCGTCAGCTCGTCCAGCCACGCGCCCGTGGGATACCGAACAAGCGGAGTCCAATGGCTCACGACGCCGCACAGGAACCGTCACAGCGGCAGCACCAGGGAACAGGGGGCCAGGGAAGCAGCCAGACGTAGCGGAAGGGGCTGAGCCGTATCACGTCCACCAGCGCTTCCCGCTGCCGCTGAGGACACGTCCGAACTTGAGTTCCGGAAAGTGGGAACCTGTGCCGGTGACGTCTTCGCCTTCGAGCTCACGCCAAAGCCGCTCGCGCGTGCGGTTGGCGAGACCCGGGTCGACGTCGCCGATGGAATGCCAGGTCGACTCGTCCAGCTGCACCGGGCAGGTGATCGCGTCGCCGAGTCGGCAGTGATGAGCCGATGCGCCGCGACACGATCTTCCGCATCACTTCGATGACGAAGCCGATTCTCGCCACGGCCACGATGATGCTGGTGGAGGACGGCCGGCTGGCGTTGGACGAGCCGGTCGACCGGCTGCTACCGGAACTGGCCAACCGCAGGGTGCTCAAGCGCATCGACGGCCCGCTCGACGACACGGTGCCGGCCAATCGCCCGATCACGATCGAGGACCTGCTGACGTTCCGCATGGGCTACGGGATGCTCTTCGAGCCCAGCTTCGAGCCGCCGTACCCGGTCATCAAGGCGGCCACCGAGCTGCAACTCACCATGGGGCCGCCGGACCCGCGTACCCCACACGACCCCGACGAGTGGATCAGACTTTTCGGGACGCTACCGCTGATGTGGCATTCTCGCGCCTGCTGCTCAACAACGGGGTGCACTCCGACCAGCGGCTCTTGTCGGAGCGACCGGTCGAATTGATGACGACCAACCACCTGACGCCTGAGCAGATGGCCGGCGCCGGGCCCGTGCTCTCCGGGCACGGCTGGGGGTTCGTCATGGCCGTCGTCACCGCACCGGACCAGGTGTCGCCCGTTCCCGGCCGCTACGGCTGGGACGGCGGCTATGGCACGTCGTGGTTCAACGACCCCAACCGGAACCTGGTCGCGATCGCCATGACACAGACCTCCGATTTCCTGTTCAACGGTGGGCTGGCCGAGTTCCAAGAGCTGGCGGCCAATGCATGACTCATGAAGGTCATGGGCTCTGGGCGAGCCGGCCATCGCGCATGGTGACGACACGATCGACCAGTTTCAGGAACTCATCGCTGTGGGTGGCCACCAGGCAACTCGTGCCCTTGTCGGCAATCCAGCGGAGCGCCTGGAACACGGTGGCGGCCCAGTCGGCATCCTGGTGCCCGCTCGGCTCGTCTGCCAGCAGCATGAGCCCTGCCTCCCATCCGGCTGCGCGGACCACCACCGCAGAGACCGCCGGTGAGGGGTTGAAGTGCCTGCCAAGCACGAGCGCAAGCTCCCAGCCGGCCACCCCGCCGAGGGCCATCGGCAGCGCTGCCTCGGCCATCGCCCGCGCCCCGAGCCGCACGCTGCCCACCCCCTGAGCGGCGAGCACCATGAACTCGCTGCGTCGGCGCCGCACCATGTAGAAGCCAACAGCGGCCGCCAGCCCCAGCGCCAGCGCACGGCCGGACAGCGAGATAGCCTCCACAGGCGCGGACAGCGCTGCCTGGGTGCCGCGGGCGCTGTCGAGGAATCCCTGCAACGGCGTGGTGGGCGTGGCGAGCCGGAAAGCGGCGCTGGTGCTAAGGTCCGCGTTCACGAGCTGGATGCCATCCGCCGCCTCCTCGACCTCCTCCAGGGTGAGCGGCCCGGCCGGCAGGGAGAAGTCCCACTCGAGCCGGGCGACCACGTCGATGGCCTTGCCGATTTCGCCGAGCGTCTGCGGGGCGGCGAGCAGCAGCGGCGACGGCTCCACCTCCGTAACGGAGTTGGGGTAGATGTCCGGAAACAGCGTGCCCCAGTACTGGGTCGGTGGCTCCCTGGCGAGATCCCGGTAGACACCGGCCACCCGTGTCCTGACCGGCGGCAAGCCGGGGTTGCGGATCAGGATCGTCTGGCCGGCGCGGACCCCAAGCTCCTTGGCGGTGGTGTCGGCCAGCCAGACGCTCTCGCCACCCACGCGCTGGAGTGGACGCACATGGTCGACAAAGCCTGTCCTGGAGGCGGGCTGCACATTCACCGGCTTCCTCGACCTCAACAGGCTGCCCTCAAGGGTGCAGGGCTGTCACACCGGCAGGCGCGAATTCGTCGACGATGCGAGGGCCAAGGCCGGGGCCACTCACGAGCGGAAAGGGTATTAAGGAGCCGATTATGAGCACCGGAGCGACCGGACGGGACCACATCGAACTCATGCTCGCGGTTTTCAGCGCCGTCGAGCGCCGAGACGCGCAACGGTTCACCGAGCTGGTCCAGCCAGATTTCGAGATCCACTGGCCGCCATCGCTGCCATACGGCGGCACCTACCGGGACCTCGACACCGAGGCCCAGCAGGATCGTCCCACCTGGGCCGAAACCTGGAACCAGCTGCAACCGAGCGCGGCCGAGCGGCGGATGGACCCGCGCGTCGTCGCCGCCAACCATGAGACCGGGGAGGTCGTGGTGCTGTGGCGGCAGCGGGGACGCAGCCCCACTGGCGAGCGCTTCGACGGCCCCGTGCTCGGCCTCTACAAGATCCGAGGTGGGCGGCTCGCCCGCGCCCAGATGTTCTACTTCGATACCGTCGCCCTGACTGACTTCCTCGCGAATGCGGCGAACGACAGTTAGGTGGCGATTCCGATGACTCGGTGGATCGTCTCCGGCTGACCGAGAACGCGGAGCATGAAGTGGGCGACGTCAGCGCGGGGAACAGTCCAGCCGCCCCGGATGTTCTGCCCGTACGCCGTCCGGTAGGTGCCGGTCGCCGGCTTGTCGGTCATCTGTTGCGGCCGCACGACGGTCCAGTCCAGGCCGCTGCCGGCAAGGATGTCCTCCATCTGCACCAGATCGTCATAGACCTTGCGGAACCTGGCTCTTGCGAACGGACCGAACAGGTATCGCATGAAGAAGCCGTCGCCAGGGTCGTGTTTCGGCGGGTTGGGGCGGCCGGGCGACGGCAGGGTGGAGACCGGCCCGGCGCTGATCGCGACGACGCGCCGCACGTTTGTGGCGCGCATCGCCGCGACGATGGCGCGCGTGCCGCGCGAAGCGACGCCTGCGTCGGAATTCGAGTGCGGACCAAGGCCGGAGAGCACGGCATCTGTTCCGGCGATCGCGGCCTCCAGCGCCGCTGGCTCAGGCGCGGTCAGGTCGGTGGTGACGGCGTGCACCTCCCGGGACAGCTTGCGTGGGTTGCGTACCACCGTGGTGACGTCGTGACCAGCGTCGAGCGCCTGCTCGAGAAGTTGGCGGCCGACTCCCCCGGTCGCTGCGATGATCGTGAGTTTCATGCTTCCCTCCATGTGCCCAGCGAGTGCTTGCTAGTGGACACGGTCGCATCAGAGCGGGCCTGCGCGCATCGGCTGGGTGGATCATTCGGCCCGACGGTTGGGCGAATGGTTCAGCTGGACCATGCCGCCCTGCTGGACCACCCACGCGGCGATCTGTGCGCGTGAGGCAAAGCCGAGCTTGGTCAGGATGTGCGCCACGTGATGGGCGATGGTCGGGCGGCTGAGGTAGAGCCGCCGCGCGATCGCAGGGTTGGACAGACCTTCGGCCACCAGTCCGGCCACCTCCACCTCGCGGGGCGACAGCGGACTGGCCGCGCCGGCGTCGCCATGCGGCCACGCGCCCAGGCGTCGCAGCACCCCCTCTGCCCGCTGGACGCCAAGGTCGGCACCGATCCGCTCGAACAGCGCACGCGCAGCTTGGGCCGCCTGCTGGTCGGCGAGCAGCTCACCGCGCCAGCAGCCAAGGAGCGCGCTGAGCCAGGGCCAGGGCGCCGCGGCCGCCAGCGACTGGGCATGGGCAGCCCGTTCGGGCGTTGGCTCAAGGCGGAACCGGGCCACCGCCAGCGCCGCGGCGAAGAAGCGCGGCGGCTGGCGCTGGCTGGACTCCGCCGCCTCCACGATGGCGGTGGCGTCCGCGGCCCGGCCCAGCCGCAGGAGCGCGTCGACGTGCAATGGCAGGCACATGGGCCCCCCGACCACCAGCTGCCAGCCGCCGACCCAAGGATCGACCGAGTGGGCCAGCCGCTCCGCGGCCTCCTCCCAGCGGCCTTCCTCCCACGCCAGCCATCCGAGCGCCGCGGCGCGATCGGCGAGCCGACCGGCGCGGCGGGCGGCCTCACCGGCGCCGGGCCGCTGCACGAGCCGCCGGGCTTCCTCCAGGTCGCCCCTGTGCAGGCGCAGGAACGCCTCAACGGCATCGACCCAGACGGCTGGCGCGGTCGGCCTCGAGAACCGGATCTCCGGACCCACGCGCAGGAAAATCGCCTCGGCCTCGTCGGCCCGTCCCTCCAGCAGGAGGATGCCGCCCCGCAGCAACCGCGCAAGGTTCGCGTAGTCCCAGGCCCCGACGCGCTCGGCGGCCTGCTGCGCCGCCTGGGCGTCCTCGATCGACGCCGTGTACTGCGCCACGGCGAACAGGGCTGTCGCTTCGCCAGCGGCCAGACCGTGCCTGCGGGCGAAGGCGACGTTGTCGCGGGACCGGGCGATGGCGGCCTCCCGGTCGCGATCGAGCTGGTAACCGATGTAGATGCGGGTGTACCGCGCGCGCCACTCGGCCTCCACGTCACCCGTGCGCAGGGCGATCTCCAGGGCGCGCTCGCTGTGCCGCAGGGCCTGCTGGCCATCGCCGAGGAACCCGGCGACGAAGGCGGCCTGGGCCAGCAGCATGGCCCCGCGATCGAGCGCGTCGCGGTGTTCCAGGTACGCCAGCTCCTGGTCGATCAGGGCCCGCGCCTCGCCGACCGCGCCGGTCCAGAACAGCTGCAGGCCCAGCACGTTGGCCAGCCATGCGCGCTCGTGGAATTGCAGACGGTCGCGCCGTGACCAGGCGTCCTGGATCAGCGGATCAAGCTCTGTCCAGCGTCCGGCCAGGAACAGCTCGCGGATCGCCGCTCCCTGCAGCCTGGCCCGGCGAGAAGCCAGCGACGCGTGCCTGCCGGCAAGCTGCAGTGCCGCAAGATGTAGCGTGGCGCTGCGACCTACGTTCCCGGTCCTCGACGCCTCCTCCGCGTCGCTCTCCAGGACTGAGAGCGCGGTCTGGGGCCGCCCGGCGCGCTCCAGGTGGCTGGCGATGCGCTCTGCCGGGTGCGCTCCGCTCCAGGCCAGCGCCTCGGCGAGCTCCTGATGGATGGCGCGCCGCCGCTCGGAAGGGACGTCCTGGTAGGCCGCCTCCTGGAGCAGGGGATGCCGGAAGCGCAGGCGCGCACCGTCCCGCTCCAGCAGACCAGCCGATACGAGCTCATCTGCTGGCGGCTCTGGCCGCAGGGACTCGAGCAGGTCCTGGTCCACCTCCCCGCCGGCCACCGCAGCCACCTCCAGCAGCTCCCGTGCGGCAGGGCCCAGACGCTGCGCTCGCTCCCGGACGGTGGCCCGGACGATATCCGGCAGGTCCGGAAGCGCGCCCGAACGTGAGGCCAGGCTCGCCAGCTCCTGCACCAGCAGGGGCGTGCCGGCGCTTCGCTCGATGATTGTCGGCACCAGCGCCTGCGGCAGTGACGGCGCCAGGGCGCGGACGAGCCGCTCCCCGTTCGCGGCCGACAGCCGCTCGAGCGAGACACGCACGACGCCGGGATCCCGCTGCAGCCGGACCAGGTTCCCCCACCAGGGGTGGGCCGCACCGAGGTCCTCCTCACGGTAGGTGACGGCCAGGACCAGGCCCATCTCCGCAACGCGCCGCGCGGCGTACCGCACGAACTCCCAGGTCGCCTGGTCCGCCCAGTGGAGGTCCTCTAGGACCCACAGCGTCACGCGATCCCCCGCGGCCTCATCCACGGCGTCCAGCAGCGCCTCGAACAGCACCGGATGATCGAAGGACCGCCGCTCCACGTCGCCCTCCGCACCGAGTTCGGGGGCGATCGCCCACAACACCGAGGCCCGGGCCAACGCCGCCTTCCACAGCGGCGGCTCGCCCCGCCTGGCCGCCCTGAGCGCGTCCGCGATGGCGCCAAAGGAGATCGCCGCCTCCTCGGGGAAGGCACGTCCGAGCAGGACCTGGCCGCCTCGCTCCCGATGGGAGCGGCTGAGCTCCTGGCACAGCCGCGTCTTGCCGATCCCCGCCTCGCCGCAGATCAGCACGACGCTACCCGTGCCCGCCGCTGCGCGGTCCAGGACGAGCTCCAGCAGCCGAAGATCCGGCTCCCGGCCAACCAATGGAAGCTGCTGCTGGAACACCCCACATCCCCCGGCCCGACTCTGCCCGCACCCCACTGAGGCCGTGCTGGGCGCGGTCCAGACTACGGAAGGGGGCTGGGAAACGCTTGCTCACACTCGAGGATCACCTCGCATTGGCTCTGCGTTGGCAGGGTGCTCACGCCCGCGTGGACAGTTCCCAATGGTCGTGGTGGCCGTAGCGGGGCTGCCAGATCCGCCGGTAGACCACGCGCAGCGGCGGCGGGAGCCCCGCCAGGACCGCCTTGACCTGCTCGGGGGAGGCCTCGTCCAGCAGCCAGGGAAACAGCTGGGCGGCGCCGCGGAGGCCGATGCGGCGGCGCTGGTCGTTGCCGAACGCCTGCCACTCGGCCTGGGTGAGGGACTGGTCGATCAGCGGGAGCGCGTCGCGCTCCTCGTGGCGCAGATGCCCGTGCAGCTCGCCGGCCAGGGCATCGACGGTGTCCCCCAGGCGCTGGTGGCCGCCGTCGTGGTCGGCAAGCGCGCCGTCGACGCCGGCGAGCAGCGGGTCGATGCGGGCGTGCTCGTCCTGCATCGCCTGCAGCAGGGCCAGCTCGTCGGGGCGGTCGGCCAGGTGGGTGCGCATGCGCGGCCACAGGTCGGCGTCCTCGGCGGTGTGGTGGATGTGCAGCTCGGTTTTGAACAGCTCCCAGCCGGCCTGCACGGCGGTGCGCCGGTTCGGCTCGTCCAGTTGCGCGCGGTGGCGGCTGGTGGCGTGTGCCAGGTGGGCCAGGTCGCGGCGGAAGGCGTCGTGAAAGGCGACCATCAGCGTCAGGTCCAGGTGGCTGGTCGTGTCGTTGGTCATCGGCGTGCTCCTTTGGATTGTTCTGCCGTGAGTCGACGCCTATGCCCTTTCTCGCCTGTGTCCTGGCGCCGAGCCGTCTCGAGACGGTGGCATCCGGAGTCACCCGCCCACATCGGCTGGGCGGACCATTCGGCCGGGCCGCCGGCCGAATGGTTCAACTGGACCATCACCGCAAGGCCCAGGCGAATGATCCACACGGCCGATGTGGGCGGGCCCCACCCAAGGCCACCGTGTCAACGCACGGGTGACGCCGTCCGCGTACGGCGCGCGCAACCTCAGCTGACCCGACGAACCGAAAGGCAGCCGATATGAGCACACTTGACTGGACCTTCGACGGCACCTGGCCGTATGAGCCCAGGTGGTTCCACTCCCCCGACGGGCGGCTGCACTACGTCGACGAGGGCCCGCGCGAGGGTAGGCCGGTGGTGATGGTCCACGGCAACCCGACCTGGGGGTACCTGTACCGCAACTTCATCCCCCCGCTGGTCGAGGCCGGCTATCGGGTGATCGTTCTCGACCTCCTCGGTGCCGGGCGCTCCGACAAGCCGGACCGGGCGGAGGTCTACACGATCCGGCGTCACGCCGAACGGACGGAGCAGTTGCTGGAGTCGCTCGATCTCCGGGATGCGACGCTGGTGCCCCATGACTGGGGAATGAACAGCCTGTACTGGGCCATCCACCACCCGGAGCGCCTACGCGGGCTCTTCATCCTCAACACCATCGCGCACCGTGACCGGCTGACTCCCCAGATCGAGCGGGCGTACCTTGCACCCAACCCGACCGTAGCGAGCCGTACCGGGGTGCTGGTCTTCCTGCGGGAGATTCCCACCGGTCCGAGCGATCCCGTCTCGCACTTCTGGGGCGAGCTCGAGGACGGGCTCGAACGCCATTTCCGGGACAAGCCCGTCGGTATCGCCTGGGGCATGAAGGACGCTGCCTTCACGCCCGCGGTTCTGGAGGAGCTGTGGCTGGGCACGTTCCCCCATGCCGTGGTGACGCGGGTCCCCGACGCCGGCCACTTCGTCCAGGAGGACGCCTACGAGCGGGTCGTTCCGGCACTGCTCGACCATCTGGGGAACGCTTCTTCCCGCTCCGGCGAGGTGCCCGCCTACGGCGAAACGAAATAGATCGACAGCTCACCAACCGTCGGGCCGTCGCTGTATGATCTCGCGCCCGTACCCAGATCCTGCCTCGGAGTCGCGATGCGGACGGTTCGTCGTCTTCTGGTGGTCATTGCCGTGGCGGCGAGCCTGTGCGCGGTCGTGTGGGTGCCGGCGCTGGCCGGGCCGCTCCGCCCCCCGACCGGGCTCAGCGGCCGCGCGGACTCGGACACGCAGGTGAGCCTCTCGTGGAACGCCGCCGGCGGCGCGACCGGCTATCAGGTGCTGCGCGGCGCCCACTCCGGCGGGCCCTACGCGCTGGTCAAGACCACCACGGCGCTGTCGTACAGCGACGGCGGCCTCGTCCCGGCGACCACCTACTACTACGTCCTGCGCAGCACCTCAGGCAGCAGGACGTCGCAGCCCTCCGCGCAGGTGGCGGTGACCACCCTGTTCACGCCGCCCGCCAACGCCAGGGCGAGCGCCGACCTGGACCGCGTGGACCTGACCTGGGACGCCGTCGCGGGCGTGCTCCGCTACGAGATCGTGCGCTCGGCCAGCGACGGGACCAACCTCGCCGTCGTCGGCTCCACCACCCAGACCTCCTACACCGACACGACGGTCGCGCCCGCCACCGGGTACGCCTACTGGATCCGGGGCGTCTGGACCGGCTCCACCAGCGACTCCTCGCCGCTCACGGTGTTCACCGGGCGGCGCACCACCACGACCCTGTCGGCCTCCCCCACGCCGAGCGAGGACCAGCAGTGGGTGATGCTCTCGGCGACGGTCCGGCCGGCCGACGCCACGGTGAGCAGCTACGGCGGCGAGGTCGTCTTCTACTCGGGCAGCACCTGGCTCGGCGTGGCGTCGGTCGACTACCGCGGCGTCGCCGACCGCATGACGCTCGTCCCCAGCGGCGACCTGCGCGCGGAGTACCGCGGCGACACCTCCGTCCCGCTCGGGTCGAGCACCTCCGACCCGGTGCCCCACACCGTCGTGCCGGCCGCGAACCCGCCGGTCTCCTTCGGGCCGTACCGGGCCTACCACTACGGGCTGGACTCCTGGCCGGTCGCCGCGGCGGTCGCCGATGTCACCGGCGACGGAAGAGCTGACGCGCTCATGACGACCCAGGTGTTCGGCTCAGGATCCGGCGACGATTTCCGCCTCTGGGTGTTCGCCCAGCAGGCCGACGGCTCGCTGGCTCCGCCGAAGATCCTGACGACCCACGGCGCGCCCGCCGCGACCATGCGCATCGCCACCGGTGACGTCGACGGCGACGGCGACGCGGACGTGGCCGTCACCGTCCGCGACGGCGTCGACCTGTTCCTGCAGGCGGGCGGCGAGCTGGCCGACCCGGTCCTGGTCCCTGTCCAGGGCGGCGGCGACCTGCGGACCGGCGACGTCGCGCTCGCCGACGTCGACAGGGACGGACGCGACGACCTGGTGGTCGCCGGCCTCGAGGTCGTGGCGGTCTACCACAGCGGGCCGGGCGGCGCCTTCGGCGACCCGGTGGTGGTCGAGACCGCCACCCGCCAGCAGGTCGAGGTCGGCGACGTGACCGGCGACGGTCGCCCGGACATCGTGACCCGCGACCCCAACTGGACGCTCTACGTGGACGCGCAGACAGCCGACGGCGCCTTCGTCCAACTGTCGAAGCTGGAGGTGCCCACGGGGTACATGCGGGGGGTCAATTCGATCGCCGTTGGCGACGTGACCGGCGACGGACGCGACGACATCGTCGCCGCCGTCGACGGCAACATCCCCGGCTCGCGGCTGCAGGTCTACGAGCAGACGGCGACGGGCGGCCTCGCGGATCCCGTGACCTATGCCGCCTACAACATCCCCGAGCCCCTGGCGCTCGCCGATCTCAACGGCGACAGGCTCCTCGACGTCACCCTCGTGCACGGCGGCTGGGGCACCTTCACCGTGCTGTTGCAGCGTCCCGACGGGCGACTGGGCGCCCACCACGGCTACGACCTGCCCGGGTACCCGACGCACCTCGACTTCAGCGGCCTCGCGGTCGGCGACGTGACCGGCGACGGCCGACCCGACGTGGTGACCGCCGACTACATCAACGGCCTGGTCGTCGTGCCTCGCACCTGACCTGACCCGATGAGGGCCTGGGCCCCTCGGGGCCCGTGCGCTCCCGGGGACCGGCCGCGCCGACCAGCCCCGCAGGATCGGGTCCCGCGTGCCTTGTCATCATCGGGTGATCTGCATGAGCTGCGCGCGC
>WNFZ01009660.1_pt1 | contig 11478 bp, 14 predicted proteins | sample 5400081 | NCBI WGS metagenome assembly WNFZ01 (sample SAMN13153365, study PRJNA577476) | soil metagenome | isolation source: 80 cm soil or saprolite under grassland replicate 1 | place: USA:California | collected 2016-06-15
GCCAGGAAACGAATGGTATTGATCGCACGAATCTGAAGATCGTCTGTCATATGTAACCTACTCTTATAAGATAGTCCATTTTACCATTGGGACAACGGGGATATAATCGTACACATACTATAACATATTTGGAGAATGCACTTGCACCACTACTCGTCAGTCGCAGAGCAGTTCGCCTCCTATACGCAGGTCATCAGTGTACACGAATTCGGCAATGGCAATATCAATGATACTTATTTAGTCACCATGGATACAGATTTGCCCGAAGAAAAACAATTCGTGTTGCAACGCATCAACACCCAGGTCTTCAAACAGCCCAAACTTATCATGCAAAACATGCGGGCTTTCACCGAGCATATGCGCCGGCGTGCGAGAGACGAAGGCCATCAGTGGGAAATGCCGCGTGTCATTCCCGCATGTGATGGCCAGGATTTTTATATGGATCCTGAAGGCAATTTCTGGCGAGCGATCAGTTACGTACATGGCACGCGCTCATTCGAAACGATAAAAGATGCAGCGCTTGCACGTGAGGTGGGTTACGCGCTCGGCACCTTCCAATATCTGATCAGCGATCTGCCAACTGACAAACTTGCTGATACGCTTGAAGGCTTTCACATTATGCCGCGTTACCTTCAGAATTTTAATCGAGCGTTTTCACATAACGGATTCAGGTCCAACGCGGAAGTAAAGTATTGCCTTAATTTTATTGAGCAGCGGCGCGAATTTGCCCATGTGCTGGAGAATGCCCGTGAACAGGGCAAGCTCCACCTCCGACCTGTGCATGGTGATCCAAAGGTAAATAATGTGATGATCGATGAAGTCACAGGGCGTGCCATCAGCCTCGTGGACCTGGATACGGTCAAACCGGGGTTGATTCATTATGATATCGGGGATTGTATGCGTTCAGGCTGCAATCCGCTTGGAGAGGAAACCGAGCAATGGGAAGCGGTCCAATTCGACCCGGAAATTGGCGCGGCGATTCTGGAGGGTTATCTCACCCAGGCACGCAACTTCCTGACCGAAGCCGACTACGATTATCTTTTCGACTCCATCCGCTTGCTAGCTCTTGAACTGGGCGTGCGTTTCTTCACTGATTATTTGGATGGGAATATTTATTTCAAGGTCAAACACCCCCAGCACAATTTGCAACGCGCTCTGGTCCAGTTCAAATTGACCGAATCCATCGAGGCCTACGAAGCGGATATCCGCCACATCATCCAGGGCCTGGTCTCACCGGCCGTATGACCAAATATTCGTTTTCGCTGATCCCGTTTCCCGCGCCGAATCTCCCGAAGATTTCCCTTACGGGGGAAATATCACTGCAAGACAATATTGTCAATTTACACTATTCGCTCTCTGGAAAGATTGAAAATATTCTGTTCCCGCCAACCGCTGTGAACCCCAGCCGTAAAGATGAATTGTGGAAGGGAACGTGTTTTGAATTCTTCCTTGCGATCAAAAATCAGCCTCAATACTGGGAATTCAACCTGTCGCCTTCTGGTGATTGGAATGTTTATCGCATGGACGCGTACCGCAGAGTCGGCTTCAGAGAGGAAACCTCAATTCAACAGTTGCCATTTGAGGTTCGGAGCGAAGCTCGTGAGTTTCATCTGAATTTACTGGCTAATCTCCACCCCATTCTTCCGCCCGGTCAACTTCTGAAAATCGGAATTACGACCATCATCCAAACAAAAGATGGCCGTGAAAGCTATTGGGCCCTGGCGCATCCTGCGCCTGTTGCTGATTTCCATGTCAGGGAAAGTTTTATTCTTGGGTTGGCAGGACAAACTCACCTTTCACAACAATCCGCTCTGGGCGATTAACGACCATCCACGCGAGATAGGCGGCCGCTAAGGCATCTAACTCTTTTGAAGAATAAACATTCTCGAGCCGGAAAACTCCTTTTATTAATTTGTAGCGGGTGATCTCTTCGAAGATTTCCATAGGATCTTCGATCCGCAATGCCTGCTCATACAATATCAAAGCGCGCTGGAGGCGTCCTTCCAAGGTACGACGAGGTAAAGGATTTTGCCCGAGCCATTCACCATAGCAATCCTGTGCGTTTGTCTCGAACCAGTGTTTCGGATGATCTTGCCTTGAAAAAGATTGGAAATCTGCTTGAGCAATTTGGTTTTTGAAATCTACATAGGCTCTTTGTGCGATCTTGGAAGAAGGCTTGTTGATCACAAAAGATATATTTTTATGTTCCTGCAAAAATGACAACGCTGCCGGGATGTCCCACTTTTCAAGAATTGTTATATTCGAATCATCATCCAGCGCGGCAAACGTCACCGGCTTGCGCCCGGAAGAAATATCAGCACCTGCAAAGACAAGAGTATTGGATTGCATTGTAAAATTCCTGTTGGAAAGATCTTCAATATGAGTGTAGCCGAAAAGAGATCGTAATGCAACAGAATCAACGCCGAATGATTTACTTGATCATCCTGATTTTGGGGTTCACGTGGATATTTGTCAGCGCGGATCAATCCGGCGCATCGACCTCCGGAAAGATTCCCGCGCCTCAACAGGGATTCCTTGCGCCTGACTTCGAACTGAAAACACCAAAGGGAGAAACCATAAAGCTCTCTGACCTGCGCGGTCAGGCTGTGCTGGTCAATTTGTGGGCAACATGGTGTCCACCCTGCCGCGCCGAGATGGAGACTATAGAAAAGATTTTTCAGGAATACCAGGATCAGGGATTCACAGTCCTAGCAGTCAACATGACCTATCAGGATGAACCGTTGGAGGTTATGCCTTTTGTCAGTGAGCATGGACTCACTTTCCCAATCTTGCTGGATGAAACGGGCGAGATGGCAAATGCTTATCAGTTGAAGTCGCTGCCATCCTCATATTTCATTAACCGCGAGGGTATCATCACTGAGGTAGTGATTGGAGGACCCATGTCTGAGGCGCTGCTTCGTACACGCGTAGAAGGGATACTGAAGTAAGGACAACCCATTGAGGTCGATAAAAATACCTTATTCCACCGAGTGGGTCGTCCCACATTTGAAATAAACAATATGATTGATATTTTCCGTTCCCTCTTTGCTCCACCACGCCATTTAATTTTGCTTCTTGCCGCTCTATGGCTTGGCCTGTATCTCTCTGAAAAACGCGTCGAACGACATGGCATTTCAAAAGACTCGCTCAACAATATTGTGTTTTACAGCATCCTTGGTTACATTATTGGGGGCCGTCTCTTATTTGCGCTAACAAATTTATCTGCTTTCACAGAGAGTCCATTGAGCATTTTCTCGATTAATATTGATTTGTTCGATCCGATTGGAGCGTTAGTCACCGCCATCCTTGTGGGGTTTGTGTATGGACAACGACTGAAACTTCCGCTATGGTCAACGCTCGACGCGCTAACTCCACTATTTGCTGTGTTTGCGATGGGACTGTCGCTTTCGCATCTTGTCGCCGGAACGGCTTTCGGCAGTCCCACGACTTTGCCTTGGGGCATCAATCTTTGGAACGCGACTCGTCATCCGAGCCAAATTTATGAACTGATCACTTCATTTTTGATAGTTTGTTTGATCTGGATCCGCAAAACGGATTCTCTGGCGGGTTTCGATTTTCTTTCATTTGCGGCACTGACAGCCGGTACGCGTCTTTTTCTCGAAGCATTCCGTGGTGACAGCACTTTAATCTTCGGTGGATTACGGTTTGCACAGCTCATTGCTTGGATTGTGCTCGCATTTGCGTTATTCACAAGCGAGGTAATTCGCAGGCAAGAAAAAGTGAGTTAAATGAAAACCGCCTTCCAAAATCAAGATGCGGATTCGCATTGATTTTTTTCAATCGCGCAGCGCAATCGGCTTCAGATACGAATCGAGCAATGCGTCCATTTGTTCAAATGACTCACAGACAAAGAACATTGGGTTGAAGGCATAGACAGTCTTGGGAATATGTGCGATCGTTTCTATATCGAACGGCGCCAGGATCACTTCTCCTCCAAAATATCCATCGCGCGAAATCCCAAGTGACTCATAAAGAGAATGCACCACATTCCAGCCCTGATCCTGGGATGACATCTGTCCACGCTGATGCAGCTCATTCACGCCGTCAATGAGCCGATAAACATCATTCTTATGGGCCAGGAATTGCTCAGTGAGCTGCTCGAACGCTTTTCCGGTGTAATCGATCACGGTATCACGGGAGAGGCGGTAAAATTCCATGATGGCATTCGCAAATTCGGCCCGACCAGAAATGATCCCTGCTCCGAAAACCTTGAAACGGTTGTTTTCGATCACCAATCCAAACTCCGTACTATACCAGGCAAGCCGCTTGATTACCTCCCGCTCATCCAGACTCGCCTTCAGATACGCTGGAGCGAATTTATTCTCGATACGCGCATAGAATTCCATGGTCAAATAAGGCAAGTGCCCAAAAATATCATGGAACATATCTGGTTCCGGCGTGAACTCAATCTGGTCGCGGGTTCGCAGATAGTCTGTGATCAGGAAAATGCGCTGTGAAAATTTTTTATACCAGTCATCCGCCAGAGTATAGCGAACAACCGTGCGCTCGATGTGCCATCCAGTCCGTGGAGTGATATGATCGTTGAGATGAGCAACGGTAGGGATATGATGCGGATTAAGTTCTAGTAGAGCCAGCCCATCCTTCCACTCCTGGCAAAGATGTTCCAGTAAATAAGACTGGTGAATACCAGCGAACAGATCCGCCCAAATCGCATGTTGTTCATCAGAAAAAACAATCTCCTGGTTTTTAGTAGAATACTCCTGTGATGGATCAACGTGCTGCTCGGCAATATCCCCTGTGTAAGTCGGCGGGTTTTGATTCGTGGTCATACTTTACCCTTTCTCAAAAACGGCTGTTGGAGAACCCAAAACCTTGATAATATCTTTAACGATAGCAAAAGGATATTATCACTACCAAAAACGCAAGTCAAGAATACGATACATACTGTCCAATAAACCCTGTATTGCATCCATAAATGAGAGAATGATAAAATCTCCTTCAGATGAACGAGTCCTTGGATGGGAAGACCATTTTGATCACAGGGGCGGCGCGGCGGGTTGGGAGGATATTTGCGCTGGCAAGTGCCCATGCAGGCGCAGATGTAGTTATCCATCACGGGCACTCGGATGCTGAAGCGGAAGCAGTTCGCGCTGAAATTATCAGCTTAGGACGCCGCGCCTGGGTTTTCAAAGCCGACTTAAGCGATCCATCCCAAGCCGCGGACTTGATTCCGTTAATAAACGAATCCACTCTCTTGCATGGTCTCGTTAATAGCGCGGCAATCTTTGCTTCACTTTCTTCGGATAACACTTCGATGGAAGAGTGGCAAAAGCACATGGCAATCAATTTGACCGCACCGTTTTTACTGAGCCAGGCATTTGCAAAACAAGCGTCAGAAGGTGCACGAATTGTCAATATCCTAGATTGGCGCGCCCTGCGTCCCGGAGCGGATCACTTTCCCTATACGATTAGCAAAGCCGCGTTGGCTGCCATGACCAAATCTTTGGCGGTTTCACTCTCGCCAAAGATCATCAGCAACGGATTAGCACTCGGTGCGATCCTTCCCCCATCAGATGGAAAAGCCAAGGCTGATCTCATAAAAAATGTCCCTGCTGGAAGATGGGCAGCAGAAAATGAAATTGAGCAGGCACTTTTATTTTTGCTTAGCTGCCCCGCCTACATTTCCGGCGAGATCATTCACCTAGATGGTGGCCGGCATTTAGTATAAATATGGCTTGAAGAACAATTATGTAATACGAGTTAAAATATTGGCTATACGCAAAGCAAAGGATTCACAAATATGGATAAAGTCATCATCCAAGACCTGTTGGTGCGCGGCATCATCGGCATCAATGATTGGGAACGCAAACGAGCCCAGGATATCTTGATCAACATCGTCCTGTTTACTGACACTCAGCGCGCGGCTGAAACAGACAGCATTGTAGACTGTGTCAATTATAGTACTATGAGCAAAAGAATCCAGACACACGCGGAAAGTGCAGAGCGATTAACAGTTGAAGCATTGGCAAACGATTTAGCTAAAATATGTTTTGAAGATAAAGGTGTGCAGAAAGTCATTCTGCGCGTGGAAAAACCAGGAGCAGTACGGTTTGCAAGATCAGTTGGCGTGGAGATCGAACGCAGCCGCGAGGAGTAAACGTGCATCAGGTTTACCTGAGTATTGGTTCCAATATTCAGCCTGAAGTGAATTTACCAAGGGCTATTGATCTTTTGGCTGAATACGGGAATATTCGCAAAGGATCAAGCGCCTGGGAATCTGAGTCGGCGGGGTCAGATGGGCCGAATTATCTCAATGCCTGTGTGCTGTTTATGACTCCCCTGTTCCTGGATGAATTGAAAGAAAAAGTGATTCATCCAATTGAGGCAAAAATGGGCAGGCAGAGAAGTGAAGATAAATATGCACCACGCACAATAGACATTGACATTATCCTTTTTGATGACCAGTCATGTAACGACAAGTTTTGGACTTTGGCATTTGTTGTTATTCCACTTGCAGAGATCTATCCCGAGTTTCGAAGCCCGTTGATACCGGAAGACATCACTGAAACAGCAAAGCGTCTCCGCCAAAAAATATGGATGGAGACGCGTCCCGAAGTTTTGAGTCAATTTGATGGAAGCAACTTGAAATCCTAGATCTGAAGCGGCTTTGTTCCCCTCGAAATGTTTTCCAAGAATTCCTGCCGAGTTGCCAGGTTTGCACGGAATGCACCGTGCATGGCAGAGGTTGTCATACGTGCATCATGCTTTTTTACGCCGCGCATCATGGAACAGAGATGCATCGCTTCCACCACGACAGCCACACCATGCGGCTCCAGCGTTTCCTGAAGCAAATCGGCGATCTGACGGGTCATTCGTTCCTGCACCTGCAGTCTGCGTGCGTACATCTCGACAATGCGTGGGATTTTGGAGAGGCCAATTACCTTTCCCTTAGGGAGATAAGCCACATGTGCGCGTCCAAGAAACGGCAACATATGATGCTCACATAAACTGTAAAACTCGATATCGCGTACAAGCACCATTTCATCATAATTGATATTGAATAAGGCGCCGTTAATAATTTTTTCGGGATCTGCGCTATATCCACTTAATAATTCCGCGTACATACGCGAGACTCGATCTGGCGTATTTTTTAAACCCTCGCGCTCGGGATCCTCGCCTACCCCTTTGATTATTTCAATCACAGCACTTCTAATAGACTCAAAATCCATTCCAATGTCCATATCCCTAACATCAAAATCATCATCAAATTCCATCAGAATTACTCCTTGATAAAACCAGTGGCGCCTAAGCGCCACTGGTTGGTTTATGTAGTTGTAAGGATCAGCTAGCCCACAACAGGTTCAATCAATCCATAAGTACCATTACGACGTCTGTACAACACTTGAATGGAATTTTGCTCCGCATTGAAGAAAACGAAGAAATTATCATGCCCAAGCAGGCGCATTTGCTCTACCGCCTCATCTTCGTTCATGGGAAAGACTATAAATTTTTTGCGTCTGGCAATTAAAGGAAGTAATTCACCCGTCTCATCGACAGGCAAATCCTCTTCCATTAACTCAGCCGCGGAACGTCCATCACCGCGTCCATGATAGTGCTTGCCTTTATATCGATCAATTTGGCGTTGAACTTTTTCCAGGGCTACATCAAAAGCAGCGTGAATATCATCGGCGCGTTCCTCCGAGCGCAATATGAACCCCTTACCATGAACCGTGATCTGGGCTACCTGGCGATCCAGAGCACTGCGCGCGGACTTGATATGCGAGAGTTCCACACGAATCTCATCAATCTCCTGCAGGAAACGTTCAAGTTTGGCCGCTTTCTTTTCAACATAATCACGGACGTTGTCGGTCAATCTCATATTATGTACTACGGTCTCAATCTTTTGAGTCATAGGGCCTCCTCAATTGATTTATCAACTACCAAGATGGTAGCTGTCAAACACGATCTAGACTATGATGTGAAAGTGCACGTGCAATTGTCAATACATAAATTTCCTGTGCATCTGCGGAAAGCAACGCTTCTGTACAGGCTGCAATAGTAGAACCAGTTGTTGCGACATCATCCATGATCAGGATGGATTTTTGCTTCACAATCCTTGGATCAGCTTGATATGCGTCCTGAACATTTTCGTGTCGCTGAGATACTGTCAGGCCCACTTGAGATCGCGTTTCACGCATTTTCCAGAGCGCGTCAGGCTCATATTTTAACCCAAGCCGATAAGCCAACGGACGCGCCACTAATCCGACCTGATTGTAACCTCTCTCTTTCAGGCGATTTTTCCCCAGTGGGACCGGCATCATAATTTCTATCTGCCACTTTAAAGAGCGGACAAAATCCGCCATTTGAATGGCGATCGATTCCCCCATTTTTCGCAGGTATCAGATTCCTTGGTTGGAATCCCGCAAGTTTCACAGAAAGGCTTATTGATGCGCGGGACGCGTGCCTGACATTCCGGGCACCAACGCCATCCCACCTTTCCACAGCCACCGCACATCGGTGGGAAGAGCAGATCCAGCCCGGTCCAGGTCAATCGATAAAGGCGATACGACCAGGGTGTACTGTTCACAGTAAATATATTGATTACGCTATTATATTCCAGAGCCCATGATTTGCATAACAGCCGGCGTGAGAATAATAATCAAAATAGACGGAAAGATCAACAACGCCATGGGGATGATCATTTTGATGGGAGCCTTGTGTGCCTCTTCTTCAGCATATTGTCGACGTTTTACACGCATTTGATCAGACTGAATACGCAACACCTTTGCCATGCTCACGCCCAGTTGCTCGCTTTGAATGATCGCCGCAACAAAACTTGTCATTTCAGCAATCCCCAAACGATCGGACATATCCTTTAAAGCTTCACGACGAACCTTACCAAGCTGAACTTCACGGATTGTACGTGTAAAAGCAAGCGAAAGCTCATTTTCCCATTTCTCACTAACTTTCGACATGGCTGCATCAAAGCCAAGACCAGCCTCCACACAAATGGTAAGCAAATCTAGCGCGTCAGGCATAGCTTTACGAATTTCCTTTTGACGACGCGTAATCCTGCTGGTCAACATCAAATGCGGAAGGAAGAAACCAGCAAATGTGGCTCCACCAATATACATAAAATTGTCACTGGGGTTTGAAGGAGGAGAAATTATGACCACTGCGACCAAAAAACCGCCAAGAACCACAGCTAAAATGAAACGAATGGCAAGGAAAGTCGCGGCATCAATGGGCCAAGGGTTGCCAGCCAATTCCAATTTTCTGGCAGTATCCTGGATTGCTTTTTGTGGCGTAAACCGGGCAGAAAATTCACCTACACGGCGAATGACGGGTACAATGACACGCTCGCTAAACGGCTGAGATAGTTCAATCTCTTCCAATGAGGTAACATCACCGCGCTGGATAAATTCAGCCAAGCGAGCTTGCAGTGGATCATCTTCCTCCCCCTGTGCATTTCTTCGCAAGCTTACAATGATCACCGCAATGGCGCCAATCAAAACAACTACGCCAAGTATGATAAGACCCATCTTACACCTCTATATCAGCAATTTTCATCATTACGAAATAACCCGCGGCAATCATCCCAACAACTGTAACGACTGCGATCCAGCCACATAATGGTCCGCGATCAAAGAAGCTTCCAATATATTCCGGACTTATGAACCACAGTGCCAATGTTAGAAATACTGGAATAAGTGACAACACTATACCTGATGAGCGGACCTGCGCAGTCATTACACGAATCTCGCCCTTAATTCTCACTCGCTCCCGGATTGTGAAGGAGATATTATCCAGAATTTCGGAAAGATTACCGCCGACTTCACGTTGAACATTGATCGCGGTAATCACAAAATCCAAATCCTCGCTCGGAATACGTCGCAAAAGATTATCCAGGGCCTTTTCCATCGTGATGCCAATTTGCATTTCCTGCACGACACGATGGAATTCATCAGAAATAGGAGCCGGCAACTCCCTGCTGATTGCTTCCATCGCCTGCATTGTGGAATAGCCTGCGCGCAAACCATTCACCATCAAGTTAAGCATATCGCCCAACTGGTCATTAAACTTATTCAACCTCAAAGTTTGCTGACGCTTCACATAAAAACGAGGGATAAAAAAACCAATCACCGCGCCTATGATAGCTGAAACGATGTTTGGCTGAATTACATAGGCGACAACAGCTGTCACAATCGTGGATATGAATATGAGGGCATAGTACTCTGCGACTTTGAACTTGAGGTCGGCACGCGCCAGTTCCCGCGCAATCCGATCTCCAGCGGAGGACCTTGCCACTCGCCGATTGAGCCACTCTGTGATGATAGAACCACCACCCTCACCCTCAGGTTCTGGTCTCTCATCCTCTAAGAAACGCCCAAGACGCTCTTCCACGAGGGAACGCTCACTAGTGATGGAGACAACTACTCCTATAATCAAGAGGAGCAAGACAATAACCCCACCACCCAGCAAAATTATCGGATTCATTTGAGTTACCTATCCACTGATTATGTTAGTAACGACGACGCTCACCGATACCGAAAATGGATGGAGGCAAATTAATGCCGGATGCTTCAATTTTATCCATGAATTTTGGTCGCAACCCAGTTGGGCGCAAACGTCCCATAATCTGTCCATTTTCAAATCCGGTCTGTTCAAAGACGAAGATGTCAGTCATGGTAATGACTTCACCTTCCATACCACTTACTTCTGTAAGATTAGTAATCTTGCGCGTACCATCCCGCATACGTTCCTGGTGACAAATAAGATCAATTGCCGATGAAACCTGCTCACGGATGGCTCTGGATGGTAAATCCATACCAGCCATCAAGGTCATCGTCTCAAGGCGGGATAAAGTATCCCGGGGGCCATTCGAATGCAATGTTGTCATTGAGCCATCGTGGCCTGTATTCATTGCCTGTAACATATCCAGGGCCGCCTCATCGCGGATCTCACCTACAATAATCCGCTCAGGACGCATACGAAGGGCATTGACCACTAAATTCCGAATTGTTATTTCGCCACGACCTTCAATGTTTGGTGGGCGGGATTCCAGTGTCACTACATGTTCCTGACGCAACTGCAATTCCGCAGCATTTTCAATGGTCAAGATACGCTCATCAGAAGGAATAAAACCGGAAAGAACATTTAGAAACGTGGTTTTTCCAGAACCTGTACCACCTGAGATCACAATGTTTAACCGAGACTCAACACATGCCTTGAGGAACTGGATCGCTTCCTGCGTAATCGATCCAAACTGGATCAACTGTTCGACAGTAATAGGATTCCGTGAAAATTTCCGGATGGTTAGAACAGGTCCAACCAGCGAAATGGGAGGAATCACTGCATTCACACGAGAGCCATCCTGCAAGCGAGCATCCACATAGGGACTTGATTCATCGATGCGGCGACCCAGAGGTGCAACAATACGGTCGATAATGCGCATCACATGATCATTATTTTCAAACGTTACAGGGACGCGGTGGA
>WNFZ01010647.1_pt1 | contig 11477 bp, 10 predicted proteins | sample 5400081 | NCBI WGS metagenome assembly WNFZ01 (sample SAMN13153365, study PRJNA577476) | soil metagenome | isolation source: 80 cm soil or saprolite under grassland replicate 1 | place: USA:California | collected 2016-06-15
CGAGAAAAAGCGCGGTGATGCGGCCCATCCAGAGGCCGACGAATGGATCGCCGCCCCCCGCGGCCGGCATCATGTCCTGCAAGGCCGGACGCGCCACCAGCGGGAAAATCCCCATCTCCAAGCCGTCGAACATCCAGCCGAGAAAAGCGGCGACGAGCACGAGCCATTGGCCACCGACAACGCTCTTTGCGTCAGCCATGACGGAGTTCGTTGCGCCGGTTGCTTTCAGGATGAACCTCCAGGGAATTAATGACGAACGACGAATGACGAATGACAAAAGAAATCCCAAATCCGAAAACCGAAATCTGAAAACACATTGGCGCCTGCAAACGGGTTCGGCTTTTTAGTCATTCGTCATTCGGGTCCCGGAATTCCTCTTCGCCCGGCCGACCGGCAAAGCTATCTGCGGGTTTGTCCGGCCAATTCCCGTCCATGCGCCTGCGCATGCTGCCAATGTTCGTCGGCCGCCGTTTGTTTGTTGACGAACGGTTTGCCGCCCATCTCGAGGTAAACTTTTTCCACCTGCCCGGCGAGACCATTGCCCACATAACGCGCAATGCGCTCGTCTTTCTGCAGCGACGCCTTGATTGTCTCCACTGCCCCCTTCACGGCTTCGGGCCTCTTGTGCGCGAACTTTTTGACCTCCTTGCGCAACGCCTCGAAGTATGCCAGTTGGTCGTCCAGAACCTGGCCCGTTCCTCTCGGGCCGTGTCCCGGACAAATGACCTGGGCGCCCAGTTTCTCAGCCGCTTCCAATGTTTTGAGCCATTCACCGGTGTCGCCGTCCCCAACGTAGTTGTACGCCCCGTTCACGCACGCGTCGCCGGTGAACAGGATTTTCTCCTTCGGTAGCCAGGCAAAACCGTCGCCGTGCGTGTGCGCGACGCCGAAGTAGCGCAGTTCAACGCGGTGCCTGCCGTCGTCGAAAATCATTTCGTGCGGAAAGAGGAGCGTGGGCGGCTTGAGTTTCGTGGCGGCGACGTCCGGGCGGTTTTTGGCCGCGTCCTCCCAGCGGCCCGGCTTTCCTTCATAGTAACCGCTCTCGTATTTTTTCATCTCCGCGATCACGCCGGTGTGCGCGACCGGAACGGCGCCCTGGTCCACCCAGATCTGGTTGCCATACGCGTGGTCGCCGTGGTGATGCGTATCGAAGGCGAAGCGGATCGGCTTGTCGGTGATCGCTTTGATTTTGGGAATGATTTCGTTGGCGCCCGACGGGAAATTGGCGTCGATCACCAGCACGTAGTCCTCGAAGATGATCCAGCCGTTGTTGCAATGGCCGTGGCCTTTGATGTCGCCTTCATGGAAATAAACGTCCGGCGCGATTTGCTCGGCTTTGTTCACTTCGCCGATGGAAAAAGTTGGGGCCGCGAAAAACGCGGCGGCAAAAAGCAGGAGGCGGATTGTTCCGGGAAAGTTCATGGCCCGATTGTTCGAGAAAAAGAAATTTAGTCAATCGCAATGGCGACGCGGCCCGATGCCCTGGGCGGGCGGGCAATGCGTGCCCCCCAAAATTGATGTGAAGTGAAGTCCGTCAATTTCGCGAAGATTCCCGGAACGCGGAATTGATTCCGCTTCACCGCCCGCCTGGCCGACGCGGCAGTACGTTTGCCCGGACCGAACCCGTCCGGAAGTGAAGGAAATGAGCGCGGCGAAGAGGGCCCAGGGCGCGTTCAAGAACGGTAGCCGCCGACGTTAGGAGGCGGATTTTGGCGCGAAAAACACTTCCGCCTCGCAACCTCGGCTACGGCTCTTGCGACGATTCTTGAATGCGCCCTGGAAGCTGGCCCAATGAACGCCGAATCCCACTTGCCCGCGCCGGCCCCATGCGATAGTTTGCCGCCAGTATGGAAAACGATGTGTCGCCCCCGCCAGTTCAAAGCCCGCCCCCGCCGCCTGTGATTCCGGCGAATCCGCCCCCGCTGATCACGCCGCCTCCACCGCCTCGGCCTCCGCGAAGAGGAAGCGGATGGATGAAAGCCGCGATCGTGCTGGCGGTGTTGCTGGCCGCCAGCATGTTGAGCAATCTGCGACACCTGGCGCACGGTCTCACGTCCCGGGCCAAGGCCGGCCGGCAGGCGCACCAGCGTCTGGAAGAGGTGTTTTACGAGAACAACCATTCGAAAAACAAAATCGCGTTGCTCGACGTGGACGGCATCATCAGCAGTGAACCGTGGGACCGCAGCGGCAATAACCTGGTGGACCTGGTTTCGGACCAGTTGCGCCTCGCCGGGCAGGATGACTCGGTGAAAGCCGTCGTTTTGCGGGTCGATTCGCCGGGCGGCGAGGTGCTCGCCTCGGATGACATTTACCGCGCCATTGCCGATTTTCAGAGGGATTACAAAAAGCCGGTCGTGGCCTCGATGGGCGGCCTGGCGGCATCGGGCGGTTACTACGTTTCCGCGCCGTGCCGATGGATTGTCGCCAATGAACTGACCATCACCGGCAGCATCGGGGTCATCATGCACAGTTACAACTATCGCGGGTTGCTGAACAAGGTCGGCGTCCGGCCCGAGGTCTTCAAGAGCGGCAAGTTCAAGGACATGCTGAGCGGCGAGAAGAATGAGGACGAGGTGCTGCCCGAGGAAAAACAGATGGTGCAGACCCTGATTGACGAAACGTTTGAGCGTTTCAAGAAAGTGGTCGCCAAGGGTCGGGAAAACTCCAAGGAACGAAACGGCGATCAGGGCCGCAAGCTGGCCGATAACTGGCAGGACTTCGCTGACGGTCGCGTGTTGTCGGGCAAACAGGCGTACGACCTGGGGTTCGTGGACGAACTGGGAAACTTCGACACCGCCGTGGAAAAAGCCAGGGAACTGGCCGGGATCGAAGAGGCCAACCTCGTGCAATACCTGCGGCCGTTCGACTTCGGCAATCTCTTCCGGCTTTTTGGCCAAACGGAAAGTCGCGCGCTGAAGATTGACCTGGGCGTGCAGTTGCCGAAGCTGCAAGTGGGCCGGCTCTATTTTCTTTCACCGACGGTATTGCATTAGATAGTGGAGCGCGCGGATCCCGGGGGACCGGCGTTTCAAAGGTCGGCCGCGGGACGCGCCTGGCAGTATCCTGATTTGATCCGGGTGGATACGCCGCGTCGGGAGCACGGCGCGTGCGGCAGCGCCGCCACTCGATCCGGACGCTGTCCGCGCTTTCTTCTCCTTGCCAGTTTCACCGGCGCTCACTAGAGTTTGCCCGTTTCGTTTCAGCGATCGCCGACCTTGCGGCCCGTGTGCCGCCGCGAAGTTCAGGTTTGCCGGGGCAGAGTCGTCCATGAAGCGCGAGAATTTATTGATGGTGGCCGACAGCGAGCACGACGCCAACATGCTCTACGCCGTTCGGATGTTTGTCCCCGACCCGTTCATTTATCTTCGACTCAACGGCAAATGCCATATCGTGATGAACGATCTGGAGATTGACCGCGCCCGCAACCAGGCGCGGCACTGCCGGGTCCTCTCCTGGAGTCAATATTGCAAAAAGCTCAAGCAGCAGGGCGTGAAGTCCCAGACCTTTGCCACGGTCATTCGCCAGATTCTTCAGGAGAAGCGGCTCAAGAAGGTGTTCGTGCCCGGCAGCTTTCCCCACGGCCTGGCCCGCGATCTCCGTCGGCTGAAGATCAAAGTGAAAGTGAAAGAGGGGCAATTCTTCCCCGAACGCGAGTTCAAGACCGCCGATGAGGTCAAAAAAATCAGCGCAGCGCTGATGATGGCCGAAGTCGGGCTGGCCGAAGGCATCCAGGTGCTCAAAAATGCGCGGATCGGCAAAAACCGGCGGCTCATGTATCACAACGTGCCGCTCACCTCGGAAAAACTCCGGGCGATCATCGACATCGCCATCATTCAAGCGGGCGGCCTGGCCAGTCACACCATCGTGGCGGGGGGGCGACAGGGTTGCGATCCGCACGAACAGGGTCACGGCACCCTGCGCGCCCACGAACCGATCATCATCGATATTTTCCCGCGCTCGCAAAAGACCGGCTACTTTGGCGACATCACCCGTACCGTGGTGAAAGGCCGCGCCAGTGAGGCGGTGCGCAAACTGTATCACACGGTGGCCTGCGCGCAGGAGATTGCTTTCGAGCGGATGGAGTCGGGCGTCCCCGGCGCGGAGGTGCACAAAGCGGTGAAGGAATTTTTCGACGGGCAGGGTTACCGGACCGGCCGGCGGGACGGCCGCATGCAGGGTTTCTTTCACGGCACCGGCCATGGACTGGGTCTCGAAGTCCACGAGACGCCGCGGGTCAGCGCCAATTCCAACGACTATCTGCGCGCCGGCCACGTCGTGACCGTCGAACCCGGCCTCTACTATCCCGAAATGGGCGGAGTCCGGCTGGAGGACGTCGCTTACATCATCGGCAACAGCCCGCGCAATTTGACCCGGTTCGAGAAGGTGCTGGAGATGTGACGAGCGGGCGCTCTTTTTCGCAGGACCGTGCAGCGTTGTCACACCGGCGCTCGGATGTGGCGCGCACTCTTTCCGCAAGTTCAACAGGCGCAACGCCACACCTGGCGGTATGAACCCTGCTGGACATGCGGATGACGCCGGTTAAATTGATTGGTCGGCTCACTTTGAGCGGCCATTTGACAAAACGGCCGGTTCGCGTAAGCAAGTGGAACACGATTATGTTTGGATTGATGATTTTCGACCAATGGTGGTGGCTGATGGTTCCAGGCTTCCTGCTCGGACTCTACGCACAATTCAAAGTGCAATCCGCCTACAGTCGGTACCTCGAGGTGCCGGCAGGCAGCGGCCTGACGGGCGCGGAAGCCGCCCGGCAAATCCTTGATGACGCCGGTTTGAATTCTGTGCCGGTGGAGGAAGTGCCCGGGCATTTGACCGACCACTACGATCCCCTGAAAAGGGCGCTGTTCCTCTCGTCCCGGAATTTTCACGGCAATTCTCTTTCGGCGGTCGGGGTGGCCGCCCACGAGGCGGGCCATGCGCTGCAACACAAGGCGGCTTATGCGCCGATGACCATTCGACAAACGCTCGTTCCCGCCGCGCAGTTCGCCACCAACGCCGCGATGTGGATCACGTTTCTCGGATATTTCGCCGGCCTGCCGTTTCTGCGGAGCATCATCTGGATCGCCATCGCGCTCTTTGCCGTGGTCACAGTGTTCCAGGTGGTGACGCTGCCGGTGGAATTCGACGCCAGCAGCCGGGCGAAACAACAATTGCTCCGTCTTGGCCTCATTGACAACCGCGAGCAGAACGCCATCAATAAGGTGCTGGGAGCGGCGGCGCTCACTTATGTGGCGGCGATGATCCAGTCACTCTTCACTCTGTTGCACCTGATCCTGATCGCGCGAGGCCGGGACCGCGATTAACGGACGGCGCCGCTTCGCGGCGCTGTCCGGTGCGTCTTGACATTGCCGCCGGCGGGCTGACCGGTAGTGGCACGGGCGTCTCGCCCGTGCGTTGGTTGCCCAAGCTCTCACGGGCGGGACGCCCGGGCCACTACGTTTGCGCTTTTATCCGTTGAACGCGGCTAGAGCTTTTTCTAGTCTGTTCCCCATGAGGTCCGCGCGCCGCTGCTTGTGGGTTCCGGAGAGGACGCGCCCGCGGCGCCTTTCTCTCGCGTCCCGTTCCGCCCTCCTGTTTTGCCTGTTGAGCGCGGTCATCCTGGCGGAGGACGGCCGCGTCGTGATCATCTCGCCGCATAACGAGGCCATTCGCTACGAATTCGGGCGTGGATTCGACCAGTGGCATCGCCGACAATTCGGCGATGGTGCCATTCTCGATTGGCGCGATGTCGGCGGCACCGCGGACGCGCTCCGGTTCGTGCAATCCGAGTTCGCCGCGAAACCGGGCGGCATCGGCATCGACATTTTTTTTGGCGGCGGCTCCGAACCGTTTCTGTTGCTGGCGGACAAGGAACTGGCGCTGCCCTACGAACCGCCGCCGGCGATTCTGGCGGGCATTCCCCAGAGTTTCAACGGCATCGAAGTCTATGATGCCGCTCACGCCTGGTACGGGGCGGCGCTTTCGAGCTTCGGCATTTTGCAGAACAAACGGGTGCAGCAGCGGATGCGGCTGCCGTTCGTCACGCGCTGGGAGCAATTGGCGCAGCCGGAACTCCGCGGCTGGGTAGGTGTCGGCGACCCGCGCAACAGCGGGACGATGCTGAACATGTTCGAGGCCTTTCTCCAGGCCTACGGCTGGGAACGCGGCTGGCGATTGCTGGCCGAAATCGCCGGCAACGCCCGCGGCTTCGACCGCATTTCCTCCACGACCGCCAAGAACGTGACTTTGGGTGAGAGCGCTTACGCCTTTGCGATTGACTTCTACGGGTTCACGCAAATCGCGGTCGCCGGCCGCAGCAACATGACGTTCGCGCTGCCGGAGGATTTTACCGCCATCAGTCCGGACGGGATCGCGCTCCTCAAAGGCGCGCCCCATCCGCTGTTCGCCCGGCGTTTCATTGACTTCGTGCTGGGTGAACCGGGACAAAAGCTCTGGTGCCTGCCTCGGGGGCATCCCGAGGGACCGCAAAAGTTCTCCATCGAACGAATGTCGGTGCGCCCGGACTTCTACCGGCGCTATCGCGACGTCAGCAACATCGAGTTCTCGCCCTTTGAGCTGAGGCAGAGCTTCCTTTACAACGCCCGGCTGTCTCGCGATCGGCGCGAGGTCGTGGCGGCGCTGGCCGGGGCGTTGCTGGTCGATACGCTTCCGGAACTGCAAGCCGCCTGGGGCGCGGTCATCCGGCGCGGCCTGTCCGATGCCGATCGAACCGAACTCGGACGCATGCCCCTCACCGAAAGCGAAGCATTGCAACTGTCGCGCGGCCCTTGGAAAGACGCCGTTGTGCGCAACCAGAAAAAAATCGAGTGGCAAACCTGGGCGCAGGCAAAATACAAACGGTTAGGCGATCGGCAAGGGGCGATCGGCGAGGGGCGATAGAATTCGGAAGCGGGCTGTCGCCCACCGCCCATTGCCTGTATCCTGTCGTCCATCGCCTGTTATCATGCGCATTGCGATTCAAAATCTGACCCGGAAATTCGGCGACACGACCGTGCTGAAAGATATTTGGTTCGAAGTTCGCGACCAGGAACTTTTTTTCCTGCTGGGGCCGTCGGGTTGCGGCAAGACGACGCTGTTGCGGCTCGTCGCCGGGTTCTACGAGCCGGATGAGGGGCGGTTGTTTTTCGGGGACAGACCGATGAACGGCGTGCCGCCACACCGGCGCAATACCGGCATGGTCTTTCAAAACTACGCGCTCTGGCCGCACATGACGGTGGCGGAAAATGTGGCTTACGGTCTGGACGTGCGGGGCGCCGGCTCGGCCGAAAAAAAGCGACGCATCGCCGAGGCCCTGGCGATTGTGCAGATGGAAAAGTTCGCCGACCGCGCGCCGAACCAGCTTTCCGGCGGCCAGCAGCAACGGGTGGCCCTGGCGCGCGCGCTGGTCATCAAGCCGGACGTTTTGCTGCTCGACGAGCCGCTTTCAAACCTTGACGCCAGACTGCGCCTGGAAATGCGCGAGGAAATCCGGCGCATCCATGCGCAAACGAAGATCACCACGATTTACGTCACGCACGATCAGAAGGAAGCGCTCTCGCTCGCGGACCGCATGGCCGTCATGCGCGAGGGCGTCATCGAACAGATCGGCGACCCGCGCACGATTTACCGCTCGCCGGCAAACCGTTTCGTGGCGGATTTCATTGGCGAGACAAACTGGCTGTCGGCGGAGGTGCTGGGCCAGTGCGACGGCGAGACGCGGCTGAAGACGGACGTCGGCGAATTTCGCGCCCTGCCCGACGCCAAACTGACCGTCGGCCGCCAGCTCTGGGTGGGGTTCCGTCCTGAAGCCGTCGAAATGGGCGCCGGCGGGAGCAACTCGCTGGCCACGACGATTCGCCACGTCAGTTACCTGGGCGCGTCCACAAAAGAGGGTGAACTCGAAACGGTCGGGCCGCCTGGCGCGCCGCAAAGAGGCGGCCAAAATCGAACCGGCCTTGCCCCTGCCGGCGGCGCCGGAGGCGGTGGCGACGGAACCGCGGGCGGTGCTGCGCGACGTGGAAGTCGTGACGCCGACGGTGACCCGCGAGCGCTCTTCGTATGACGCCGACACGGCCATCAAGCTTTACCTGCGCGAAATCGGACAGGTGAAATTGCTCACACCGCTGGAGGAAATCGAACTCGCCGCCCGCATCAAGAAGGGCGACAAAAAAGCCCGCGAACAGATGATCAAGGCGAACCTCCGTCTGGTCGTGAAGATCGCCCACGATTACGAAGGTCTGGGCCTGCCGCTGCTCGATTTGATCAACGAAGGCAACATCGGTTTGATGAAAGCCGTCGAGCGCTTCGACCCGGCCAAGGGCGGCAAGCTCTCCACCTACGGCGCCTGGTGGATCAAGCAATCCATCAAGCGCGCTCTGGCCAATCAATCCAAAACCATCCGCCTGCCCGTCCATCTGGTGGACAAAATCTCCAAGATGCGGCGGACGGCGATGAAGCTGCAGGAAGTGTTGGGTCGCGAGCCGACCGACGAGGAACTGGCGGAGGAACTCGGCATGACGGCCTCGCGCGTCGCCCAGCTCCGCACCGCGGCCATCCGGCCCGCGTCGCTGGACGCGCCGATCGGCGATGAAGATTCCAACAACTTTTCGGAAGTGGTGCAGGACGAAAACGCCGCCACACCCTATCAGGAACTGGAAGAAAAGACCGTCAGCAACATGCTGCAGGAAATGGTCAAGACCCTGGACCCGCGCGAGGCGACCATTCTGCGCTACCGTTTTGGTCTCGATGGCGGCAGCGAAAGGACGCTCGAGGAAGTCGGCCAGAAATTCGGCGTGACCCGCGAACGCGTCCGGCAGATTCAAAACATCGCGCTGGCCAAACTCCGCAAAATGATCGAAAAACTCGAAGCCGTGAAAAGGTAAGCGCCGCGCGTACGTCCCAAATATATGAGCGATCCCAAAGTGACCCCCGCCGATTTGCAGCAGGCCATCCGCACCATTCCCGATTTTCCCCAGCCGGGAATCCAGTTCAAAGACATCACGCCGGTGCTCGCAAACGCGCGCCTGTTCGGCGGCTGCATTGATTTGCTGGCGGCCAGCTACAAACCCGGTTCGGTGGACGCCGTGGTGGGCATCGACGCGCGCGGGTTCATTTTCGCCGCCGCCGCCGCCTTGAAGCTGCGGGCGGGTTTCGTGCCGGTCCGGAAGAAAGGCAAGCTTCCGCACCAGACTTACGAGCAAAGCTATGACCTGGAATACGGCTCGAACACCATTGCCATTCACGTGGACGCCTTCCAGCCGGGCGGCCGCGTCCTGCTGATCGATGACCTGCTCGCCACCGGCGGCACCGCCGCCGCGGCCGCCGCCCTGGTGCAAAAGGCCGGCGGGAGGATTCTGGAGATCAGCTTTTTCATCGAACTGGGCTTCCTGAAGGGGCGGGAAAAATTGATGGATTGGCCGATCCGTTCGCTCGTGGCGTTTTGAGATTATATCCTTCCCTAACGCGGCCATGGCCCAGTGTATTGGATGAGGCGCGGATTCGTGGTATAAACAAAACAAGCCTCTCCCACGAGCACTGACGGCAGCACATCCCACCCGCCATTGTTGAAGCGGTGACTTTGAAATCTTCCAGAAGCATGGTCGCAGGTGTAAACCACGTCACCTTCTTCCGGATTGAAGTTCACGCCGTTTCTCGCAAACGGCCCCGGCGGCATCGTCTCGGGTGGTGGCGGCGCGAAGTTAATTGCGCCCGGCCCTGGCGAACTGATCAGCGACAGACCGGCAGGAATGGAAACGGTGCCAGACCACCAATTGCCGGTGAAGGAGATGGCGAGCGGCCTGCGCATCGGGTTGAACAGGAACGCGCCTTCTCCCGGCGCGAGCGTTTCGCTCGGGTTCGACCATCGCCCGTGTTGAAACACGTTCTTGCGAGTAAACCGCTGTGTCGCGTTATCGAACTTGAGGAGCACTGTGCCGCGCGGCGCCTGCTTGAACAATTCGCCCACGGTGTTGTCGGGAATTGCGTCCCGGAGCGTCGTTCCGCGCAGGTGAAACAACGGATTCGCGATGAGAGACCAGCCCGGTGCGAGCGTGATCGTGTTCGTACCGGAGTTGGGCGGGCCATCCAGCCAGACTGGAAAAGCCGCCGCTGGCCAAGACCTCACGCTGACCAGAGCAAATAAAAGCAGGAAAAGTTTGGTTTCCATAAACAAAGGTGAATTTATTGACGAAGTTTCTGTTTTCCAAACAAAATTGCCAGGCCCGTTCCCAAGCAAAGCAACGCGATAGTTGAAGGCTCCGGCACGGGCAGAATTTGCCCGCGCAGTTGGCCGTTCGGCTGGCCCGCAGACGTGACGTTCACATACCACAGGCCACTTTCGAGCTGATTGATTTGCGCGTCGGTAAGCGGAAAGGGACCGGCACCAAAGGGAGGAATTGGCGGACTGAAGAAAATGTATTTAGGCGGCTCCCCAAAACTGCTGCCACCGATAAATGTGGGGCCACCTAGATCGAAAATGATGGACCCATTGGCTCCGGGCAGGGCCGGGCCTTGAATGTAGGCGCTCATGGAAATGAAAGTGACCGCAGGCACATCAACACGAAAACTCAACAAGTTCCCGTCCAGGGTAAGAGTTCCTGTCCCAATGGTCGGATCACTGTTTGACGGAACTTCCATTGAGCCGGTGAGGATGGCGCGGAACTGAATGGTGCCCTGGGCCTGCGCTGCCTGGACAGCGCAGGCCAGCAGGGCGAGAATAAGCACGATGCTTTTCATCGGCATGGGCAAACGGTGCAGTGTATCGCATAGTAGAACCGATACGGATAATTTTCTCCGGTCCGCACAATTCAGTTTTCAACTTCGCCGTCGCCGCTAAACTGTCGGCGATGTCCTGGTTTCACTCACTCGACGTCGCGCTGTTCCGCTTCATCAATTTGACGTTGAGCAACCCGCTCTTTGACCGGGTCATGCCGTTTTTCAGCGGCAATTCGCTGTTCGTGCCCTTGCTCATCGTTCTGGCTGCGATCCTGGTCTGGAGGGAGGGCGCTCGCGGCCGCATGTGCCTGGTGATGCTCGTGCTGGTGATCTGTCTGGGTGATCCCCTCATCGTCAACACCATCAAACACGCCGTCGGACGGCTTCGCCCGTTCAACGAAATTCCCGATGCCATCACCCGGGTCGGCCGCGGCGGCAGCTTCAGCATGCCGTCGGCGCATTCGGCGAACTGGTTCTCCGCCACAACGGTGCTGTTCATCTATTATCGCCGCAGCGTCCGGTTCATGCTCCCCCTGGCGGCGCTGGTGGGCTTTTCGCGCATCTACAACGGCGTCCATTATCCGAGCGACGTCCTGGTCGGCGCGACGCTCGGTCTGGGTTACGGAGCCGGTCTGGTGTTCGCGCTCGATGCCCTCTGGCGCTGGGCCGGCCAACGCTGGTTCCCGCTCTGGTGGCGGCGGTTCCCGTCGCTGTTGCGTCCCGATTTGCGGCTCGAACCTTCCGTCACGACCCCGGAGCAACCCGCA
>WNFZ01011316.1_pt1 | contig 11472 bp, 10 predicted proteins | sample 5400081 | NCBI WGS metagenome assembly WNFZ01 (sample SAMN13153365, study PRJNA577476) | soil metagenome | isolation source: 80 cm soil or saprolite under grassland replicate 1 | place: USA:California | collected 2016-06-15
ATCGGAGGTTGATTGGCATCCTTGATGGTCACAGCAACAGTATCAGAATTAGTTGCGCCGCCATTGTCAGTTACTGTTAGATTGAATTTCAATAAGGTATCATTTGAAACAATAGGTGCATCAAAACTAACTGCAGCAGTATTTGTACTACTTAGTACTACAGCTGGCCCTTCTATCTGCGTCCACAAGTAGGAGGTTATCGTACCATCAGAGTCGGAGCTGCTGCTTCCGTCAAGCGCTACATCCATTGTGCCCTCTTCGACAATTTTGTCAGATCCTGCATTTGCTACTGGCGGCAAATTACCAGCCTTTGTGATACTGAAACTGTCTAATACATCATTGTTACCATTTCTATAGAACTTCCCTTGTAATGTATTTCCGTTATTGGTACTTTGGATATCTAGCTGACCAAAAAAATCGTCCTGCTGACTTGATGTAAATGCTGCTTTTCCGGACAAAGCGTGGAAGTTGACTCCACCAGTGCCAACTATAGCATAGATCGCCCCATTCCCTTCTGCGTACGTATCTGGATTATTGTCAGTTATTGTGGGACTGGCTGGGTTGCCTGAATTGTATGTTAATTTGTAGGTTCGTTGGTAATTGTGAACATGGCCCTGCAACACAAGGTCTACTCCATATTGAGCAAACATGGGACCAAATCCATTTCTAATATTAGTGTTTTCAGATCCGGTGTTGGAACACGATGAGCTACCACAAGTATTGGGTGATGTATACATTGGTTTGTGAAGATAAACAATCATCCATTTTATGTTTGGATTAGTCGAAGCTGATTGCAAATCGTTCTGGACAAAACTTCTTTGAGCCGAACCAGATGCATAACTGTTCCTGTCTGTGTCAATAACAAGGATATGAACATCACCATGGTTATAGGAGAAATACGTCTGAGATTGGCTAAAATGACTCATATACCCACTGAATCCTTCGGAATCATCGTCTTCGTGATTACCTATTGCAATCTTAGTCTTGCCAGTAAGACCAGAGCCATCTATCTTTGTAAAGAAACAACTGCCGGTAGATGCATATGAATAATCACCTAGTCCAAAAACCCGTTCGGGACCCTTTCCATTCATATTGGCTAATGTAGCATCGGTGTTTGATGTGCATCCCCAATCTCCTGCGGCGCCAAAATTAAAATCTGAAACCGCTGCTGAAACAAATTGACTCCAATTAAGTTGCAAGTTCTGAGAAAATGAATAAAATGTTAGCAATGCCAGTGTACCATATAAAATGTAATGGTATATGCTTGTGCAATGGAAACAAGGCCTTGAGGACTCAATCTGACTCAAGCTGATACGACACCCGCATAGCGATTATCAAATAAGCATGTATATAACTTTCATGGTATTAGTTTGATGCAAATCTCGATTGGATTCAACAGCGGTGGTAGCAAGTTCTAGAAGTGGTCGGAGGGGATGCCTGACGATGTTGGTACTAAAAATGGATTCTACTTTATGAATAGAGTACCAAGCTTTAAGACTTTCTTTTTCCAAAATCCTTTTGCTTCAGTTCCTGCAAAACTTCGTGTACAATTTGCTTTACATTCTCTTCAGAATAATCTAGTGTTGTTTCTAGACTAGTATCATGTTTTTCTGCCAATTTGAAGTTTTTTATAAGCTCTTTTTCCATCTGTGCGATTCCAATTGTCCTTAATAGGTTCAATTGTGCTATTGCACTTTTGCGGAAATCTCTACGCAATTCTCCATCTTGAGAGACGTTTACAGCTGAAGTGTACATTCCAACTAGAAACAAGAATGCACCTAGTGGGATAAATGCTTCTGTAATAAGGCCATAAGGAGGCAAAACCTTATAATTCAGGGGTGTTATCTCGACAGAGCTGAGAAGCATAGTCATCCCAATGCAGGAAATTAATAGAGATTTTTTAACACTAACGTTTGGTACCACAGTACAAGCTATTAGGAAGGATAAGCTGAATAGAAAGGCACCAACTTGTTTTGATGCACTAAAAAGGATCGTGTATATTACACTTATAGCGATCGGGGAATTTAATACAAATGGGGACAACAAATTTGCGAAATAAGTATGAAAAGGGAAAATGAAATAAATCAAGGGTATTATGGTAAGAGCATAATATCTAATTTTTCCAATTCTGTATTTGTATTGGTTCAGCAAAACCATAGTAGCGACCCACATAACTAAAAATGACAGGATGAAAATAACATTATAGACGCTAGATAACGATTCGTCGGCTGGTGTTGAAAAGAATGCTGTTACATATGAAGTAATACGATATGTTCTTATCTCAGTTGCGATTGAACGCAAAAGAATTTGTTCATAATAGGCAAGGGAAACTACTATGTTTACTGATACTAGTGAAAATGTTATAATGTACAAAAGGATTATGTAATTTCTTCTTGATTTGAACCATTTGGCTAGAATGAAGACTAAAGGAATTGCAAACGCCAATGCAGAAACATGACTGATATAGGTAACAAGTTGTAGTAGTAGAACATGGTATTTATTAAATGCAATAATTTGGAATATGGTTACAGAGATAAGACCGATAGTTAGGATTTGAGTACCCAAAATAATATAATGAAATTTTCTCAAATTTTTAGGCAGTCTATAGGTTGTCTTGGTAGTAATCGTCTTAACACAGGTTACCAATAATAAGCCGCTAAAGGCAAATACTACGGAAAAAGCAATAAAAATTACAACATTGACAGTGGAAGAAGTTCTGACTCCACTAAAAGAATAGAATTCAACAATAGTAGAATCAATAATAATAATACTTGCGATAATCAATATGAAAATGAATGAAATTTTTTTATTTAAATCAAAGTTAAAGTAACCAAGCGTTTTTTTGGTTAGCTCATAGAATTTGCTTGAATCTGCCAATAATATTGTGGAAAATATTACACAGCTAATATAAGTTTACGAAAATGTTAAGTCAAAGTCTCCTTGTATAATTTATATGGAAAAGTTGAAGCTGGAGTGGGATACTAGGAAACAAAGTGTTGCTAGAACTACGCTAGTTTTGTTATTTCTTGGCTCAGTTTTATTAATCAATATTGGTTTTACTACAGTGTATGGGGTTGATGTATTCTCAAAGGATGAAAAGCCCTTTGGCATACCGTTCAATGAATGGGTAGGTAAGTATTGGAAATGGTGGATTACGGTAACCCCAGAACAATCTGAACCACCCAACGGTAGCTGTCTAATTAATAAATCGGATTCAATGGTTATGCTTCTTGACCCTTCAGTTGGAGGTAAACATGAATTGGAGTGTGATATTTCTTCAAAGGACGGTATTATGATTGCTTCGTGGAATGGATTTTTTGAAAATAATGACAAGGACAAATTGCCAGCCAATACTCCCCTTGAACAACTCTCAAAATTTGCAAAGGAACAAGTAAACTTGGGTGCGGTAACGTCGGATGTAAAAGTTGATGGTAAAAGTGTTGCTAAACTGGACGAGATATCATCTATGTCACCCAATAATATTTTAAATTACAAGATAAACACTATGGACAACTTTAGTGAAATTTATGCAAAACCATTCAATATTACAATACCAGAAAATACCAACGTGCCTGACCAGGTCACGGGAACATGGCCCTCAGGAGCTCATGGATGGTTTACCTTTCTGAAACCGTTACCACCAGGAGACCACAAGGTCTCGTACACTCTCTCTGTTCAGGGTTTGGGTGCAGATAATGTTGCGTCAGAAAATACATATACTTTCCACGTAAAATCAAATCAAACAGGTAATACCACGATGAATATTCCATCCAATGACACTATACTAAATTCCAACAACACAAACAAATCTAGTCTTAATACTACAATGCCAAATGAATTGCCACCTGAATCTATCAATGGAAGTAAAGTGGCTAAAATTTGACAAGTTTTCCAGTAGACAATAGACAATAAAGCCCCAATTCTGAATCATGGACATCGTTCTCAAAATACGATTGTATGGAAGGGATGCGTGACGATATCTGTGCTAAAAGAAGGTTTCTATTTTAGGAATGAACTACTAAGCTTTAAGCTTTTCTTTCAAAGTGATAAAATCAAGTAACAAGCTAATTCATTTAAAAGAGGTATAGCATTGAACTTAATTACTATCTACATTTTATTGCATCATATTCATTTATTCTTTCATTTTGATTCGTCTGCATTTTTCGATTTATAATCTTCCAAGATACTTTATAGAATCTGGTATTCCTACCTTCTACGATTTTATGCCGTTTTCTCCATCTATTAGAAATTATGCTGGAGTTACAACTAAAAATAGTAACCCATTTGTTGTTACTGATTATAATATTTAAGATTTTATGCATATTCTTTCTATGTCATTAGTAAACGGTTCCAATAAAGTAACACTGGTATTTTGCGAATCAAATTATATATGATAGAAGACTGATTGACTGAACCCACAATTTAATAGCTAAGTAATGGTTAGATTGTTGGCACAGGCACGGAGGTTTGTGAATCATTTTTGACATTTAAAAACAGTTGGATATAATTGCATTGATTATTTTTGAATATTCTTCCGAAATAGGATTATCAATGAATATTTGACTTCAATTATTTTAAGTTATTCAAATATCTAAACTGAGTGAGTAAACAAGTCTATTTTTTAGTTTCTTTTTGATTCTGAGAATTTATGCACATTTCTTTAAATTTAATCCACTTCCCCTGCCAAGGGTCAAAATAGTCAAAATCATAATCAATAATTGCTAAGAACATCCTAACCAATATTGACATAAAATCCTGGTACGTTCTCCATTGATTATTGAAATCTAGAATGGATGGTAGACCGGTGTGGGTTATCTCATTCCTGATTTTAACAATATCATCAAATTTTGTATCTAAATCACTAATGTTAATATTCAAATGCTTCGTTAATAAATTCGCCTTGTCCTTAAATGAACGTCTTTGGATAATGGATAAGTTTTCATAAATGGATTTTCTATCTACCGGGTCAACTTTCCTAAAGTTTAGCCATTTAGATGCTCTGTTTTTTAATTCTACTCTTAAATCACCTTTCTTTGAAAATGAATTCCATGCACTATTGATAAAATAACTTGAATGGGCCACGTTTGTTAATTGTGGAGTTAAAGTTGTGGTTACTGAAGGTGAGCTAAGTTCTGAAATAAGTAAATGCCTTTGTTCATTTTGGTCCTTTTCATAAATATGAAAATAAACAGCTTCATGATTATTGAGCTGTGCAAAGCTAGTAATTTTCAAGAAATTTTCAACAATGTCTTTAAATTTATCAATAATGTCTTTAGTTTTTGTCGAACCATTTGGAACAGTTTCCATCTCCAGAACTGATGTAATAATTGGTGTTTCAAAATTTCTTAATAAATTTTCAAATTTTTTAAAAATGTCTTTAAAATGTGCAATTTGTAACTTTCCCATTGGAGTATCAACTATTACTTGAAAGGTTTCTGAAACATTAACAACTCCAACGCCGAAAGATAGTTTCCCTTTTGGAACTAACAAATTTCTTTCAGGTGAAACAAATACCTTCCTAACTTTAATGGTAGAATCAATAATGTTCGTCGAGGAGTCTTCATGAGTTTTAGTAAAGTGACATCCTGACGCGATTAAGGTTAAATTATTTTCATTGATTTTTCCAACTAATATAAAGTGTTCAGACCACGAGTGAGTAAATAATTCCCTTACCGTAAACTGCAAATCGCCAATAATCGTTCCGTTCATTAGCATTCTTATTTTAAACTCTGCACAATATTTGATATTTGAATTAAAAATTATACTCCCAGTCCCAAAGTATTCAAAGAGAGGGTCGTCTACAGAATTGATATCTTTCATAGTTTTATGAGTTGACGACATTTTAACCTAATTTGATATTTTAAGTATTTGTACTTGTTATTGCGGTTTTTCACAATATACATACTTTTCCCGATTGAAGGATTAGATTACTAAAATAAAAAACAAAAATTAGAAGAATTTTATAGATTGATAATATTAAAGTGTCTTCATATCCTTGAAATACCTCCCATTTGAAAAAAGCTAGAGAATTTGTCCACACGTGGATTATAGGAGTAATGTGCCAAATATGATAAAAAATATTTCATAGACGGCTTTTGCTCTTATGTTCTAGTTTTCCATGTTCTTCATTGAGGCATCTTTTGTCTGCATTAAACCATTTGTTGTGTTATAAGCGTGTTGTAGGTAATCCATTATCTGAGCAATATCTTCTTGTTTAATTGAGATTCGACGTTCAGTATCTCTTGGGAAAAACCATCCTACAACATACCTGACTTTATTATCATTATCACCTTTGAATGATTCAGGATTTATACGAAACATTACATTTGCAGTCGATTTTCCACAATTTAGTAACGCAAACATAGTTTTTCTTTCAGAAGGTTTTGCAACATAAAAATTAAGATATTTTCCATGTGTTTCTACAACACAATCGAATTTTTCATTAATTTTACTGACAAGTGACTTTATGCTTTCCTGTACATCTTGTGATAGACAGTCACTATTTCAGGAACTTCTTTTAATCTTGTTAGTACATTTATCGGGAATGCATCCTTTAACAAAATTACTAAACTATGTCCGGCAGAGATACTGTATCCATATTCACCGGCCATCTTTTCCAGAACTTCATCATTTCCTGCATGCCTTACCAAACAGGGACCGCTCGCTTCACAAAAACCACATCCGAACTTGATTCCAGTATCACCTGAAACTATGGAAATATTACCCATATCGTTTGGAGTAGAGCACAAGCAACTATTATCCCATCTTTACTTAATGATAAACAAATGATACTTGGCAATACCATCGCAATATGAAAAACTAATCATATCATTAAGAACCGCTTACTCAAACAAATGAACTATCACTAGATAAAGAACAAACTTCTTATGATGATTTGTTAGTTGCATTAAGATTATCATTAAAAGGATTTAAGATACTATAAACGTAAAATAATAATGCCCAAGTTATGCGGTGTATGCCATCATACATTCGTAAGCCACAGAAATTTTTTTGCTGACGATGACCAAAGTTGTTTTTGGCCCAAGTGTACTTGTAAACAATTTGAAGAATAAAAATGATAAAAATAAAAATAAAAATAAAAGTTATTTTTTATGAATTATGAATGATTGGAGATTATCTAACAAAAGATTTAGAAGAAAGAGTACTTGAGCGGTTCAATTCTATAGATTTTCATTGTATTTTCTGTAATAATCGAGAGCCCTTGGAAAAGAGTAACGTCCAATGTGAGCAGGATGAACTAAATTTTCATCCTCCAGGACAAGAAGCCTCGCGACACAATGAATTTAGAACGGCATTAAGAGTGATTGGTTTTTTATTTTGTCCTCAGTGCAAAAATAAGTTTTTTGTTAAAATTTTGTTTTTATTTCGTTACTACAAACTTGATATAAAATCCAATCTTGAATCCTTAATTCACTATGCAATGGATCGGCGATAGTAGCGAGGGATTTGAAGAGAGGGAGACTGGATTATTTGGTCTCAATCTTAGATCTATTCTTTTGCTACCTTCCAAGCCGGATGGATTTCATGCCATCCTTTTGGTTTGTCAGTTACCCATGCACCCCATATGTGCACCTCACGATTTCGACTACCAAAAATCCATCTGTTTTTTCTCTATTCTTGTCGTTGAGCAGGAAATCATATTTTTTATCTACGTCCAAGAAAAACTTGTAATCACCGTCATCCATCTTTTTGGTGTGCTTTACTACTCCTATTACATCTTGGCATTCACTTAAGACCCTGAGATCTTTCTCATTCGAGGCGCCACTAACGACGTTGCCTGTTCTGCAATTTGGACCTGTCAGCGCTTTGTGCTCCTTGATGACAATTACATCACGAGTTTCTATTCTTTTTTGTTCTTCCAATGGAATAGGCTTTTCACCCTCCCTTTCTATAATTATACTTTCCAACCTCTGTTGTAATTGGATATTGTTAGTTTGAGTGTTGTTGATTTTTATTTGTGGGTTATTTTGAATCTGATTTTGAATCTCCGTACTCTGATTGGCTTGGAGCTGGTTTTGAGATTCTACACTCTGGCTGGCATTTTGGCTTGATTGGGACTCGGCTGATGAAGACGAAGATGATTCGCTAGTTTGATTTAGATTTTCTTCGCCAGTATCATTACTCATTGCACCATTTGTAGTACCCTCATCCAATGAGTTTGTAAGGCCTTGCGCACTATTCTTTTCGCCTGTATCATTACTCATTGCACCATTTGTAGTGCTCTCATCTGTTAGACCGCTCACAGTTTGGTTTGTACTCCCAGTTGTTGAGTTTTGACCTAGCGAGGAAGTGGGTGCTCCCAGTTCGTTCTCAGAATCGTCTTGTATATTTACAAAATATTTACCCTTATCATAAGCCGGCAAGGCACTAGCAGAAAATTGGGATAAGTTATTTTCCGCTGAATACATTATTACCAAAATGACTGACAACGACGTGACCAAAATTAAATCACCAATATTCACTTTTATTTTGAGTTGAACCATCAAAAACTTAAGATCAACATTAGTTATAAAGGACTCCTGCAAAAAACTTTGATTCACAAAATGTAAGGATGCACCAATTATAAGATTATTATTTAATGTTGTACCGCTTCAAACTGATCCCCAGAGCATATAACAATTCATCGTAACTTGTTTTGCCCTTTATCTAATGAGTATTTCATTTGCCTAATAAGGTGGCAGTTTACGAATTTTGTTTTGTATCATATATTTATAATTTTGATAAATCTACTCCCTTACATTGCCAAATCTTTTTTGCTTCTTTTGAAAGCCGAAAGCTATAGGTTACATTTAGACATTAAATTTATCTATTTTGAATTGGTATTAAGTATAGGAAGATGTCGAATGATGCAGGCAAAGTTCAAGATAATGAGGCTTTTTTAGCTTTGAGTCATGCATGAATAAGGCTAGAATTAGCATGCAAAATTATATGTTTCCTTCATTCTTAATCGTAGTTTTCTTCTTTGCTCTGGTAGCCGTTTTAGGATTAATTTTTTCTTCCATCTCTATGAATTCAACATATGCTCAGATAGAGATAACTACTGATGAGAATATCACATCGCCAAATTTTAATCGGACGATAGGTGAAGATATTGAGCCAAAACCTGATATATTATATTCTGCATTAAAATCGGACACCATAGTAGGTGAAGTGCTGAATAACTTTACATATCCTATTGAATCAGTTCTCATAACAGCAAGTGTCTATGACAAGAATGGTGTAATTGCTGCAACTGGCGACACTTACACTAGTGATTATCAGATAAAACCAGGAAATAGGTCTGGATTCGATATTTACTTAGATAAAAAGTTACCTAGTAATAGTAAATAGATCTTAACAACTAGATTTGAAAAGTCTGGAGAAGATAAGTCAGACGCTCTACTACTGAGTGTTGGCAGAAACTCAAAAGATTCAAACAATTTTAAAGTCGTTGGTGAAGTATTAAATCAAGGTCAAGATAATACAACTTCTGTAAGGGTATCAGGTATATCTTATGACAAGAACCACAAGGTGCTGGACGTCGATTATACATATACAAATCCGGATCCTCCAGTTCCACAATTCGCATACGCGGTAGAATCTGAAATACAAAAATAAATAAGATTTCGTGATCTAATTTAAGCAATACTTAAACAACAGGTGGGCCAAAAGAAATGAAAGCCGGCCCACCAGAATGCATGGTTTTACGGGTTTATGTTTATTTATGCTCAACAAATTATAAAATCATTCAAGTCAAACTAATGGGACCGGATGATAAATCAATAATGATGATCCCACCAGACGACAATGAACCGCGTGTTACCTAATATCGTTTACATAATATAAAAACATGCAATTAAACTGGTGGGACCGTATGATGCTAACGGAGGCTGTGGCCCACCAGTCATGAGTTCTGCGTTAGTTAGATCATTCACAACAAACTATAAAGTAAATAATCCAAACTGTCGGAACCCAACGAATAAGAACAAATTAAGATATTCTTAATGTTACCTTCTAAGAATAGAGATATTTTTACAATAACGTTCTTAGAAATACAAATATTTTTATAGTAACCAAATCTTTAAAGTTAATAATTAGCAACTGATGGGAGGAATTTTATAGTTTGAATGAACAAGAAACAACCAATTTCCCACCAGTTGTTTAGATTGTATTTACGTGTACTACATACTATAAAACGGCTTGCGTAGAAGGATCAATCTGCAAAGTTATTTTCAGAATTGTGTCATTAAATATCATTATTTCTCTTAATTGAAGTTTGTAGAGCCAAAATGTTACCCATTTTATATTCAATAACTTGTATTGTCACTGACTAATAATTATTTAATTAAATAATCGCAATTCGGTGGAATATCTTTTACTTTTTGCTCTTGCTTCTGCCATTGTTTATACTTGCCTTTTTGGATTTTATAAGGAATAAGTTTCTAAGGATCCCTTCTTTGCTTATCGATTAGTCTTTTTTGTGATTCTAGAGCATTTACTATGTTCAAATATTTTTTATTTAACTTATCCCATTCTTTCTTAGATTCTTGACATTTCTTTGTTCTCTGTCCATTCTTTAGTTAATTCATTGTTAGATGGCAAAGAATTCAAATCGATATATTAGAGCTGTTCGCTTAATTGTGAAACCATCTCTCTTACATAATCAGTTGGTAACCTATTGCATGAACTCAAGACATTAGTTAAGTGAAGTCTATTTTTTTCGTAAATTTCTAATGATATCTGGCCTTTCCGAAACGAACGTTTTAAAAATGTGTTAATTTCCAAAATTAGTTCCTTGATATCCTTCGTTGATGAAATCGGCGAATTTCCATACTCTAGGTTAACACTAATTATGCGAATCATACTACTCAGAATTCTGACAATTAATTCTTGTGATACATTACTAGTATACGTGAGCTTAGAAAGATTTGAAAGGATATCGAGTTGCTCAGTTACTAAAGCAGCATATGTTCTTTTATTTGCATAATGAATATCACTAGTATCGTTTTTCAATACTTTCCATAGAAATAAACATTAGCTATAAAGGATCATCTTAAAAAAAATTACCGTAATGGTCAAAATTGTTTGATTTAAAGTTTACTAAATTGAATAAACAGGATAATTAGTAATTAAGATAATTGCATATTTCTTTAAAACTGATGAGGGACGAAGGACATATTTTCAAGCGATTTTGAACATTATATTTATCAAATAAGATACGTTTTAGTATTTGTGGTATCATTTCGTTACCATATTTTGGCGCTTGTCCAGTCCTGATTCTATTAATACAGAACCAATATTTGCGATGAAACCCAAGGTTAACATAATATAACAATAAACAATAAAAAAGTTAAAACACTGGTGGGCCATGAAGATGCTAATGGAAAAGTCGACCCACCAGGAATGAAGCGTAGTTTACGGGTTTATGTACTTGTAGTGCCCAACATATTATAAAAAACTTAAAACTCATGG
>WNFZ01015601.1_pt1 | contig 11471 bp, 5 predicted proteins | sample 5400081 | NCBI WGS metagenome assembly WNFZ01 (sample SAMN13153365, study PRJNA577476) | soil metagenome | isolation source: 80 cm soil or saprolite under grassland replicate 1 | place: USA:California | collected 2016-06-15
TCAGTCAACTGAACGAAGTTCGTTCCGTCCGCATTCATGACGCAGATCTCAAAGCCGTTACCGCCGTGCGTGCCGACCCTGGCCATGAACACAATGCGCGAGCCGTCCGGAGACCAGGAAGGAGCCCGTTCCTCATAGTCGTTGTACGTCAGGCGGGTCAGCCCAGTCCCATCCGGGTTCATCAGGTAAATCTCGGCATTAGTCGGATTAATCGGATCCGATGGAGGGTGACTTGTGAACGCGATCTTTGTGCCATCGGGCGACCAGCCCGCGTCCTCGTCGATTGCGGCGTCGGAATTGTTCGTGATGTTCTGCGGCCCGGCCACACCTGCCAGAAGGTCGTCACCGTTCGCGACGAAGATGTCGCTATCGCTGGTCGGGGCCCCAGGGTCGGAGTTGATGGGCAACCCGGTTCCCGATGCCGACGCATGATAGGCGATATCCTTGCCGTCCGGTGACCACGTGGCGGAGCTGCCGCGTATCAAATAGGTCTGCTCGGTGCCGTCCGTGTTCATCAGGAACAGGTCGGAGGTGTTGAGGGGTTCGGTGGGCAATCGGAGGCGGTTGCTGTCGAACACGATCTTCTTCCCATCCGGCGACAAGGCTGGGAATGCGTCACCGTTGACACAGTCGAGGTTCTCGGTCACGCGCCGCACATAAATGCGGGGTCGGCGTGAGCGGTTGTTGTTGCTAAGAGAGCCGCGAATCCGGCGATAAGACTAACAAATATTTTTTGAAGGATTTTTGGGTTCATATGTGTTATTGGTTCTACCCATTCCTTCCGAAAATTTTGCCCGGCGTTGCAAAAAAATCGGAAGATCGCGGATCACACGGATATCATCGGATTGGGGAGCGCAGGCTGCTAGCCGAAACAATCTTTAGGTGCAGACTCTTATTACGGAATCTCAACCACTAACGGACTTCACACGAATTACACCAAGTGGCACGAATCTCACAACGCTTGAGTCAATTCGTGTAGGTTCGTGGAATTCGTGTCTCGAGCTTTCTGGAATTTTTGGCGTCGTTTCGCGCCTGCCGTGCCGAAGCCTTGGCGAAGGTTGGTGTTTAGCGGATGATCCGTTTCTCATCCGTGTTATCCGCGCAATCCGTGGTTTGAGTGAGAGAGGCGTGAAGAAATTGCGCAAGTTTACAGCTGCTTTTCCTCGCAGAGTTTTTGGAAAGCGGGATCGGCGCGCAAAGGGTCCCAGAGTGGATCGAGTCGTAATAATGCCGGCGTAATGGGCGTTGGGCCGTAAATCCCGCTACCATATGGGGTTTGTAACAGCCGGCTGAGAGTTGAGATCGCGCGGTTATTCTCGCCGAACATCGTCTGAATTAATGCCAGCTCCTCTTCATGGTTAGGTGCGGCCCGCCGATCTTTAGCACTCGGTAAAAGCATGATTGCACGTTCCACTTCGTTTAGGGCCGCGTCCTTATTTCCAAGAACCGCATAACTTAGGGATAACAATTTCGCAAACTTGTTTGGTTTACTCTTGCGGAGCGACTCCAGCGTATTACGCGCCTGTTCAGCGGTAACCTTTGCGCCAGCACTGTCACCGCCGAGGTATTGAGTCAAAGCCAGCATCACCTGGGTAGGGCCCTTGTCCTCCTCAGAATCAAAGTGAAATTGAGCCAGTCGGGTTTGCAGCAATCGGACGGCTTCACCGTGATTTCGTTCGAGTCTCAGTTGGGTGAGTTTGGCGAAGAAGGCATCCGGCGCTGGAGTCTGCGCGTTTATTTCGGATAATAGCTTAGCAGCTTCTTGCAGGTTGCCCTGGGCCTGATAAATGCGGGCCTTGTACGCCATCACAGCGGGATCGTATGGGATAATGTCCAGCGCTCGACCGTTGAGCTTTAGCGCAGCCGGGAATTGTCGAAGCCTGGCGTAAGCAAATGCCGCTTGCTTCAGTAACTCCGTGTTGCGCGGATCGAGGGCGAGACCTTGCTCGAAGTAGGCAACGCTTTCATCCCAGTGTCCCTCGCTTCTCGCAACTAAGCCGAGGGCATATGGGACCTCGCTGCTACCCGGTAACATCTTGCCGACGAGCCGGAACGTAGTCTTGGCGAGCCCGTAGTCATCCAGCACCTGATATTGATAATAACCCAAGGCAAGCTGGGTTTCGGGCGAGTTCGGCTGGAGCTTCTGCGCATTCTCCAACGCTTTTTTCACTGCATCGCGCTGAGCGGTGGTTTTGGCGCCGGTAAGGTAAAGCGACGCGTCCGCTCGAGAAAGCCACGCCCAAGCGAGCGCAAAGTTCGGGTCAAGCTGCACCGCCCGCTCGTAAAAACCGATGGCCTTTTCTACCAGAGGGGTCGCGTAGGGGCCGCGTGCTTCAAAAGCCCGGCCGCGCAAATACGCATCGTAAGCCTCCGGATTGTTTGTCGGTTTAGCTCCTAACGCTTGCGCCTCGCGACCGGTGAGCTTCGCTTGCAACGATTCGGCGATTCCTTTGGCAATCTCGCTCTCGACGCCAAAGACGTCAGTCAACTTCCGGTCGTACGTCTCGGCCCAGAGGTGGGAATCGGTTTGCGCGTTAACCAACTGAACATTGACCCGCACCTGATCGGCCGCTTTTTGCACGCTACCCTCAAGAATGTTCGCTACACCAAGCTGCTTCCCGATTTCAGAGAGATTGCGAGGTTTGCTTTGATAGCGCAGCGTGGAAGTGCGCGAAATCACTTTTAAATCCGCAATGCTAGCCAGCCGTGTCAGGATCTCCTCTTGAATGCCATCCGCAAAGTATGCATTGTCGGGGTCACGACTAAGATTCTCGAACGGAAGGACGGCAATGCTTTTCTCCGGGCGCTCAACCGGCAGCAGTTTGGCGAGCTCGCCGCGGAAGAACCACATTGTAGCGGCTCCAAAGAGGAGACAGGCGGCGGCTGTTGCTATCAACTGTGGATTACGTCGTGACCAGCGCCAGATTCGCGCGGGAGCTAAGACCGGACGCGCGACGATAGGGCGTCCGTCGAGCCATCGCTCCAAATCAGTCGCGAGATCTCCCGCGGACTGATAGCGCGCTTTTGGATCACGCTCGAGGCAGCGTGCACAAATGGTTTCCAAATCCCGGTCGTGCGAGTGTGCGAGAGCGCGCAATTTCGGTGCGGGCGTTTCCGCTGCCTGCCTAATGACCGAAAGCGCGTTGGAGCCCAAAAACGGTGGGCGGCCAGTCAGCAAGTCGAAGAAAATCGCGCCGAGACTGTAAACATCGGCGGCCGCGGTCAGATCGGCGGCTTTGCCCTCGGCCTGCTCGGGCGCAGTGTAACCGGGGGTTCCGAAAGTAGTCAGCGATTTGGTAAGATCCTTGTTTGCGTCGAGCCATTTTGCCAAACCGAAATCGCTCACCAGCGGTTCGCCCCGGCCGTCGAGCAGAATGTTTCCTGGCTTGAGATCGCGATGGAGAATTCCGTGGCCATGCGCATATTCGACCGCGCGCGCAACTTTCGCCATCAGTTGCACGCATCGCCGGGGCTCGGCGCGTAGAGCCGGCCCGACCTTTTGCAAACTGCCGCCCGTCGCGAATTTCATGCTGAAAAACGGGAGGCCGTCCTCGCTTTCGCTCACCTCGTAGATCGGAAGAATGTTGGGATGATCAAGGCTGGCTGCCGCGTCGGCTTCGCGTCGGAAGCGCCTGAGCGTTTCATGTGAATCAGCGTGATAATCTAGAACGCGCTTTACGGCGACGATCCTCTGAGGGTGTCGCTGGCGCGCGAGATAAATTACGCCCATGCCGCCGCGGCCGATCTCGTCGAGGATTTCGTAATCGCCCAGGCGCCATTGCTTATCCGGCACGTCCACTTCAGCGATTACGCTTTCAAAAACCGCTCTCGAGACCTCGTCACCATCTTCCAATCCCTCGCCCAAGAGGCAACTCACACAAACTCCATTGTAGAGTCGCGTTGTGGCGCCGCACTTGTCGCATTTTGCCGCGCTCTCGGTCACACTTGGGATCGAGTCCGAGAGCCCGTCGGAATTTTTCATAGCATCTTCACAAAAAAATCCTGCGTGAGATCCTGAGCATCCTCCGATCCATATCCTTGTTTGCGTAAGAAGGCCAATGGGCGCCAATAAATCTGGCACAATTCCGACAGTGCACTGAGTGCGTGAGCAGAAGCCGTCGCCGAATCGCCCGCTTCCAAGACCATTGTCCACCGGGTCGAGGCAAACAATTCACCGCGACTTTCCGCTTCGCGACCGAGCGGAACCGACGCTGTTTTCACACTGTTAACGAGAATATGACTAACGACCCTCTCGCGGCAAGACAGAAGTCGTGGTAATCGCCGCCGCGAGATCAGCTGCTGTAGTGGCAGGCGTGTCGCCTGCATTTACTTCAAGCAGCCGGCACGGCTGCCTTCGCAGTGGCCGCACGAATAATTTCCGGGAAAAGGAGGCTTGTTATTTCCCGCAGAGTTTGCTAAACCGCCAAAGGTCTGGCGAGAGGAGGTTGTATCAAACAGCCATTCATTTGGTGCGTGGGATGGGGCATGGCGACAATGGGTTTGCTGCTTTCCTCGGCCACACTAGCGCAGGAAACAGCGTCTTCGTCCGCCGGTGTCGCCGAAGTGGAACGGGTCATCGTCACCGGTTCGAACATTCCCACGGCGGAAGAAGTGGGACCGAATCCTGTGGACACTTATCGACCGGCAGACATGGAGAAATTGGGTGTGCGCAATGCAACTGACTTCCTCACCAACCTGCCGCAGGAGCTCGGCGGGACTTTCAACCAGAACGTCAATCTTGGCGATGGCACTGTTCTACCGAATCTGCGCGGTCTGCTCCCCAGGGAAACGTTGGTTCTGGTGGATGGAAAACGCGTTGCAACCACTCCGATTGGGAGCAGGACCACGGGAGTCACCGGCGTGAACATCAATCTCATTCCCTTTCCAATGATCGATCACATCGACATCCTGAAGGATGGCGCATCAGCTGTTTATGGCAGCGATGCGGTGGCCGGTGTCATCAATATCTTTTTGATCCACAAGTTCCGCGGTCTCGAGGTCGGTGGCAGTTATGGAAACACAAACCTGGGCGCCTCCAACGACGCACGTGAGCTTGAAGGCTGGATCAAAGCCGGCACGGGAGATGACAAGACGGACATCTTGGTCATTGCCGATTTTTACGATCGTGCCGCCATGTACAGCCGTGACCGGTTCCTTAGCAGTAACGCGAATGCACTTGCCTGGGGAGGATTCGATAATCGGCTCGGGGGTTTTCCTGGGCAAATTGGACGTTCTGGAGCTTCTGTAAGTTTCCGCTTGATACCGAAACTGTTCTTCAGCGCAAACTCTCCGCCGCCACACTCAGCTCCGAACGTGTCAACTTCTCCATACTACGTTCTTCCAGGAGTCATTACACCTTACCCCGATGGGGACTATTGGCTTTATAACCAAGCGGCTGTTACACCGTCAATTCCGGCCTCGGACCGCCAAAGTTACTACGGCTCATTTACGCGTGATATTTGTGACAAATACCTCGTACTGTTTGCCGACTTCAAATATACGCGCTCGTTTTTCGATGGAGCCACGGCAGCTACTCTGTTTGCGCCGGATCCATTCAAGCGACCGGACGGCAGTCCTTTCAGCCCTGCTGGCATCAGTGTGCCAATCCAAAATCCATTTAATCCGTTTACAGTGCCGGACGCGACCTTGAACATCAACGGTGTCCGCGTGCCGGTGACTACAGGGGTCCGGTTTCGCGCCATGAGCGATGTGGGTCTCAAAACACTTAGGGCTACATTTCAGGATACGCTGTTTGATGTCGGGCTTCGCGGTGCACTCGGAGAATTCGGCGATTACTTTAAAACGTGGAACTGGGAAGTGGGTTTTCGCTATTCTCGCGATGAGGAGGAAGTCCTTACTGGAGGAGTTGTGAGCCAGCCCGGTTTGCGCGAGGCGTTGCTCGATACAAACCCGGCCACCGCGTTTAATCCTTTCGTGGGATTCTTCGGCCGCAACACCCCGGCAGCAATTAGCAGAGTTTACGTTACTCTGCACCACTCCGCCGCGTTTGAACTACCCCTGGGCTACGCAACGATTAACGGCGAGCTATTCAATCTTCCCGCCGGACCGGTCTCCTTCGCACTCGGGCTTGAATACCGTGGCGAGCGGTGGAGAGACGATCCCGACTCGCTTAACACAACGTCTAACTCCATTGGCGCCCCGCATTTTGAAGCCTCAAAGGTAAACCGCGATGTATGGGCAACCTATCAGGAAGTGCGATTTCCGGTGACCAGCCCAACTTGGAACTTCCCCGGTGCATACAGCCTCGAGTTGCGACTACATTTTTACCCGCGCAACATTCTCAGTACAACGCGCAGAAACCGAAATTCTCCGTCCGGTGGCAGCCGCTCGAGCCCAAGTGGATTGGAGCCCTGACCTTGCGCGCTAGTTACACAGAAGCGTTCCATGCGCCGACATTACGCGACCTTACGCCAGCGGGGAGCGAAGGCTTCGTACAAATTCGCGATCCAAAGGGATTGACCCCGCCCGGTACGTCTATCCCCGAGGTCTCCTCTGGAAATCCTAATCTACAGCCGGAGGTTGCCTACGAATGGAGCTACGGCGGTGTTTACGGTCCGAAGTGGATCAAAGGCCTTACACTGAGCGCTGACGTTTGGCATATTGACCTTCGATCAATTGTGGCAGACGTCAGCCCACAATTCGTCGTCGATTTTGAGAACCAATTCCCCGGGTTGGTAGAGCGTGATCCAATAACCGGCGCAATCACACTGGTCATCGACTCTGAGCTAAATCTCGCGCGCGCCATAGCAGAAGGAATTGATTATGGAGCCATCTACACTCTGGATACTTCGATGTTTGGCAGGGGCGATTTTGGCAGATTTACCTTCACCCTGAACGGAACTTACCTGTCCCGGTTTGAGTTTCAGGCAACTCCCTCTGCCAAGCGAATTGGGCTCTCCGGTATGTTTGTGCCGCTGGGTTCCACGTTTAGTGGCTCGCTGCCACACAATCGAGCCTTTGTAAGCGCGTTCTACGACGGGCCGACTAACACTTGGCTCAGCGGCTTCGACATCGGGGCGACCGTCCATTACACCGGCCAATACGAAGATGACAACATCGAGTTAGTGGGTGGCAAGCCGCAAACCCCGAGAACAGAACCGAAACTTATCCCGGGCACCAACATCCTAAATCCCAATGCTGGCGAACAGAGCCAGCGCGCCCGGAAAGTACGGGAATGGATTACGCTCGATCTGATCGCGTCTTACACTTTCAACCTGCCATCGCCAGCGGCAGCCAAAGTGCCCGGCTTGGCGAAAGATGGCGGCAAAAACGTGAAGATGCAGGATGGAAAGGCCAAAAACGTTCTGCCCGTTTCTACTGCTGAATACAATCCCTGTGGATGGCGCAGTTGGTTAAATGGCACGACGATCACGCTGGGGATGCAAAACGTGCTGGATACCGATCCGCCGTTCGTGGCCGGCTTCCCTGAAAACAACTACGACGAATCGCTCGCAACGATCAAAGGCCGGTTCTGGTACGTCCAGCTAAAGAAGAGGTTCTAAGAGTTACTCGGTTCCGGCGGCGAGGGCCGCACATAGGTACCGGATCTCGTCCTCCGCGTCCGCGGGATTTTCGACTGTGTGGGCGACTTCATCGCGCAGCAGACACCGGTAACGCTGCCGCATGGTGTACAGCTGTTTTTTCACGGCAGTCTCGGCCACTCCCAAAGCCGCGGAAAGATTGGCGTAGGACACCTCTTCGCGTTCCTCTGTGAGGTGGCGGCTCAACGCATAAAAAAGCCGGAGCCTGTCTTTGCCTTCGCATTCCTCGCGGAGGCGTCGAAGCGCATTCTCCACCACCGTCGTGGCCCACCGAAGGTCGAAGAGCCGCTCCGGCGGCAATGAGTCGAGCGCTTGAGCCGAGATGGATAATTGCGATGGCGCCTCCGCCATCCAATCGTCGAAGGAAACAAATTCCACGCCGCCGCCGCGTTTGCGCGTATGAGTTCTCTCAGCGGCGTTAACGAGAAAATTCTGGAGCGATGTGCGCAAGAGCGAGCGGAACCGGCCGCGATTGGGATCGGCGTGCTGCAGCCAGTTACCTTCCACTATTTTCACAAAAAAATCCTGCGTGAGGTCTTGTGCGTCCTCCGTTGAATAGCCGTGTCGACAGATAAACGAGAAAACGGGCCGCCAGTAAGTCCGGCAAAGCTCCTCGAGCGCGTCGCGCGCCTTTTGTTCTCCGCTTTCGGATTTCGCGGCGGAAAGGATCAGGCTCCAACGGGTGGTGGCGAACGCGCGCGCGTCGCCTGCCTCCTCCTTACCGACTACCGAGTTCACAATTATTTGCTTTAACCTTCCCGGATCGCGCTAAGCGGCATTCCATCGAAGGTCCAGCCCATCGGGCCTGTCAGCTCGGCCGAAGATGCGTTGGAACGTCGGATGACGTAATCGACGCCGTTTTTACATAACCACACATTCTCCCGTCAAGAAAGAAAGAACTGCCGCGTTCAGGTCGTATGGAAGGGTGTTCCAGACGCCGGAGCGCACTTTCTAATCTGCGTCGGCAGGCTAAGTTAAGAAATCGGAATGATTTCCGCCCAGGAAAGGAAAATCAGGCAAACGGGTTGCGACGTTCGGTTTGATAATCTGACGCGACAGCTTTACGCGACTGATGCGTCGATCTATCAGATCGAGCCGGTCGGCGCCGCCTTTCCGAAAAGCGCGCAGGAAGCCAGTGCGGTCATTCGCGCGGCGGCGGATGCGAATATTTCGATCACGCCGCGAGGCGCCGGCACAAGTCTGGTTGGAAACGCGATTGGCGAAGGATTGATCGTGGAGTTCTCGCGTTACAACCGTCAGATCAGCGACCTCAACATCGAAAAGCACAGCGTGCGTATCGGCGCCGGCGTCGTGCTCGATCAGCTTAACGATTTTCTCGGACCGCACGGGTTTTGTTTTGGTCCTGATGTTGCAACCAGTGCGCGCGCAACGCTCGGTGGAATGATCGCCAACAATTCGTCGGGAGCGCGTGTGCCGGTTTACGGCACGACCGCCGATCACGTCATTTCCCTCGAAATCGTGATGGCCGATGGCCGGGTCGAAAAAATCGGTCCCGAGCACGAATCGCTGCGTGCCGAACGTGCCAAGATCGAAGATCTCATTCGCGCAAAGAGGACGGAAATGGCCGAGCGCTGGCCGCCAGGATTGCTAAAACGCTGGCCTGGCTATGGCATCGAAAGATTCCTGCGCGCGCCGAATAATCTCAATGATATTCTCGCAGGCAGCGAAGGAACACTCGCCGCGATTTTTTCCGCGGAACTGAAAATCTCGCCCCTACCGAGGGAAAAAGGGTTGGGTCTGATCTTTTTTGCGTCGGTGGATGAAGCGATGCAAGCGACAGTTGAGCTTCTCGTTCTCAAACCTGCCGCTATCGAACACATCGATCGTCCACTACTCGATCAAACCAAGGGACAACTTCTTTTTCAAGCGGCGCGGGACTTGCTAGAATTGGATTCAAAGCCGTGCGAATCAATTTTGATCATCGAATTCTACGAAGACGTCGCGGAGCGATTGTCGATCTTAGAGTCGAGAAAGATCGGATTGCGCACGAAAATTCTGACCGATCCCGCTCAAATGAATCTTGTCTGGTCGGTGCGCAAATCCGGCCTGTCGCTTTTGACTGGTTGCATTGGGCCGGCAAAACCCGTCGCGTTTATTGAAGATGCCGCGGTTCGCCCGGCGCAGCTGCCCGAATACGTCCGTGGATTGCGATCGATCATAAAACCGCTCGGCCTGGAGGCGAGTTACTACGGTCATGCCGCCAGCGGATTGCTGCACGTTCGCCCCGTTCTCGATCTGCACAGCGCGACTGACTTGAAAAAGTTCCGGCAAGTCGCCGATCAAACATCGGCGCTGGTGCGGCAATTCAAAGGTTCGCTCTCCGCCGAGCACGGCGTTGGCATCGCTCGCATCGAATACATGCCCGAGCAGCTCGGCGACGAGCTTCTCGGAGTAATGCGTCAGATTAAGCAAACGTTCGATCCGAAAAACATTTTCAACCCGGGAAAAATTTTCGCCGATGGCCGGCACAAGATCGATAATCACTTGCGCGAAAATTTCGTGCGGCCTCTGAAGCTTCCGTTTCAACCGGTGCTTGCCTTTGCGTTCAAGGACCGCTCGTTCATCGCCAATCTGGAGCAATGTAACGGTTGCGCCGGTTGCCGTAAGGACACGCCGATCATGTGCCCGACGTTCATCGCGACCGGAGAAGAAGTCATGTCTACGCGCGGCCGCGCCAATATTATTCGCGCAGCGCTGGAGCTGCGCGTAAACGCGCACGATCCGCTGCGCTCGGTGGAACTGGACGCCGCGCTGAGCAATTGCCTCTCTTGCAAGGGGTGCACGCCGGAATGCCCTTCAAACGTGAATCTCGCCCTGCTTAAAGCAGAGATGATGTACGCACGACATCAACGCGACGGCTTGCCGCTGCGCGAACGGATCTTCAGCTCGGTCGATTTGTTAGGCCGAATCGGCTGCGCGATGCCGGCGCTTGCAAATGCGTCTTTGAATTCCCAGCCACTACGCGCGTTTCTGGAACAAACGCTCGGAATTTCCGCTCGGCGTTCTCTGCCGCATTATGCGAGCGAGCGATTCGATCGCTGGTTTTCGCGACATGCTGTAGCCCCGACACGTCGGGGTGACCCCGGCACATCGCGGATGTCTGCTACCCACGCGCCTGCCGCGATGACCGATCGCGGCTACAAAAAGCGTGGTCGCGTCATTCTGTGGGATGACACATTTGTGCGTTATCACGAGCCGCACATTGGAATCGCCGCGGTCAAAGTATTGGAAGCGCTCGGCTTTGAAGTGTCGCTCCCGAAAAATCGACGCTGTTGCGGGCGACCGGCATTCAGCCAGGGAAATCTCGATCGCGCTGCAAAACTTGGACAACACAACGTCTACCAACTCTCAACTCTCAATCATCAACTGTCCGCGACTCCTATTCTTTTTCTCGAGCCCTCATGCTGGTCGATGTTCGTGGAGGATAATCGCGAGCTGAAGATCGACAACGCTGAGAAGGTAGCGACGCGTTGTTTCCTCTTCGAGAAATTTGTTGACGATTTACTCGCGCAAGAGCCAGACGCGCTTCAATTCAACGATCGTCCCGCAACGGTCGCGATTCACCCACATTGCCACGCTAAGTCGATCATGAATCCTGCGTTCATGCGGAGACTCGCGGAACGCTTGCCGGGACAAGTTGCCGGCATCAAATTGTCGATCTGACAAACGCTCGGCCCAAACACATGGCGGAATTGCTCGCCGAAGCCCTGCTGTAGTTACAAAGGCCTAGGCGCGGGGTTGGCAGGCAAATCGATACCAATCGTGCTCGCGCTCGCGCTCAATGTGGCGTAGCCAAGAACTTTAGATGAACGGTCGTCGCTATCGAATCGAATACGGTCTTACTTCGCAGGCGGATTTGGAGTCTTTGCCGGGCAAAATCAGAAAACA
>WNFZ01005623.1_pt1 | contig 11470 bp, 10 predicted proteins | sample 5400081 | NCBI WGS metagenome assembly WNFZ01 (sample SAMN13153365, study PRJNA577476) | soil metagenome | isolation source: 80 cm soil or saprolite under grassland replicate 1 | place: USA:California | collected 2016-06-15
CAGAAACAGCGGCACGTCGTTCAGATCGATAAGCTTGTCGCCAACTAGCCCGGAGGTAGCCCAGCACGGTCGCCAGGTCGAGGCGGCGCGCCAGCATAACCGCGGCGGCGAGAGCGAGGTGGTCGGACCAGGGATGTCCCGCACCGTGGCGATGGAGCCAGATAACCACCCGCGGATGGATAGCTGGCCAGCGTTCTGCACTTGACGGGTCAACCGCGGTTCTCGGCGTGACCAGAACCATCGGATGGAACTGACTGGCAAGGCTGTCCCATGTGAGTTCAGGCATTCGCGCCTCCAAGCACGCGGAGGAACGCCAGGTCCGGATCGACGCTTTTCAGCTGCGCGGGCGTCCCAGGTAAGGCTGCGACGCGCGACGATCGCCGCTTGAGGCCTTGCTCCAGGGCAACGCGCAATCGTTCATGCAACTGATCTTAGATGTCAGCATGCCGCGCCGCGTCGAAGTAGTGGTCATACGAAGCCATCGTTTGTTCGCCACCACGCCACTGCATGTATTCAATGAGTTCGCGTGTGCGCCGGCGGATCTCGGCTTCGGTGGTTGACGTCTCGTGGATTGTCCGCACCGCCATCGTCACGTACCAGTGGCGCGCCTGGTGCGGGTCAGCATCCAACCCGACGGCTCTGCATGCGGGCACCCAATATGTCTCACGGAAGCTCTTTGCTTTCAGCTGCGTTCCGCGCGTGCTCAGAAACAGCGGCACGTCGTTCAGATCGATAAGCTTGTCGCCAACTAGCCCGGAGGTAGTCCGCCATGCTCCAGTTCAAGCAATCGCGCACACGGCGTTGGCCGTCAAAGTAGCGGCGTAGAAGCGGCGCTGTTTCAGAGGAGAAGCGGAAGAACTTGACGCGCCGGCCATGACTCCCTTTCGAAACAGCCGTCGCCTCCCGAGTCAGACCCCGATTGGCCCAGTCGCCGAGCGTCAACCCCGTCACCTCGAAAATTCGGCCACCGGTCTCGAACAGCAATCTGGTCACACATTCTTCCCGCAGGCCCCAGCCAGTCAGCCTGTGTCCGCCAGTCAGGACCGAGACCGGGAACGTCGGATCGTCAATAACCTGCGGCACCCAATCCCTGCCGACCAGCTTGAAGAAGCTACCTGTCAATCGATGCCGGGTTCGGGGAGCTTCGACTCCGCTAACGTCAGGCATCCTGAGCGGGACGGCCATCGTCTGTATCGTCGCCCTCGTCTGCGATCTCGTCCAGCCAGCGCCAACTCGCGTCCAGGAGTGGATTCTCAGCTGCGTAGCAGCCGATCTCACGCATGACGCTGTAGAACAGCTTGAGAGCCGCCAGGAAACCACCAGCATTGGCGCGCGATCGACCCGTCACCGTCACCAACTCGAAGCCGTGCCGATGCCGCCGAACGACGCAACCGAGATCGTCTTCCAGGTATTCGGCTACATCGCGGCGAATACGCTCTGGTTCGGCATTCCACGACCCGCTCTTGTCGTCTGGTGGGCGGCTGGCGTCCAGGAATGCAAAGAAAGGTAGAACGGCGTACAAGTAGACCTTGAGGGAACCCGGAGAGAGTTGACGCGTCGCCTCGCGGGCGAAGGTAGTGAGGGGAAGGTGTAGGCGATTCTGGCTGTCGAAGACCAACACAGGGTGACCGTGGCCGGCGCGCGCAGGTCGCAGTGCGAACCCGTACGTTCCGGAGCCACGTGAGCGCCCCACCAAAGCATTTTAGAACATTCGTTCGATATTGGCAACGCCTCGGTCGGCGTGCTGACTTCCACCAGGCTGCCCCCTGGCGCTGAGGCATGAGCTCGAAACGGCGGTGATACAACGCAAGCGTCTGCGTTCCCGCCCGGGGTTCACTGAGCTGACGAACGCTTAATCGTCGAGGTACGGCCGCCCCGTCCAGGGCGACAGCCAGAAGTTGAGCAAGCGCTCCCGTACCGAGAACGGGCGGATGGCTGACCCGCCACGACCAAAGGTGATCGTCTTCTCTCCGGCGGGCCACGTTGTCGGTCCTTGTGGGAACGAGAGAAGCTCAGGCGGCCAGATCACCTCGCCCGCGGCCCAGGCGAGTTCCACCTGGCAGCTGGCGATGACGCTCCCGACCGCCTCCTCATCCAGCGGCCCAGGCGCCACACTCGTGTAACTGACCCGCACGAAGTCGCCGATTCTGCCGTGCAAACGACTCTCCCACTGCGGCGCCCATGGCTCCGCGCAGACGAGGCGGTAGTTTGCGTCCGGACGGCGCTCCATGTTGTCCATCTGCAACAAGAAGGACACGAGCCGCTCGCCAGGCTTGAAGGACGCATCCAGGCGCCAGTTCGTCTCGCTCGCACTCGATCCGACCGAATGCCGCTGATTGCCTGGACCGAACGCGTCGAGCAGCAACGGCTGCGCCACCAACCCGATGATGGTCAGTATCGAAAGCCCGAGAAGCAGACTAAGCGCCACGGTGGATCTCTGCACGCTCCAGAGTGTAGGCGTGGCTGAAGCCCTGTAGAGGCCTCGCTTGCCTTGCGAGAGGTGGCGAAGTAGAGCTAGGTAGAGCGTGTCCTCAAACGAACGATTTCGCCGTACTGCTGCCCCGATGATCCCGCCTGCATGAACGGGTGGGTCTGCAAGGTCTGACGATCAAGCCATGTAGAAGTCGCCAATTCCGTGTGTCGGCGGTCATGAGATCCTAGGACCCTCATGACCGTTGACACCGTGCGCTGTCCAGGCGTCGCGGCCATCGTCGCTGCCCGCCTGGTAGAGCGCCACACCATTGTTTGAAGACAATCTTCAAATCCACCCTGGGTAGGAAGTACGTGGTGCGCTGGACGGTATCAAATCCGGGAGAATCCAAGACTGGCAACTATCGTGATGACATACATGACGCAGCAACTGCATTGTGGGCCAGGAGTTGCTTCACACCCGGACTAGTCGGCCGAACTGATGCTGAACTGAGAACCGCCCCAAAAGATGCACGTCTCGAGCAGCACGTCAGCCGCGCCCACCTCATGGTGCGGTGCTCCTTAGCAGAGGACAGCCAATTGAATAGGAAACACAGCCTGAAACGCTCTCCGACCGCACTGGCGTTAACTTCTGTCCCGAGGCGTGGTACCTGGCGAGGCGCGGCGTACGACAGGAAGTCCACGCTTCCTTCCGCGTCGAGCGTGGCGTTCATGCGCACAAACGCATCGGTGCCGAGAACCGACCGGCTCCAGCGGTTGGACCGGACGCGCAGATTGGTCGTGATCCTAATTGTTGTTCTGGTGGTGGCTGCGGCTGCTCAATTGATCGGCGCGGCCAAACCTTTGTGAGCATGCCGATCCTGTTGTTGCTTCTTGCGCTCATGCTCGTCGTTTGGCTGGTGCTGAGCGTCTCGGGAGAACGCCGCCGGCGCAAACTCGGGATACCGTCAGGAAAGGTTGTAGCGGCCGATGACGCTGACCTGGGTATGCCCCTGCTGCGATCTGATCGACTGGGCCTGGTCGGGCGTCCCGACCAGCTGCTTCGAGTGTCTGGCGCTCTGATTCCAGTTGAGCAGAAGCCGCTCTCACCCCGCGCCTTTCCTTCCCATGTTCTGCAGCTCGCGGCTCAGTGTCTTCTTGTGCTAGAGGTCTATGGCCATCGTCCGCCGTACGGCGTGCTGGTTCTGCGCGGCGGGCTGCAGGAGCGCGTGCCGTTTACACCTGCACTCGAGGCGCGTCTTCACGAGACGATGCGTCAGATGCGCGACCTGCTCGAGCGCGATACCGAGCCGGGGCCGCGGTGGGTCGCTGCTAAGTGTGGACCTTGCGGATTCCGGCGGACATGCTGGGGATCGCTGTGCTGATCGCGTCTAGAATCGCCGCGGGAATGTCAGCGCCCGGCCTGGCGTCTTGCCGGTATGCTGGTGGTTGTCGATCAACACCTCGCCATTCACGAGCACGTACGGAATTCCGTCTGCAGTCTGGCGCGGGTTTTCGTATGTGGCTCGATCGCGGACGGTTTCGGCATCGAAACACACGACGTCGGCCGCGAAGCCTGGGCGAATCAGGCCGCGATCGATCAGGCCCAGGCGCTGCGCCGGCAGCCCGGTCATCTTTCGGATCATTTCTTCTAGCCGCACCAACTTCAACTCGCGCACGTACTCGGAGAGGTAACGAGCGAAGGTACCCCAAGCGCGCGGATGGGGCCGATCGCCGACAACGATGCCGTCGCTGCCGGCCATGTGAGCGGGATGCTGAAGGATCGTGCGAAGGTTCTCTTCGATTCCGATAAAGTTGATTGCTCCCACGCCCAGCTCATCCTCAATAAGCAGGTCGCAATAGAAGTCAAAGGCTGATGCCTTTCCAGCACCGTGCGCGGCATCGGCGATGCTCAAGCCCACAAAGCGACGGCTCTCCGGGCGCGAGACGCTGGACAACACAATTCCACTCCAGTCGACCGCGTCCATTTCTACTTCGATCCGGCGCCGTGTGTTCGGGTCGCGCAATCGATCCAGAATCGCCGAGTTTCCACCGGTGTGGACCCACTTCGGCAGACTCGCATGCAGGTACGTGTTGCCGGCCAGGTAGGGGTACGAGTCGAGTGTGACGTCGACACCTGCCGCGCGTGACTCATCAACCAGCGCTAGCAACTCCGGTCCGCGACCGCGGTTGGCTGGGGTACTCATATGTGCGTGAGTCAGGTGGACGGGCACGCCCGCCCGACGGCCAATGTCGATGCTGGCCGCGTACGCAGCAAGCGCACCCGCGCCGTAGTTGCGATGGTGGGGCTGGTAATACCCACCCCATTGCCGTACGGGTTCGCACAACTCAACCAACTCGTCATCGTTGGAGTACACGGCGGGCGCATACGTCAAACCGGCCGACAAGCCGACCGCGCCATCGGACATCGCCTGTCCCACGATGGCCTGCATCTGGCGGAGCTCCCCGTCACTCGGACCACGATCGTCCATGCCCATGACGTGCATGCGCACGGTGCCGTGACCAACCAGACACGCCACGTTGGGCGACACATGGCCGTCGAATCGAGCCAGATACTCGCCCATCGTTCGCCAGCTCCAATCAATCTGGGGCGGATCGCCGTTCCAGGCTTTGAGCTGCTGGCGCAGCGGATCCACAATCCCGTCCGATAATGGCGCTACACCCAGGCCATCCTGGCCTATCACCTCCACCGTAACGCCCTGCGCGAGCTTGACCTCCCATTCCGGATGCGCGAGCAGCTGCACGTCCGAATGCGCGTGCATGTCGATGAACCCTGGACACACATAGAGGCCACTCGCGTCGATGATGCGCCTGGCAGACTCTTCGCGCAGGAAGCCGACATTCGCCACCCGACCGTTGACGATCCCGACATCCGCGCGGACCCAGGGGTTGCCCGTGCCGTCGATCAGGTGGCCATGTCGAATAAGGACGTCAAGCACCGTGGTGGAGTCGTGGGCTAGCGTATCGTGCCACCGCCCAGGTGGGTGACGCCGGGTGCAGGCCGTAGTAGCGCGGCATCTCGAGGCGCATCATCTCAACACAGGCCGATTCGGCTCCACCACCATACGGCGGGTAAACTGGCGGCTGTCGCCCGTGGAGTTTCGTAGTCTCGGCGCCACTGGACTCAAAGTATCGGTTCTCAGTTTCGGCACCATGTCGTTCGCCGGTAATGATCGCCAGAGTGTGATTGGCACGACCGATGTGGCGGAGGCGCGGCGGTTGGTGGATCGCTGCCTGGACGCTGGGATCAATCTGTTCGACTCGGCCGACGTGTATTCGCGCGGTGAGTCGGAGCGGGTGCTCGGCGAGGCGCTCAAGGGGCGGCGCCAGAACGTGGTGCTGGCAACCAAGGTCAATGGTCGGATGGGCGAGGGACCGAATGATCGAGGCCTGTCGCGCAGTCACGTCATCAGTGGCTGCGAAGCCAGTCTGCGCCGCCTGGGCACCGATTGGATCGATCTCTACCAGGTGCACTCGTGGGATGGGCATACGCCGCTTGAAGAGACGCTGTCGGCGTTGGACTATCTCGTCCAGTCGGGCAAGGTGCGCTATGTCGGGTGCTCCAATTATTCGGGCTGGCACCTGATGAAGGCGATTGCTGTCGCCGATCGGCTGCGGCTGCAAGGTTATGCGACGCAGCAGATCGACTACTCCTTGCTGGTGCGCGATGCGGAGTACGAGCTGGTGCCGATCGCGATCGCCGAGGGCATTGGCATCCTGGTCTGGAGCCCGCTTGCCGGTGGCTTCCTGTCGGGCAAGTTTCGCCGCGGCGAGCCGCCGCCAGAGGGCACGCGGTTTGCCGCCCAGGGCGACCAGGGCCGATTCGACCTGGAGCGTGCCTACGCGGTCGTCGACGCAGTCGGCGAGATCGCCGAAGCTCGCGGCGTCTCCTCCGCGCAGGTAGCGCTGAACTGGCTAACCACGCGCGCCGGCATCAGTTCGATCATCCTCGGTGCACGCACTGAAGAGCAACTGGCCGACAATCTCGGCGCCGCGACCTGGAGCCTGTCCGAAGAGGAAGTCCGTCAACTCGACGACCTCACCGTACCTCGCATCCTCTATCCCTACTGGCACCAGCAGTTCTCGGCTCGGCTGGGACCGGCAGACGTCTGGCCCCGCCCCAGCGTTCAGTCGGGCAAGTAGCCGCTCGCGCGCGCTTGCTGGAAGCGAGTGAACGCGGGGCGCGGCGTGCGATCGATATTCAGGAGGCTGAACCACGCGCGTTCGCTGCTCGCGGACATCGTGGCGGCGTAGTCCAGGTTGAAGACCGTGGCGCCGAGCAGCCACGGATACTCTGTTCTGGCCATGCGCAAGGCCTGCACCAGGTACTCGGCGCGCGTATCCGACGGCAACTGCATCCACGCATACGGTCCGAGATCGACCGGTGCTTGCTCGAGGGTGCCGAACTCGGTGATCAGTCCGCGCTTGTCGATGTCGCCATAGGTGAGCATCACGCCGCGGTAGAGCTCGATGTTGCGGAAGCACATCGGCGTGCACGAGGGATCGGATTGCGGACTGTAATTCCCGAGGTACGCATGCACGCCCAGCGCATCGAAGTACGCTCCGCCGCCGGCGGCGTAGAGTCCGTTCAACCAGTCGACATCCTCCATCGTGCCGCCCAGACCACCGGTGCGCTGCGACGGCGCTGCGCTCACGACGACGACGTTCGGGTCGGCGCGTTTGGCGCCTCGATAGGCGCCCGCGAGAATACGCGCGTACGCGGCGGGATCGATCGGCGTGGTGCCCCACTCCAGCGGCAGGTTCATTTCGTTGAAGACCTCGACATACGCAAGCGACCCGGCCGCGTAGCGCACGACGTGGTACACGTAGTCCTCGAGATCGGCGGGGTCCAGGCGGTCCACCGTGGTCGCCGCCCAGTCCGGCGGCCCATCCAGACGCAACCCGACCTTCAGCCCGTTGCCGCGCGCCGCTTCGACAACATTGGTCAGGTCGTTCGGCGCCGTCTGACCCCACTCATCGTGTTGCTCGAAGCGGAACTGGCCGCGCATCGGCTCCACGGCGCTCCAGGCTACGAACGCACTCATGGTGGTGAAGCCGGCGGCGTGCGCAAGGGCAGCGTCGGGCAGGCTGTTGAGAATCGTCCCGTAGCCGAAGCCCGCCCGCGGCGCAGGCTGCTGCTCCTGGGCAGACACCGTCGCGTGTGGGACCAGCAGCAACGCGAGCAGCAACCGCAGCATCGGCACTGCAGATCCCATGCACAATCCGGCCCACCCGCATTCAGCCTGGCTGTTCGGCGCTGCTGAGCAGCGATTCGTACTGCGCGATATAGCGTTCCAGGGCGGCGTTCACGGCGCGCAGGTTGCCTGTGGCCAGCAGGTCCAGCAGCAAACCACGAATGACGGCAACGCCCAGGCGAGCGTCGGCACGAGCGGCTTCGGCTGGCAGACCACGGGCGATGGCGAACGCGGCGACCGGTTCGATCCAGGCATCGACGACATCATCGAGCAACCCGGTTGTGCCTGATCGGCCCTGGAGCGCCTGAGCGTAGATCTCGAAGAACAGGCGTTCGTGCGGCGCGAGCTGAGGATCGGTGAAGTGACGCCACATGAGCCGAATGCCGTCGCCAGGTGGCAGATCCGGTTGCGTCAGCATGACCTGAGCGAAGAATTCGCGCTGGGCGGCCTCGACGCTGCGGATGACCGCGACCAGCAGGCCCTCTTTGGAACCGAAGTGATAGATGAGCATGCGATGGCTGGTGCCGATCGCGGCCGCCAACTCGCGCAAGCTCAGATTGCTGAAGCCATGAGCGAGGACGTAGTCGACGGCGGCGGCCAGGAGTCGGTCGCGCGGCGGGGCGGTGACGGCTTGCATACTCTGCCTGATCAGTGTACCATACGGTACACGTACCATATGGTACAGGGAGCCCGGCGAAATGAAAACCTACTTCTCTGCCGAACGCTTCATCGACGCACCCGCCGACGTCGTCTATCGCTGCCTGGCGGACTACACCCGCCACCATCGGCCCGGTGGGTTCCTGCCGCCTGCCTTCTCCCACCAGGAGATCCTGAGCGGCGGCGTGGGCGACGGTACCGTCATCCGCCTGAGCGTCACGCTCGGCGGCCGCACCAGGACGATGACCTCGCGCATCAGCGAAGCTGAGCCTGGCCGTGTGCTGGTCGAGGAAGGCGACAACGTGCGGACCACCTTCACGGTTCAGCCTGAGACGGACGGCTCGCGCGTGTGCTTCGACACCGTGCTCGAGGCGGATGGTCTGGAAGGACTGCTGAACAAATTCTTCGCCGCGCGTCTGCTTCGGCCGGTGTACACGGACGAGCTGGAGCGCCTGGAGCGCTACGCTCAGGCCGAGGCGGTGGCCGTCCAACGCTGATGTGCGTGCCCCCGCCTCCGAGTTCGACGAAGACGACCAACGATCGCAGGGCGGGCTGAGGCGGGCGAGCCTGTTACCACCGCAACCCGGATCGTTCGCCACCCGTGACGTGTGCGCCGATTCGCGGGTCGGCCCCCTCCGCCTTAAATCTATACCCCCCAGGTCCTCTTGCCGCAAGCCCCAGGTGATGTCGCATAGTTCGCCGCCTGAGCGCAGCACTCGCGGAAAAGGAGGCACGAGAAAGATGCATGAGTCGTTGTCGCGAGCACTCGTCGTGGAGGTGTCGGGCGGTGTCAGCGTGCTTCTGGTGCCAGCCGCCGACGGCCAGTCGCCGCGGGACATTCTTTAGAGAACGCACAAGGGAGGGGGGCGGATGGGCTCGTACGTGTTGGATTTCCATGAGATCGACCTGACGCAGGTCGCGGTCGTTGGCGGCAAGGGCGCGCAGCTTGGCGAGCTTTCGCGGATCGAGGGCATCCGCGTGCCGGCTGGCTTTTGCGTGACGACGGACGCCTTCCAGCGGATCATGGCGGAAGCGCCGTCGATCGACGACCCGCTCGATCGGCTGTCGCGCCTGAACTTTAAGAAGGACGACCGGGAGGCAATCCGCGCACTTAGCGCGGAGATCCGACGGACCCTCGAAGCGATCGCCATCCCCGACGATGTGGCGGCGGCAATCACCCGCTCGCTCGCCCGCCTCGGCGAGCAAACCGCCTACGCCGTCCGATCCAGCGCGACGGCGGAGGACTTGCCTACGGCCTCCTTCGCGGGCCAGCAGGACACGTACCTGAACGTCGTGGGGCCATCCGCGATCCTCCAGCACATCAGCCGGTGCTGGGCTTCGCTCTTCACGGAGCGGGCCGTCACCTACCGGCTGCGCAATGGGTTCGACCACCGCACGGTCCATATGGCCGTGGTCGTCCAGCAGATGGTCTTCCCGCAGGCGGCCGGCATCCTTTTCACCGCCGACCCCGTCACGGGCAACCGGAAGGTCGCCTCCGTGGAGGCCAGCTTCGGCCTCGGCGAGGCCCTGGTCTCCGGCCTGGTGAACGCGGACGTCTACAAAGTGCGGGACGGCGACGTCGTCGACAAGGTGGTCGCCACCAAGCAGCTTGCCATCTACGCCTCACCGACAGGCGGGACGCAGGAACAGGCGATCGAGCCGGTGCGGCAGGAGCAGCCAGCGCTGACGGATGCGCAGGTCATGCGGCTCGCGCAGCTGGGCCGGCGGATCGAAGCGCACTTCGGCCGCCCCCAGGACATCGAATGGTGCCGGGTCGACGACGATTTTCTCATTGTCCAGAGCCGGCCGATCACCACGCTGTTCCCTATCCCCGCGCAGAGCGACCGAGAGAACCACGTCTACATCTCTGTCGGTCATCAGCAGATGATGACCGACCCCATGAAGCCTCTGGGGCTCTCCTTGTGGCAGCTAACGGCCGGCAGGCCCATGTTCGCGGCCGGCGGGAGGCTGTTCGTCGATGTCACGCAGATTCTGGCTTCGCCGGCGAGCCGCGCAGGCTTGCTGGCGATGGCGGGGACATCCGATCCACTGATCGGGGACGCGCTGCAGACCGTCCTGGACCGCGGCGATTTCATCCCGTCGCTCACGGACGAGGGACCCGTTTGGGCGCCGCCCAGTAGCGGGCCCGCCCCGATCGAGACAGATCCGGCCATCGTCGCCGACCTGATCGGGCACAGCCAGGCCTCCATCGCCGCCGTGCAGCGCGACATTCAGACGAAATCCGGATCGGCACTCCTCGACTTCATCCTGGCGGACATGCAGGAGCTGAGGCGGATCCTGTTCGATCCGCGAAGCCGTCAGGTGTTCATGTTGGCGATGGAGGCCGCCTGGTGGCTCAACGACCAGCTGCAGGCGTGGTTGGGCGAGAAGAACGCGTCCGACACGCTCACGCAGTCCGTCCCCAACAACGTCACGTCGGAGATGGGGCTGGCGCTCCTGGACGTCGCGGACGTGATCCGCCCGCATCCGGCTGTGGTGGCCTTTCTGGAGCACGTCGAGGACGAGGACTTCCTAGACGAGCTGCCCACGCTCGAGGGTGGCCGGGAAGCGCGAGACGCCATCCGGGCGTGGCTCGACAAGTACGGCATGCGGTGTGTCGGCGAGATCGACATCACCCGGCCGCGTTGGAGCGAACGCCCCACCACACTCCTGCCGATGCTCCTCGGCAACATCAAGAACTTCGAGCCGGGCGCAGGCAAGCAACGCTTCGAGCAGGGGCGGCGGGAGGCCTGGAACAAGGAGCAGGAGCTGCTAGAGCGGTTGCGAGTCTTGCCGGACGGGGAGCGGAAGGCCGAAGAGGCCAAGCGGATGATGGACCGGGTCCGCACCTTTATCGGGTACCGCGAGTATCCGAAGTACGGCATGATCAGCCGCTACTTCGTCTACAAGCAGGCCTTGCTCGAAGAAGCCGAGCGCCTCGTGCAGGCCCACGTGCTTCGTGAGAAGGAAGACATCTTCTACCTCACGTTCCAGGAGCTCCAAGAGGTCGTGCGCACGAACCAGGTGGATGACCAGCTCATCCGCCAGCGCAAGGACGCGTTCAGGTCGTATCAAGCGCTCACGCCGCCGCGGGTGCTCACGTCGGACGGCGAGGCCGTCGCCGGCTCGTACCGACGCGACGATTTGCCGGCCGGCGCGCTGGTCGGCTTACCGGTTTCCGCCGGGAC
>WNFZ01006394.1_pt1 | contig 11470 bp, 8 predicted proteins | sample 5400081 | NCBI WGS metagenome assembly WNFZ01 (sample SAMN13153365, study PRJNA577476) | soil metagenome | isolation source: 80 cm soil or saprolite under grassland replicate 1 | place: USA:California | collected 2016-06-15
TAGTGCCGTTGGCGCTTATGCGCTCGCGAGCAACATTAGCGGAAACTACAACACAGCCAACGGTTATGGAGCGCTCTACCGGAACACTCGCGACAACAACACTGCCACCGGTTTTGCTGCGCTCCATGTGAACATTGGCATCGACAACACAGGCGACGGTTCTTTTGCGCTCTATCGTAACACCACCGGCAACTACAACACGGGCACGGGTTATGCTGCGCTCGGTAGTAACACCACCGGGCGTTACAACACGGCTATCGGTGAGGCAGCCGGCTACAACATCACGGGCGACGGCAATCTCTGCATCGGCGACGAAGTCGAGGGCGTTGCTGGCGTAAACGACACCACATGGATCCGCAATGTTTACGCTTCTGTCGCGAGTGGCCGAGCGGTTTACGTCGATTCAGACAACAAGATCGGGACGCTTTCCTCCTCACGCCGCTACAAGGATGAGATCAAGCCGATGGCGAATGCCAGCGACGCGATCCTCTCGCTCAGGCCGGTGAGCTTCCGCTATAAGAAGGAGGTTGATCCGACGCGCTCGCTCTCTTTCGGCCTTATCGCCGAGGAAGTGGCCCAGGTCGATCCAGACCTTGTGACCTCGGACCGGGAAGGCAAACCTGAAACCGTACGCTACGAAGCGATCAACGCGATGTTACTCAATGGGTTTCTTAAAGAACACCGCAAAGTAGAGGAGTTAAAGTCCGTGCAGGAAAAGCAGCAAGCGATGATCGCGCAACAACAGAAGGAGTTCCAAGTAACTACTCTGGAACAAAAGAAGGCCTTCGAGTCGACCGCGTCGCAGCAGCAAAAGCAAATTGAAGCCTTGACCACGAGTCTGAAAGAGCAGGCAGCGCAAATCCAGAAAGTGAGCGCAGAGATTGAAGTGAGCAAATTCGCCACAGGACGAATCCGCCGTGGAGGACCCGCGCCGCGAACAGTCCTCAATAAATAATCCGTACGGCGATTGGAGTAAGTGTCGATCGGCGGCCTCATTCCATTCCACTCCGGATCTACGAGCGAGAGCCCGGACTGGTATATCAATTTATTTGCGTCGCGAATGTAGGATCTTCGGCCCGAATCATTCTGCAATATCCTAAAGAGGCACAATTCATGGATAGCCGATATTCAGATCAATTGAACAGGACCAATTGTTTCCAAGCCATATGTCCATAAATAGTTTGGAGAATAGCGTTTCCCCCAGAATGGCGTGACCGTGAAGCCTGTTCCTATGCCGCCAAACTCATTCGCAAAATTGAGTGGATTTGGCAGTGTGCCGCTGTAACCGCCGCCATCATGCAGATTATATCCTGTCACAGCCCCGCCGCTAACCGCTGTTATTTCCAGGCGCACAGCTTGTGTAAAAGGTACGTTGGTCGCCCGGAGTATGTCACCCACAGCGTAACCACTCCCGCCAGTATTGATTTTGCTGTTCGTATAAATGACCTTTGCTGGGGTAGTTGGGTTTCCTCCCATAACACTTACTGGATTACTTTCAGGGAACATGCTGTAATTGCCCATGTCGATAGGATACAAAGCTATATCTTGGTTTGGGACATTATACAGCGACCCGCCAGGAAATGTCAGGAGCACCATGACTTTTGCGGGCGTTCCAGTTCCCCCCACCAGCGTAAGAATATCCCCTGGCACATAGCCTGCACCAGGAAACGCGGGATCAACCTTGATCCCGGGCTCAATCGTAGATGTCACGCTGTTGATTCCACCCTGACCGTTATTGGAGATGTTGTTGCCGGTAATGCTCATTCCATTACTTGCCACCGATAAGCCGCTATTATAGTTTCTGCTTATCAGGTTATTGATGATTTGATTGCCGCCCGTCAACAGAGAGCGACCGACGGTCGTCCATGCCTCAATTCCAGTGCGGCAACGCGTGATGATGTTGCCCTCCATTATCAGATTATCACAATCCTTTGGATAAATACCAGCGCCGACCGGGCCAGATGGGCCAATAATATTATTGCTGATCTGTGAATTAGAGCAATAGAAAATCTGAATATTGCTCATACCGCAGCGATGCAGCCAGCAATTGGAAACCAATATTCGAGACCCGTTGCCAATACTGATATTCTGTTCTCCCGTATTATCTATCTCCGACTCGGTGATCCTGGTTCCGCTTGTTCGGTTTGCATAGATTCCCGTGCCTGAACAATTCCGAATGCGACAGCGATTAATCTTCACACCACCGGCATCCAGCCAAATTCCACTGGTGACTAATCTTGGTAGTGGCTGGAGGGCGAAGTTTGCGTCTAGCGTGATGTTGGAAATCGCAGAATTAGCAGGCAGGTGAATGACCGCGTTACCTTGCATGGTGGAAGAGCATTTGATCGTCACCGTGTCACGATCATCGCCAAGCAAGATCACAGTGGAACTTGGAACTAAGCCTGTTCCTATAAGATAGATGCCAGCAGGGAAATAGACCGTCCTGCCCGCAGCATCACTGAGCGCGTGGTCGATCGGCATCCAGTCATCCGCCACTCCGTCGCCCGCAGCATTATAGGGAGGGTCTTTTACATTGATATATGTTGACATCTTCTACGGCACATAGTGGGGCACAGTGTTTCCGTCAAATTCAGCAAATTGATCACGGATTCTTTTTTGGGGCCCCCTTTTGCTGTTAGTGGGAGCGTCTCGTGCCGTTTCCACTTAACCAAAGAGGAACCTCAGCGTCGCTCGCCTGCTTTATGTCTACAGCTAGTGTTCGTAAGGCGCATGGCACCAGAACAGTGGGCCATTGCGCCAGAGGTATCTATGTTAGGAAGATTTCGCTGGAGAAAAATGGCGGGCTGTGGTTCAAATCCGAGGTCGTTGCGCCACTAAAACTTACGCAAGGATCGAACACGACCCAAACACAGAGTTGGCCCCGACGCATGCAGCGCCAGCCCTTTATCTTGGACCCCTGCCATTTGGCAACATCAATACCAAACCGCCCGCTTCCAAAACGCGCGATGCCGGCGCGGATCGATTGATTGACTGCAGCGCCGCCAAAACTCCATCATGATTCGATTCAATGCCATCAAGACTCGAAACAGCGTGGGACGATACTCGTTTACGGTTTTGCGGGATTGGTCGTCCCAACCTGCACAGGTATTGTCTCCTCTGAAAGAGTCCGATCATCCGCGCTGCGGACCGCGTAATGGAGCTGCGGATTGTAATCGCGTATGTAACCCAGAAATTCATTCCTCTGAACTTTACCCAGGTAAAACGCGCGATTAATAAACCGACTTGTCGGTGAAGAGCGCGCCACTCCGCGGACTACTCCAGTGGGATCGACTATGACCAGCGTCTTCGGAACGCTACCTCCGTGGCTTGATGCTTGACCGACAACTCGCGCTGCTGGGGCGCCATTATCGCAGTGAACTAATGCAGTAACGGCGCATTGACCCTTTAGTTTCTCAGGCTTGTGCCCCCCCCCAAACAAGTTTTCTTCCTCAAGACCGATCCAATCCTGCAAGCCGTCCGCGAACATATCCAATCGGCGCGTTCGGAATTGCTCCGCCACGCGATAGCCTAGCTCTACATGACCGAATACCATTTTCACCATCTCCTCGTCGCGGACACCATTAATCAAGCTTGTCGCCCCGTACTGGGCGCTAGTCATTGCCCATCTCAAACCCAGCCCATTCTTGTAGTGCCTAGGGAAAACCAGAACTGGCACTGCGAGAGCAAGAAGCCACACTGGCCAGCGCAGCCATTGCTTGGATTCAGCGCGTTGAACGGCGACCAGCAGCAGCCCCGTCCAGAAAAGCGTACTCCAAAAAAGATAACGGGGGAACTCGACTAATCTGTTCACATAAAAGTAGTCTGCCCGACCAACTACTAACAGAGCAAATGTGAAAAGGGTAAAAACAGTCAGAGCAAGGCCCGTAAATTCCAGACTGCTCCTCTGTACATTGCGCCGGACGATTTGCGGCAGCACTGCGAGCGCGGCCAATACCAATCCCACCATCCCAGCATATAGCGCCAATCCTGACGACTCGATCAGATGACGGAATAACGTGTCTGGCCACCAGGAGAAGACGGCATAGGACACTGGACTACCCAGCAGGCGACAGAACCAGAGGAATGCGACATCTGGAGCAATTTGAAACCTCAGATGGTGAGGTGGAATCAAGACGAACACAGTAGCCACTGCTAAGCCTGCCAGAGCCAGCAACACAACGGAAGATATCGGCAGACGTAAGCACCATGCCAAAACCAACAGAGTTGGCCAAATTGCCAGGCCTGCACCGAAGCTGAAGGAGGCGACAAACCCGCACACTATGATCAGCGTTGCTGAGAATAATCTTCGTGAGCTGGCACACATTTTCGGCAGTAGGAGAAATGTGGTAGCGGCGCCGGTCATCACCAGGGAGCAGATACAGTTAAATCCCCCGGATGCGGTGATGCCGCTCCGAGCCATCCAAAAATTGCCCACAATCACGACGAGGACGGAGATGATTTTTGCAGTGAGGCCTACTGTTCTATCGCGCCAAACTGGGACCAGCAGCAGCGTCGTCGTGACAAAGAGCAGCGTGAGCCCGGCAATGAAGAGCAACTGCTGGTCCCCACGAAAAAACCGAAGATCAGCGAGCCACAAAAAGCTCGGGAAAAATAGCGTATGCCCCCCGTGCTTAAGGAGCGAGCTTTCGAGCCAGGTGTGATTTAAGGCGAACCCGTACATTCCCCAGTAGTCCAGGTGGGTCACAGGCCAGTGACCCAAGCAGAGATAAACAACGCCCGACACAAAAAAGATACACGCGGCCAGAGCGGCGTATACCTGGGCGGCCTTCTCGGCTACCGAGGCAAACTTATGCATCCGGTTACGTGCGTAGTCGGCCACAGGCAATTTATGGACGTGCCAAATGGCATTAGCAATGCAAACCAGGTCTCGAGATTTTTTAATCCGTGCACCAACAATCGCACTAGCCGATTTGGTAGCGATCCCTTCCTGATGATTTCGGCGGTATTCGCCTTGCGCAGGAAGATTTTGCGTGCAGCCAACAACGGAATCATCGCCGGTCCCCAAGGCGGAATACCATTATCTCGCGGATCCGCAGACATGCAAAATATTGAGCCTGGCATGACCACGTGTCTGCATCCGGGCGGTCGTTTCATTTTTTACGAGCCTCGCTTCAGAGCAAACGATGATCTGTTGGCTCGGATATTCATAAGTTTCGACCGCGGTGGAAATATAAAAACCGACCAGGCTAGCGGGCCTTGGTCTCAGCGTATTTTGCTCCCGTAGATGAGCATGCTCGCCGTCCCGTGTATTGGTCCCGTTACACAATCCAAGCCCTTATTTGCCGAGATTCGCGCGCGCGACGATTTTTCCGCGTTCCGCCAAGTAGCCAAGGAAGGGACGCGCCCGAAACTCATAATCGCGGCGCGCCGCGGCGCTGCTGTACATCTTTGGCAGCACGAGACGATCGACTTGATCGCGCTTGAACGGTACGGGCAATCGGAGCACGTTCGCCGCACGAAGCATCATGACCGGCACAGGCGCCACAAACAGAGGACGCACGGAACCACGGAGCGCTCGGGCCATTTGCGAGGCGGTGCACGAACGCTCGGCGCAGAGGGTGTAAGTTTGACCTGTGCGGCGACGGTGAATTGTTGCCTCCGCGATGAATTGCGCCGCTTCGTTCACGCTGATCGGTGCATACTTGATTGAGCCGCGGCAGCGAAAGTCCGGTAGGATGTGGGTCTTCCGCGCAAGTGCAATGAGCGCGTCAATTCCTTCGCCATCCTTGGAACCGTAAATCTCCGCCGGCCGGATGATCGTATAATCGAGCCCGCTGCCGCGAATCGCCTCTTCGGCCAACCATTTGGAGCGTCCGTAAGCGCCGCCATCGGGATGCGCGCAAATCGTGCTGACGTATACAAAATGCTGCCGCGGGTTACAGATCGACAGCAAATGTTTCGTTAGTTCCGTGTTTACGCGAAAGTATTCCGATGGATCGTCCGCGTGCGTCACCGCAGCCATATGCAGTACCACGTGTGCCCTCTGCAAAGCCGTCGGATGGCGAACAGATTCTTCTAATCCCCCATGCAGCAGTTCCATTTCGGCACCCAGAATCTCCACATTGCGCCGATGCACCACTGCCAGAATGTGGACCCGCGACACCAGCCCACGCAGGACATGTTGTCCCAGCGTTGAACTGCCGCCAGTGACAAAGACCCTCTCCATCAATTGCTTTTCCCGACCGACGAACGCGAGCGGAACCGGTACTCGATCATATGTTTTAGGAATTCCAGGATTGCGCCTGGCTTCACGAATGATTGCCGACCTCCCAAAGAGCTGAACTCAACAGGAATCTCATAGATGCGGAGATTCAAATCGATGCAGCTTAAGATTAGCTCGGCATCAGTGAACCAGTCGGTAGACTGCAGCACCATCTTCCCATACGCCTCACGTGTCATGATCTTCGGTTTTGAGTTCACGTCCCGAAGTCTGCTGGAGCCGGGAAAGAAGAGGTGAAAAAGCCAGTTGTAAGCGGTCGAAATAAGCCTTCGATAAGTGCCGTCATGGCGCTGGACACGGTACGTTTTTACAACGTCAAAATCATCGCTCTTTATTTTCGCGAAGCAGGAGAATATCGCCTCGACTGGGAACTGGCCGTCGCCGTCAACGACTCCAATATATTTGCCGAGGCAAGCATCAAGTCCGCGGCGCATGTCCCATCCCATAGCCCCTTGTTTTGGCTCGGCCAGCACGCGCACATGAGGCAACCGTGCGGCGAGCTGTTGGCAGATCTCCGGTGTTCGGTCATTCGAGCCTTGCCAAAAATTCGCAACGAGGATCAACTCCCATTCAAAGCGAAATAGCGACATTATCTTGTGAAGATTCTCCACGAACGGGACGATTTTTTCTTCCGCACGATAACAAAGTACTGCAATGGAAAACTCCATGGCCGTTTCAATAGTTGGCTTTCGATGCAAATTATCGCAAAGGGCAGGAGCCCGGTCAATCGTGCCGAGCGAGGCATTCGCAGAGCTCGTAACATAATGATCTGATGGAAGAGAGTTATGCCCGGCAGTACGCACTGCTTGAAGGAGAGCACTGGTGGTTTCGGGCTCGCCGGGCGGTGCTGCGGGATTTGCTTGCCCATCTTGGATGGCCGCACCAGCCGAGAATTTTGGAAATTGGTGTCGGACCGGGCCACAATCTTCTGGAAATTTACCCATTGGATGCGCAGCTCGAAGGCGTTGAACCGGATGACGCACTGGCCAGATTGGCAGCGGCACGGGGTCCGGTGCCAATATTCCAAGCGTCGATCGATCGGCTTCCGTCGGAAATTCGGGATGGATCTTATGATGGCGTCGCAATGTTTGACGTGCTCGAACATATTGAAGATGACGCGCGCGCTCTGCAGATCGTAAACCGAAAGTTGAAACCGGGCGGTCGGGCTGTCTTGTCAGTGCCGGCGTATATGTGGCTGTGGGGCCAGCAGGATGCCGTGAATCAGCATTTTCGGCGGTACACGCTCCGTGAACTTAGAGAAAAGCTGCAGGCTGCCGATTTTACCATCGAGCGCATGACGTACTTCAACACGTTGCTGTTTCCACCGATAGCAGCCATTCGCCTGATTGCGCGCTATAGTCGTCGACCACACAGACAGGAGGGAGACTTTGCTTACGCCCGCAAGGCGTCAAATTCGATATTGCTTACCCTCTTTGCCACGGAACGGGTTCTCTTGAGATACTTGGATTTCCCGTTCGGCGTTTCGGTCTTCGCGGCGGCACGAAAAGATTGATTAAATCTAATCGCTCATCTCAGAGCGCACGAATACTGGTCTGTGACCGTGTAGGCATTTTGGCGCTAGGATTCCGCTCCGCAGTCGGTATTATTTGGGCGAAACCCTCCTTTCTAAATCGAAAACTGCCATAGCTCTTCGCCACTCGACCGAAAGTGAATATTACGCGCCGCGAAAACACCACGACTTCCGACACGCTACGATGCCCTGTCTGCGGGTCTGAAGCGTCGCCCGGCTACGATCATCCCGAAGCAACGCTCTACTTATGCCGCGAGTGCACACATTGTTTTTCAGATCCAGCTGCCATGCAGTCGGAAGATTATGGGCCTGAGTATTACGAACGAACTCACAAGAACTGGTTTCAAAATCCGAATATCCGCCTTTTCGAGCGGATCCAGAAATATGTTAAGGCGTTTGGACCGCAATGCCACGTGCTGGACGTGGGCTGCGGACGTGGGGATTTGCTCCGGTATCTGCACGAGCGCGAGAGCAGGCTTGAATTGACTGGGATCGAGCTTTCGGAGTTGCCGCCGTCTCCTCCCATCCGATTCATCAAATCCGATCTTTTTGAAATGGAGCTGCCAGAAAAGTTCGATGTTGTGGTGACGCTGGCGGTAATCGAACATATTGCCGATGCTCATGGATTTGTCCGAAGGCTAGTCAACTTTGCCCGCCCCGGTGGAACTGTTATAGTTATGACCTTGAACTCCGACAGCCTTGTATATCTCGTTGCCAAGCTCGCGCGAAGCTGTGGCTGGAACGACGCATTCAACCGGCTTTACTCGCGGCATCATCTCCAACACTTTAACCGGCGCTCGCTGGCCTTGCTGCTGGAGCGCCACGGGCTGCAGGTGCGTGAACAATTATCTCACAATTTTCCCCTGGCAGCGGTGGATTTTCAATCGACCGGCCCATTAGGCGACGCGATGCAACTTATCGGTGTGGCTGGTTGCTTTGGCCTTGGCAAACTCCTAGGTAGGGGCTTTCTGCAGACGGCTGTATGCACCGCACCACCGCCCCCGTGCAATCGAATCGAAATTTGAGAATGTTTGCCCTAGGTGGAAACCCTATGAATACGCTTGGCGATCGCCCCGATGGTTCGGCTGCAGTTACAAACTGGAATCACTAGCGATAAATCCGGGCCTAGCTGGGTATTGTCGTTCGGCAGTCTTCGGCAGTTAAGCGATTGCATTCACACAGCATCACTTCTGGCATTCGAGAACCACGGTTACATATGGGATACGCATCGGTTTAGTATCGACCCATGAATCCACGTTTTTGAAAACCTTCCCCGCAAGCCGACGATACCCATGCTCCGTTCGAACATTCTGCCCGCGATCCTTGGACATAATATACCTGGAAAGAAATCCCTGGTTCGGGACCCAACATGCATCAAGAGATACGAACCGCCCTCCCTGTTTCAAGGCGTGATGAGCGAAGCGGATACAATGCGCAGCGTCGTCATCGCTCAAGTGATGCAAAATGCCGAGTCCTATCACGATATCCGAATTTCTGAATCGCGAGTCGTCCCAAAAAGACTTCGTGTCGCCGACCACGAAAGTTCCCTTGCCAGCGTGCGTCCGTTTGGCGGAAGCGATATAAGCGCGATTGATGTCGAGCCCGAGGTAATCGACGTCCGGAAGCCACGGTAGTATCTGTGCCGGACCACACCCAATATCGATGACCTTATCACCAGGTTTGGCTCGGACATGGCTTTGAATAAACTTCCGACGCAGCGCGTTTCCCCCAATGGCATCTTGAAACAAATTGTACAGAAACGGAACTTCCAGACAACGCTCTAATCCAGAGTTACATTGCATGGTGAAGTTCGCCCAAAAGCTCGGTTGCTTCCTGCTCACTGTAGTTTCCGGAGAGAATAGGAGCGATCATTTCGTCAAGTTATGCCTGGGATAAAGGTCAAAACGAGTTTTAAAATAGAGAAACACCAGATCCTGCAAACTCAAACTTTTGCGCACGCTTATGCAGCGACGCAGCCGCGACCCAAGCGCGCCGGGGTCCGAGCAAGCTTTATCCAAGATAGGATCGCAGGCACAGCTCCATGATGTGCTGCGCTCCGGCGCCTTTTACGAACATTTACTACAGTAGGCGTACTCATGAGTTTGCTAAAATGGGCTCTCCAAAGCTCAAAGTTCTCGCTGTATAGTTAGCTGCAAAGCTGATCGGAAGATTGTCTCTTGCTGCTGCTAGCGCGCGCATTTCGGACAACCGCAAGAATCACAAAAAGCAGGAGCAACACGATTGTGATTCGATTCAATGCCATAAGGACCCGAAACAGCATGGGGCGATACTCGAACTCGACGCGATTTTTCCCAGCGGGTAGGAGGACGCCTGTTTGCCACTCGTTTACACGCAGAACCGGCCGATTTTTGCCGTTCACCCGCACTTTCCAAGCCGGTGTAAACCATTCGTTCAAAACCAGCAGCGACGCCGAAACAGATTCCACCGCCGAATAACTCCGATTCGGTTGATCGACGATCTTTGTGATACGGTCCCGAGGATGTGGCAACATCTGGGCGCTACCCAAGAAGTATTGAGTCGATTCGAAGTCGCGAGGGGTTACGTAAGCTTCGGAAAAGTAATCAAAATCTTTCCTGATAGTATTTATGAATTCACGTTCGTTGTTGGCGGAACCTGCAACCCGATGCACCAGAGTGATTCGCCCCATCGGCTTGGGATTTTCGTACAGCCGGTAACCTTCCGTTTCCAGTATTTCCTTTGCGTCTCTGTCAATCGGCGAATTACTCAGACCGCATAACACATACCGCGCTCCCATCATCTCGCGGAGATGCGGAATATTCGTTAGATTGCTGAAACGAAATTGATCATACGGCTGTGGAGTTAGCTGAGTGTAAAAGCTTTTTATCCCATAATAACTCGCGTTCATCGCCCACAGCCGATTCGAAAACGCTGTGTCGCGGAAATCTACCCGGTAACCGGCAGTGTCGATCTTGCTCGCGAAGTTCTGGATAACTTTGTGACTGAGTAAATTCATCGGCTCGTTGAAATCGGACCGCGAAACTGAAAATCCTCTTACCGGAATAACCACAGCCGCCGCCGAAACCAATACCGCCGCCGACAGAACTCTTTGGTAACCCGATAATTTCCAGGCACGACCTAGGAGAAACAGAACCGGCGCTAACGCTAGAATCCAGAATCCAGTCTGCATTCGGCCCTCGCCCTTGTGAAAAAACTCCCAGAGAATGATTCCGGCAAAAATCAGCATCAACATTCCTGGCAGAATAAGCGGTCGCGCGTTGCGGCGCTCTTTGTATCGCTCCAGGCTTCGCGCTAAAAGGCTATAGCCGAGCCCGCTTAGGAAGGAAGCGCCAATCACAAAGAGAACAAGATGCCGTCCCGCTTCCCGAATCCGGTTAACGAAAGGAAGATAGAAATTCACGTAGGCCAATCCCAGATTGGTTCCAAAGCCGGAAAGCAATCCATATAAACTGATAACCCCAAACGCCACTGCCAGCATGCGGAGAAAACGGTCGAGCCGGCGGAAGTAAATTCCGGCCAGCAGCGTTCCGATCAGACCCAGCGGGCCCACGTAAGGACTGCCGACGATGGCAATCCAGGTTGGTCTAATCAGAATGCCAGGTGCCTGGTCCAATCCCAGTTGATACAGATTAAAACTTCGCCATGGAATTTGCGCATGCCCGATGACTGCATCGTAACCGACGTGGCGAACCATTTCG